>Ga0137409_10001939_pt1 | contig 22278 bp, 28 predicted proteins | sample CZODoug1_16funga_FD_122059 | JGI IMG/M metagenome (GOLD analysis project Ga0137409, IMG submission 122059) | Vadose zone soil fungal communities from Angelo Coast Range Reserve, California, USA - CZODoug1_16fungal (Hybrid Assembly) | ecosystem: Environmental > Terrestrial > Soil > Vadose zone...
AAAATTCGCACGCAACGGTTCCAGCGCAAAATCGCGTCGTCATTTCCGTGCGGCCTGATCGCTTCGGCCTTTTCAAAGTAAGCCAGCGCCTTCTCAAAAAGCGGCGCCACGGTGTACGGCGGCCGGCCAACAGCGAGCTGGGCTTTCGCTTGTCGTTCGTGAAGAATTCCGGCGTAGTAGGAGCGTTGGTATGGGTCGGTTAGATTCTGGAAAGTATTCTCTGCTTCGTTATAACGATCCGAGGCGTTGCCCGTGAATTGATCCGTAATTGAGAGGCCCATCAAGCGAAGCGCAGCTTGGTTTTCGGCGTCGGCAGCCAGTATGTCCCGGCAAATCGATTCGGCTTCGCCCGGCTCATTCAAATAGCGATAGAGCTCGGCTTTGGAGATGGCTTCGGTAATGCCGTCTTTCGAGATCGGTTTAAGTTTTAGTTCCACGGCGACTCCTGACGGCTAACCACAAAGACACCAAGAGCACCAACGCTGATCACCCTTCTCTGTCTCTTTGTGTCTTAGTGGTGAGCTCTTATACTTCAACTTCGATGTCCGAACCTTCTACGCGCACATTATAGCTGTTCACATTGCTGGCCGCGGGAGGGCCCAAAACCTGACCGCTAGTCACATCGAAAACCGCACGGTGCCAGGGACAAGTTACCTCGTTCCCGACGATCAGACCTTCACAAAGCGGCCCGCCCACGTGTGTGCATGTGTTGTCGATGGCGTAGAATGAGCCAGCCACGTTAAAGATAGCAATTTCGTTTCCGTTCACCTCGACCAACCTTGCCTGGCCGATCGGAATTTCTTCCTTCTTTGCAACCTTTATGAACTCTGGCATGGACATCTCCCCGTACCATGGTCTAATTCGCCATGAGCTTATCAACTGCACGGCACGCCGACAAGTTTGACCTTAATAGACTCATGGAAGCTCTGACTAAGATCGGTTTCGAGAGCATCAGCCAAAAACCGGATCGCGGACATCCGGTTCCGCCAGCGGGCGAAGCACGCTCCAGACTTGCTGAACTAATCTTTAGGAACGTTATTCGCTCTGTGCGCTCAGGCGGACAAGATGTCCGCGATCCGTTTCTAAAGATCGAAGAACTTGTTCAGAGCTTCCTCATTTCTGTTTTTTTCCCGACAGCTTTCGCAGAAACCAGCGCACTGGATCGTAAAAGTCATCAACCACGCGTTCTTTCAGCGGAATGATCGCATTGTCGGTGATGTGAATATCTTCGGGGCAGACTTCAGTGCAGCACTTGGTGATGTTGCACAAGCCGATGCCGAGCTCGTCTTTCAGCAGCTCGGTTCGATTCAAGGAATCCAGCGGATGCATCTCGAGTCCTGCTACCCGCACGAAAAACCGCGGGCCACCGAACTGTTCCTGCTTGTCGTGATCGCGCAGCACGTGGCAAACGTTCTGGCACAGGAAGCATTCAATGCACTTGCGAAACTCTTGTACGCGATCGACCTCGCGCTGATCCATCTTCCATTCGACATTTGGCCGCGGCGTGAAAGGTGGAATCTTTTTGTTGACTCGGTAATTCCAGGAGACGTCCGTAACCAGATCCTTAAGCACTGGAAATGCTTTCATTGGGTGCACGGTGATGGGCTGGTCGAGCGGCAACGCATCCAAACGCGTCTTGCAGGTCAGACGCGGGCGGCCGTTCACTTCCGCCGAGCAGGAACCACACTTTCCGGCTTTGCAGTTCCAGCGCACGGCGAGATCGGGAGCTTGATGCGCCTGAATATAGTGCAGTGCATCGAGCACTACCATGCCCGGCGCGATCGGTACCGGGTATTCGACCAACTCACCGCCTTCGGCATTGCCGCGAAAGACTTTGAAGGTTACGTCTGGCATAAAGAATAAGAATTAATTCACCACGGAGACACGGAGAGTACGGAGTTAATGAACCAGTCGCCGAATCCCACTTTTCAAAACCACGACGTTGAAGTTAATCAGTAAGCCTACCTTCACACCAGTGAGTTCTTCTTCATATAGTCTGCGCTTCGGTTGCACTTGCTTTCTCCGTGTTCTCCGTGTCTCCGTGGTGAATTATTTCTTCTCTTCGAGAGTCTCCTTGAGATCGATCGGTATCGGTGCGATCGGCCTGTGACTCAACCGCATCGCCTCGCCATCACGTGAGATAATATTATTCAGCTGGCCCCATTGCTCGTCATAGTTCGGAAAATCGATGCGGCTGTGCGCGCCGCGACTCTCTCTGCGTTCCAGGGCGCTCAACGCCACTGCTTCAGAGACAGCCAGCATTGACTTCAAATCACGCGCCAGGTGCCAGCCCGGATTGAATAAGCGCGAGCCATCAACATGAACCTGGGCAGCGCGCTGTTTCAACTTTTGAATCTCATCAAGACCACGTTTTAGATCTGCTTCACTGCGAAAGATGCCCACGTAGTCCTGCATCGTTTCCTGCAAATCGCGATGCAGGTCATACGGGCTGTCGCCATCGCTGCGTTCGAACGGCTCCAGCATCTCACGCGTGGCTCCGTCGACCTGCGCGTCGTTAACCGCCGGCGCCGAGACTTCTTTCGCGTGTTCCGCCGCCGCCAGACCCGCGCGCTCCGCCTCCGCCGGCTGCGCCTCGCTTTCGTGGTGGTGATCCTCGTTGGGAGCCGCCGCGGCGCCAACGGAGGCGGAGGCGTTAACGGCTTGCAGTATTCGCTCGATGTCAGTGGCGGAAAGTTTCGATTCCACGTCGAATCCACTGGCGCCGCGGGCGCACAACTTCGACCGGATGGTCGAGGATTGGTTGCCGTTGACCTATGTGTTGAACAACCTCAATCGCGGCTTGGGATTGTCGGACAGCTATCCGTTCGTGCTGTCGCCACCGGTGGTCGAGAAGTTGAGATTCATTCACGGGACGATTTATGCGACGGGCTGACGGCGTTCGCGCACAACGCGCTGTTCTATGCGGCGACAGTGCTGGTCTGGACGATGGGCGAGATGCTGAAGGACGTGCCGGCCGAGCCGCGCAAGGAGCAGGACGTAATCCGTCCCTGGTCGAATCCGATCTACAAGCAGGGGCACCTCGCGATCCTGAAGGGCAACCTCGCGCCAGAAGGCTGCGTGGCGAAGATCACCGGCCTGAAAAAGGTCTCGATTACCGGCCCCGCCCGCGTCTTCGATTCGGAGCCTGCGGTGATGAAGGCGATCCTCGCGCGGAAGATCAAGCCGGGCGACGTGCTGGTGATCCGCTACGAAGGCCCGAAGGGCGGGCCGGGCATGCAGGAAATGCTGGCGCCGACGTCGGCGCTGATTGGGCAGGGCCTTGGTGATTCGGTCGGATTGCTGACCGACGGGCGCTTCTCGGGCGGTACTTGGGGCATGGTGGTGGGCCACGTCGCACCGGAAGCCTACGTGGGCGGCTTGATCGCGCTCGTGAAGGAAGGCGATTCGATCACCATCGACGCCAAGAAGCTCCTGCTGCAGCTCAACGTGCCTGCGAAAGAGATCGCCGCGCGGCGCAGGAAGTGGAAGGCGCCGAAGCCGCGCCATACGCACGGGCTGCTGGCGAAATACCGCAAGCTGGTGTCGACCGCCTCGCTCGGGGCCGTGACCGACCTAGAAACCTGAGCCGGGCTGCTTCAGGAACTCGATCTCCTCCGCCGTGCTCGCGCGGCCGAGGATGTCGTTGCGGTGAGGAAAGCGGCCGAAGCGCTCGATGATCCGCTTGTGGCGCAGGGCCCAGTCGTACAAGTCGTCATCGAGAGGCTTCATCAGGCCGCAGGCTCGCTCCTGGTCGGCAAGCGCCTCGCTGTGCTCGAAGGGCAGGTAGACGAACTGCTTCTCCACGGCGAGCAGGTCGCGGTCGTAGCCCTTGTCCACGGCATGCTTTGCCGCCGCGAGCGCGAGCGGGTCCGCAGCGAAGGCGCGCGGCGAGCCGCGGAACATGTTGCGCGGCAATTGGTCCAGAACCACGATGCGCGCCAGGCAGTCGTCGGGTCGCGACAACCAGTCGTCGTTCATCGCAAGCGCTTCGTAGAGCAGCAGGAAGCGCGCGCGGACCTCGGCGTCGAACGTGGCATTCTTCTCGAACCAGCGTTTGTGCGCCTTGCCGCGCTCTGCGCCCTCGCCGAACCAGAAACGCAGTACCTCGCCGGCACGGTGGTCGATCATGAGAGAAGGATGTTAAGTTAATCGTCGAAGGAGACCCCGATGATCAAACAGTTGATCGCAACGCTGGTCGCAATTTGTCTTACCGGAACCTCGCAGGCAGCGATGATTGCCACGCCAATCGACCGCAGTCAGCTGCTCGGCGTTCTGGAGCGTGTCGAAGTACAGAATCAGCTCCAGGCGCACGGCGTGAGCGTCGAGCAGGCCAAGGCGCGTATTGCCGCGCTGACCGATGCGGAAGCGGCCCAGTTCGCGGCGCAGATCGACAGCCTGCCCGCCGGTGGCGACGGCGGCGTTGGCGCGTTGATCAGCGCGGTACTGATCGTGTTCCTGGTGCTGCTTCTCACCGACATCCTCGGCTTCACGAAGGTCTTCCCCTTCACCAAGCCGGTCAAGTAGGTAGGTGCCGAACCGGCTCGCCGGCGAGACCTCGCCCTACCTGCAGCAGCACGCCGCGAATCCGGTCGACTGGTACCCGTGGGGAGAGGAGGCGCTCGCGCGGGCGCGCGGCGAGGACAAGCCGATCCTGCTTTCGATCGGCTACTCGGCGTGCCACTGGTGCCACGTCATGGCACACGAGAGCTTCGAGGACGCGGCGGTCGCCGAGGTGATGAATCGCCTGTTCGTCAACATCAAGGTCGACCGCGAAGAGCGACCCGACCTCGACCAGATCTACCAGAGCGCGCACCAGATGCTCGCGCAGCGTGCCGGCGGCTGGCCGCTGACGATGTTCCTCTCGCCCGACGGCACGCCGTTCTTCGGCGGCACTTACTTTCCGAGGGAGCCGCGTTACGGCATGCCGGCGTTTGCCGATCTCTGCGAGCGCGTCGCCGCGCTCTGGAAGGAGAAGCGCGCCGAGATCGCGGCGCAGGATGCGGAAGTGGTGAAGGCGCTGGGCCGCACGCTGCCGGCGCCGGCGACCCGGCCGGTCTCTCTTTCCGGCGACGTCGTGACCACGATGATCGACAGCCTGCGCGCCAGCTTCGATCCGACGTTCGGCGGCTTCGGCGGCGCACCGAAGTTCCCCCATCCGACCGACCTCGAGCTCTGCCTGCGGCGCGGTGAGCGTGACATCGCGCTCACCACCCTGACCCGCATGTGCGAAGGCGGCATCTACGACCAGCTCGGCGGCGGCTTTTGCCGCTACAGCGTCGACGCGCAGTGGCAGATCCCGCACTTCGAAAAGATGCTCTACGACAACGGTCCGCTGCTCGGCCTGCTGGCAGACGCGTGGGTCGTGGCGCGCGCGCCCCTGTTCGAACGCTGCGCGGCCGAGACTGCGGGATGGGTGATGCGCGAGATGCAGTCGCCCGAGGGCGGCTACTACTCGTCACTCGATGCGGACAGCGAAGGCGAGGAAGGCAAGTTCTACGTCTGGCATCGCGATGAGGTGCGCCAGCATCTCTCCGCCGACGAGTACGCGGCGACGGCAGCGCATTTCGGCCTCGACCAGCCGCCCAACTTCGAAAACCGGCATTGGCACCTGCGCGTCGCGCGGCCTGGAAATGCGGAGAAGCAGAAACTGTTCGAAGCGCGCGAGAAGCGCATCCGTCCGGGCCGCGACGAGAAGATCCTGGTTTCCTGGAACGCGCTCGCCATCCGCGGCATGGCGCACGCCGGGCGGATCTTCGGCCGCGAGGACTGGATCGCATCCGCGCGCCGCGCCTTCGATTTCGCGCGCGGCAAGTTGTGGCGCGATGATCGGCTGCTCGCGACCTACAAGGACGGGCGCGCGCATCTCAACGCCTATCTGGACGACTATGCTTTCCTCATCGTCGCGGCGCTCGAGCTGCTGCAGGCGCGGTTCTCGAGCGACGACCTCGCGTTCGCCTGCCGGCTCGCCGACACGCTGCTGGCGCAGTTCGAGGATGCCGGGCACGGCGGCTTCTTCTTTACCGGACGCGACCACGAGCGGTTGATCCTGCGGCCCAAACCGGGACAGGACAACGCGACCCCGTCGGGCAATGCGATCGCGGCCCTGGCGCTGGAGCGGCTCGCTGCCCTGACCGGGGAGGCGCGCTACTCGAAGGCGGCGCGGCGCACGCTCGAGCTCTTCACTCCAGCGATGCTCGACCACCCGGCCGGCTTCGCAGCGATGGCGCTTGCCCTCGGAGAGCAGCTCGAGCCGCCGACCACGCTGATCCTGCGCGGCAGCGAAACCGCGCTCGGCGCATGGCTGCCAGACTTGGCGCGCGAATATCTTCCCGCTACTCTCCTGCTCGCCATTCCCGACGGGACGGCGGGCTTGCCGCCGTTGCTCGACAAGCCGGCCCGACCGGGAAGGGTCAACGGCTGGGTGTGCCGGGGCGTTACCTGCCTCGAGCCCATCGCCGAGCTTCGAACGCTTACCAGGATTCTCAAGGAGAAGGGATGAAACGCCTCGCAAAGATCGCCGCCGTCGCCGCTCTCGCCGTAGCCTTGCCCGCCGCGTTACCGGCGCGAGCGAGCGAAGAGCTTGCCAAGAAACACGTCTGCTTTGCCTGCCACGCCGTCGACAAGAAGCTGGTCGGCCCCTCCTACAAGGACGTCGCGGCGAAGTACCGCGGCGACAAGGGCGCGGAAGCCAAGCTGGTCGAGAAGGTGAAGAAGGGCGGGGTGGGTGTCTGGGGGCCGACCAGCATGCCGCCCAACGCCGCGGTGCCCGACGCCGACATCCATGCGCTGGTGAAGTGGATCCTGTCGCAGAAGTAGCCGCATCCGCGGTGATGACACAACGAGGCGCGGAGGTATGATATTCGCCCCTTCCGGAGGAGCCCCATGAAGAACGCGAACATGCGCATTACGCTGCTCGTCGCTGCGCTCGGCGCCGCTTTCCCGCTCTGCGCGCAGACGCTCGAAGTGAAGATCGGCCACGTCGCGCCGCTCACCGGCGGCATCGCCCACCTCGGCAAAGACAACGAAAACGGCGCGCGCCTCGCGATCGAGGAAGCGAACGCGGCGAAGATCAAGATCGGCGGCAAGGAGGCGAAGTTCTCGCTCGTCGCCGAGGATGACCAGGCGGATCCGAAGGTCGGCACGACCGTGGCGCAAAAGCTGGTCGACCAGAAAGTCGTCGGCGTCGTCGGGCACCTGAACTCGGGCACCTCGATCCCGGCCTCGCCGATCTACAACGGCGCCGGCATTCCGGTGATCTCCGGCTCGGCGACCAACCCCAAGCTCACCGAGCAGGGATTCAAGACCCAGTTCCGCGTTGTCGGCCGCGACGATCAGCAGGGCCCGGCGATCGCCAGCTACCTCGCGACCAACCGCAAGCCCAAGGTCGTCGCCGTGATCGACGACGCGACCGCCTACGGAGAAGGCATCGCCAACGAGGTCGAGAAGACCCTTAAGGCGCGGAAGATCAGCGTGCTGCCGCGCGAGAAAGGCACCGACAAGACCACCGACTGGAAGGCCGTGCTCACCAAGCTGCGCGGGCGCAATCCCGACGCGGTGTTCTACGGCGGCATGGACGCGACCGGCGGCCTGCTGCTCAAGCAAGCGCGCGAGCTCGGCATCAAGGCGGTGTTCACCTTCGGCGACGGCGCCTGCACCGATAAGATGAAGGAGCTCGCCGGCGCCGCTGCCGACGGCCTGCTCTGCTCGCAGGCGGGGATCCCGCCGCAAGCCGCGGATCGCAAGTTCACCGCCGCCTACAAGAAGCGCTTCAAGGCCGATCCGATCCTGTATGCGCCCTTTACCTACGACGGCGCCAACCTGCTGATCGAGGCGATGCGCAAGGCGGACTCCACCGATCCGAAGAAATACCTGCCGGTGCTTTCGAAGATCAGCTACATGGGCGCGACGGGACGCATCGCGTTCGACGGCAAGGGCGACCGCAAGGACGCGGAGATGACGATCTTCAGCATGAACAAGGGCAATCTCGAGCCGATCGCCATCATCAAGTCGGGCAAGACCATCTCTTACGCAGAGTTCATCAAGGGCGCAGGCGGCGCCGCGGCCAAGGGAAAGAAGTAGCCCTCCCGCCATCCTGAAAAACGGCACCCTCGCGGTGCCGTTTTTCGTTCTGCTAGGCTGACGCCGCGCATGGACACCTTCCTGCAACAGCTGGTGAACGGGCTCACCGCGGGAAGCGTCTATGCCGTCGTCGCGCTCGGCTACACCATGGTGTACGGCATCATCCAGCTGATCAACTTCGCGCACGGCGAAGTGGTGATGATCGGCGCCATGGTCGCGTTCACGATGATCAATCTGCTCGCGCCGGCGGGCATGCCGGCGCTTGCAGTGCTGCTGATCGGCACCGGTTGCGCCATCCCGGTGTGCATGCTGGTCGGCTACTCGATGGAGCGTTTCGCCTACCGGCCGTTGCGTGGCGCACCGCGGCTCGCGCCGCTGATCACGGCGATCGGCATCTCGATCATCCTGCAGCACCTGGCGCTGCTCGTCTGGAGCCGCAACGTGCTCGCCTTCCCGCAGATCATCGAAAGCCGCACCTACATGTTCGGCGGCACAGCGATCACGAACGTGCAGATCGCGATCATCGCCATCTGCTTCGCCATGATGGCGGGCCTCGCGCTGCTCGTGTATCGCACGCCGCTCGGTACGGCGATGCGCGCCACGGCGCAGAACCCGCAGGTCGCGGGGCTGATGGGCATCGACACCAACCGCGTCATCGCCCTGACCTTCGTCATCGGCGCCGCGCTCGGCGCAGTCGCCGGCGTGCTGTTCGGCACCTACTACGGCGTGGCGCAGTACACCATGGGCTCGATCCTCGGCCTGAAGGCGTTCTCGGCGGCGGTGCTGGGCGGCATCGGCAACATCCCGGGGGCGATGCTCGGCGGCCTGCTTCTCGGCGTCGTGGAAGCGCTCGGCGCCGGCTATATCGGCGACTTGACCGATCTCTGCCAGTACGGCGTTTTCGCCGGCACGCTGGAGGCCTGCAAGGACGGCGGCAACTTCGTGCTGGCCGGCTCGAACTATCAGGACGTGTTCAGCTTTCTGGTGCTGATCCTGGTGCTGGTGTTCCGGCCCCAGGGGTTGCTCGGCGAGCGCGTCGGCGATCGCGCATGATGCCGCGCAAGAATCCGTGGGCCGTGCGCGCCGGCGTCCTGCTCGTCGCCATCACGCTGGCGGTGCTGCCGTTCGCCCTCGCTCAGGTCGGAACCGCCTGGGTCCGCATCACCAACTACGCGGTGCTGTACATCCTGCTCGCGCTCGGCCTCAACATCGTCGTCGGCTTCGCCGGCCTGCTTGACCTCGGCTACATCGCCTTCTACGCGGTCGGCGCGTACACGTACGCGCTGCTCGCCAGCCCGCAGTTCGGGCTGCACCTGCCGTTCTGGATCATCCTGCCGATCGGCGCCGCCGTCGCCGCGTTCTTTGGCCTGGTACTCGGCGCGCCGACCCTGAAACTGCGCGGCGACTACCTGGCGATCGTCACCCTCGGCTTCGGCGAGATTGTCCGCATCATCCTCAACAACCTGTCGCGACCGGTGAACATCACCAACGGGCCGCAGGGCATCGGCGGCATCGATCCGTTCCGGGTAGGCGAGTTCAGCCTCGCCAGCCCGCAGGAGCTGCTCGGCCTCGAGGTCAGCGGCCCGATCAAGTACTACTACCTGCTGCTCGCCGTGTTGCTCGTCATCATCGTCGTCAACCTGCGCCTGCAGAACTCGCGCATCGGCCGGGCGTGGGAGGCAATCCGCGAGGACGAGGTTGCGGCTCGCGCAAGCGGCATCAACACCACCAACATCAAGCTGCTGGCTTTCGCCATGGGCGCGACATTCGGCGGCGTCGCTGGCGGCATGTTCTCGGCCATCCAGAGCTTCATCTCGCCGGAGAGCTTCGTGCTGGTCGAGTCGGTGATGGTGTTGTCGATGGTGGTGCTGGGCGGCATGGGCAACATCTGGGGCGTGATCCTCGGCGCGCTGCTGCTCTCGTTCGTTCCGGAAATCCTGCGCTGGACGGTCGAGCCGGCGCAGATGGCGCTCTTCGGTCGCATGCTGATCGAGCCCGAGGTGATCCGCATGCTGCTCTTCGGCCTGGCGCTGGTGCTGGTGATGCTGTTCCGGCCCGCCGGGCTGCTGCCCTCCGCGGTAAGGCAAAGGGAGCTGACCGCTCGCGGTCAGGGCGAGCTCCCCGAGCGCGCCACGTGAACCTGCTCGAGGGCCGCGGCATCGGCAAGCGTTTCGGCGGCGTGCAGGCGCTGGGCGACGTCTCCTTCTCGATCGCGGCGGGCGAGGTGTTCGGCCTGATCGGCCCGAACGGCGCCGGCAAGACCACGCTTTTCAACGTGCTCACCGGCATCTATCCGCCCGACAAGGGCGGCTTCGTCTTCAACGGCCGCCCGCTCGACGGGTTGAAGGCGCACCAGGTTGCCGCCGAGGGCATCGCGCGCACCTTCCAGAACATCCGCCTCTTCGCCAATCTCTCGTCGATCGAGAACGTGATGATCGGCAGGCACGCCAAGACGCGCGCCGGCGTCTGGGGTGCGATCCTGAGGACTCGCCGCACGCTCGAGGAGGAAGACGGCATCGTGCGGCGCGCGCTCGAGCTGCTCGACTTCGTCGGCATCCGCGCCCGCGCCAACTCGCCGGCGGGCAGCCTGCCTTACGGCGACCAGCGGCGGCTGGAGATTGCCCGCGCACTCGCCATCGAGCCGAAGCTGCTGGCGCTCGACGAGCCCGCGGCCGGCATGAATGCGACCGAGCGCGTCGCGCTCGGCAAGCTGATCCAGGCGATCCGAGCTTACGGCATCACCGTGCTGCTGATCGAGCACGACGTGCGGCTGGTGATGAACGTCTGCGACCGCGTGCTGGTGCTCGACTACGGCGAGAAGATCGCCGAAGGCCGGCCCGCCGAGGTGCAGAGCGACGCTCGCGTCATCGAGGCCTACCTTGGCAGACCGCGCGCTGCTTGACGTCAGCGGGGCTTCTCCGCTCCTTCAGGTAAGAGGTCTGGAGGTTCACTACGGCGGCATCCGCGCGGTCAAGGGCATCGATTTTGAGGTCGGCCAGGGCGAGCTGGTCTGCCTGATCGGTGCGAATGGCGCCGGCAAGACTTCGACCTTGAAGGCGCTTTGCCGCCTGATTCCTTCCTACGCGAGCACGATCTCCTATGCGGGAGAGGACATTTCCAGCGCACGGGTGCACGACCTGCCGCGCCGCGGCCTGATCATGGTGCCCGAGGGACGAGGCATCTTTGCCCAGCTCACGGTCCAGGAAAATCTGGCGATGGGCGCCTACGCTCGCAGCAGCGGCGAGCCGCAATCGCAGTATGAGCGCTTTCCACGCCTGGCCGAGCGCCGCCATCAGATCGCCGGCACGCTCTCGGGTGGCGAGCAGCAGATGCTGGCGATGGCGCGCGCGCTGATGGCCGGACCCAGGCTGCTGCTTCTTGACGAGCCTTCGATGGGCCTCGCGCCGCTGATGGTGGAGAAGATCTTCGAAATCATCGCCGACATCGCAGGCCAGGGCGTGACGATTCTGCTGGTGGAGCAGAATGCGCGCCTCGCGCTCGAGTTCGCGAGTCGCGGCTACGTCATGGAGTCCGGCGCGATCGCGCTGGCGGGGGACGCGAAAGTTCTGCTCGAAGATCCGCGGGTGCGCGAAGCCTACTTGGGCGAAGCCGCCGCAGGCTGAGCAAGGTCCGCCTGGGTAGTGAAGCTGTCGGCGTAGAACTCGTCCTCGGGCAGCTTGCAGGCGACGGTGAAATCGCGTCGCGCGGAATCGACCATGATCGGCACCCCGCAGGCGTAGACCTGGTGCCCGGAAAGGTCCGGAAAGTCGTGCATCACCGCGCGGTGCACAAAACCCGTGCGGCCCTGCCACTGGTCTTCGGGTAGCGCTTCAGAGATCACCGGCACGTATTTGAACGAGGCGTGATCGCCCGCCCATTTTTCCGCGAGCGCGTTCATATAGAGATCCTTCGGCCGCCGCCCGCCCCAGTAGAGCGTCATGGCACGCTGGAGGCCGCGCTGCAGGGCGTCTTCGACCAGCGACTTGATCGGCGCGAAGCCGGTGCCGGAGGCGACCAGCACGATCGGCTTCGGCGACTCCTCACGCAGGAAGAACACGCCGAGCGGTCCCTCGAAGCGCAGGATGTCGCGCTCCTTCATCTTCTCGAACACATGCTGGGTGAAATTTCCGCCGGCGACGCGGCGCACGTGCAGCTCGATCAGCTCGGCATCGTGCGGCGGATTGGCCATGGAAAAGCTGCGCCGGGTACCGTCCTTCAGCAGGAACTCGACGAACTGGCCGGCCAGAAATTTCATTTTCTCGTTCGCCGGCAGCTTCATGCGCAGCACGATCACGTCGTCGGCGACACGCTCCAGCGCCTGCACGCGACAAGGCAGCGTCTTGATGACAATGCCCTTGGCAGCGCCGACGGCCCGCGCTTCGATCACCACATCGCCGAGCGGCTTCGCCTGACAGAAGAGCGCTTTGCCCTGCGCTTTCTCCTCGTCGGTGAAGACGCGCTTCTGGTAGACGCCGTAGTCGACGCTGCCTTCAAGGAGCTTGCCTTTGCAGCTGCCGCACGCGCCGTTCTTGCAGCCATAGGGCAGCACCAGCCCCTGGCGCAGCGCGGCGGCGAGGATGGTCTCGTTGTCCTCGACCTGGAACTGCTGGCCGCTCGGCTTCAGGGTGACGTTGTGCATGAAGTTAGAATGAGACCGTGAAAAAGTTGCTCGTCGCCGGCTATGGTGACATCGCGCGCCGCGCCGAACGCGACCTCCAGCGCGCGTTCCGCATCGAGCGCCTCTCGCGCCGTCTTGGCCGCGATCTCGACCGCCCGGAAACCCTGGAGCTCGAAGGGGCGCACATGCTCTTGCACTGCGCGCCGCCCCCTGCAAACGGCGACACCGACACGCGCACCGCGAACCTGCTGGCGGCGCTCGCGAAGGCCCGCATTCTACCGACCCGTGTCGTCTACGTCAGTACAAGCGGCGTCTACGGCGACTGCGGCGGCGAGCGCGTCGACGAATCGCGGCCGATTGCGCCGCGCACCGCCCGCGCACGCCGGCGCACCGACGCCGAGCAACGCCTCGCAGCATGGTGCACCGAGCGCCGCGCAGCACTCATCATCCTGCGCGCGCCCGGCATCTACGCCGACGATCGACTGCCGCTCACCTCGTTGCGCGAGCGCGCTCCTGTATTGCGCGCCGAGGACGACGTCTATACCAACCACATCCATGCCGACGATCTTGCGCGCGCCGTGGTGCGCGCGCTTGAAGACGACGCGCCCGCCGGCGTCTACAACATCGCCGACGACAGCGAGCTCAGCATGGGCGACTGGATGGATCTGGTCGCCGCGCGTCACGCCCTGCCGCGTCCGCCGCGCTTTGCGCGCGCCGAGATCGAACGCAGCGTGCCGCCGGATCGCTATTCGTTCATGAGCGAGTCGCGGCGGCTCGACAACACGCGCATGAAGCGCGTGCTCGGCCTGCGGCTTCGCTACCCGACCGTCTACGAGGGCCTCGCGCATGCGCACGCTGTTGGTGCTGACTAACGTCCCGGATCGCGCAGCGGCGGAGCGCATCGCCGACCTGCTGATCGAGAAGCGCCTCGCCGCCTGCGTCAACATCCTCGCCTGCCGCTCGGTCTACCGCTGGAAGGATGCGGTGCAGCACGACGAGGAGCACCCGCTACTCATCAAGACCACCGCCGATCGCTATGCCGAGCTGGAGGCGGCGCTGCGCGCCGCGCATCCCTATGAACTCCCGGAGATCATCGCGGTCCCAATCGAGCGGGGCCTGACCGCCTACCTCGACTGGGTCGCCGCCGAAACCAAGTGAAAAAACTGCTTTTCCTGATCTTGCTGGTCCTCGGTGCGCCGGCATTCGCGCAGCTCAAGTTCGGCGGCTCGACCGACAACCTGCTCGAGCCCGAGAAGGCGTTTCGCTTTTCCGCGAGCGCGCTCGAGGGCGGCGCGGTCGAAGTGCGCTTCGCGATCGCCGACGGGTATTACCTGTACCGCGAGCGTTTCCGTTTCGAGGCGACGGGCGCGCGCCTCGGCAAGGCGGAATTCCCGCCCGGCCTCTTGCATAAAGATGAGTTCTTCGGCGAGCAGCAGATCTATCGCAAGGACGTGCGCATCCGCGTACCGGTGGAAGCCGCGGGCGAATTCGATCTCAAGGTGACCTCGCAAGGCTGCGCCGACGTCGGGGTTTGCTACATCCCGATGGAGTCCAAGGTGTCGCTGCAATCGAGCGGCGGGGTCGTCGCGGCGCCGTCGATCTTCTCGAGCGACCTAGAAATCGCGAGCCTGTTTCAGCGGAGCACGCCGCTCGTTCTCGGCGGTTTCCTGGTGTTCGGCCTGCTGCTTGCCTTCACGCCGTGCGTGCTGCCGATGATCCCGATCCTCTCGGGCATCATCGCCGGCGAAGGCGCATCGCTCAGCAAGTCGCGCGCGCTGTCGCTCTCTCTCGCCTACGTGGTCGGCATGGCCGTGGCTTACGCCATCGCGGGCGTGGCGGCGGCCTATTCGGGATCGCTCCTCGCCGCGGCGCTGCAGAACGCCTGGGTGCTGGGCGCGTTCGCGCTCGTCTTCGTACTGCTCGCGCTCTCCATGTTCGGTTTGTACGAGCTCAAGCTGCCGGGGTTCCTGCACCAGCGCCTCGACGAGGCGCAGCGCCGCCTGCCCGGCGGCCGTGTCGCCTCGGTCGCGGGAATGGGCGCGCTGTCGGCGGTGATCGTCAGTCCTTGCGTCGCAGCGCCGCTCGCCGGCGCGTTGCTCTACATCGCGCAGACGCGCGATGTAGCGCTGGGCGGCGCGGCGCTCTTCGCCATGGCGCTCGGCATGGGCGTTCCGCTGATCGTGGTGGGCATCTCCGAGGGCGCGCTGCTGCCGAAATCCGGGCCGTGGCTGAATCGCGTCAAGCAGCTCTTCGGCGTGCTGCTGCTTGCAGTCGCGGCGTGGATCGTCTCGCCGCTCTTCCTCAGCGGGAAGGGCGAAACGAAATTCGTGCGCGTCGACACCGTCGCCGAGCTCGATGCGAAGCTCGCCGCGCCCGGCAAGCCGGTGATGCTCGATTTCTACGCCGACTGGTGCGTCTCCTGCAAGGAGATGGAGCACTTTACGTTCAGCCAGCCGGCGGTGAAAAAGCAACTCGACGGCATGCTGCTTCTACAGGTGGATGTGACCGCGAACAGCGCCGAGCACAAGGCGCTGCTCAAGCGCTTCTCGCTCTTCGGCCCGCCGGGAATCATTTTCTTCGACGCGCAGGGCCGCGAGATCAAGGGCCTGCGGGTCATCGGCTACCAGAACGCCGAGCGCTTCCTCAAGACCCTTTCCCGCGCCGTGGGGAAGTGACCCCTAACTGCAGCGCCCTAGCGGCATCCATCGCGAAGTAGGTGAGGATGCCGTCGGCGCCCGCGCGCTTGAAAGCGAGCAGCGCCTCCATCACGCAGGATTCGGGCAGCCACTTGTTGGCGATCGCAGCGCTCAGCATCGAATACTCGCCCGAGACCTGGTAGACGAAGGTCGGCGCCTTGAATTCGTCCTTTACGCGGCGGACGATGTCGAGATAGGGTAGCCCGGGCTTGACCATCACCATGTCTGCGCCCTCGGCGAGATCGAGCCCGACCTCCCACAGCGCTTCATCCGAGTTCGCCGGATCCATCTGGTAGCTTTGCTTGTCGCTCTTGCCGAGATTCTTCGCCGAGCCGACGGCGTCACGAAACGGCCCGTAGAAGCCCGAGGCGTACTTCGCCGAGTAGGCCATGATCTTGGTGTGGATGTGGCCGGCCTTTTCCAACGCAGCACGGATGCGGCCGATGCGCCCGTCCATCATGTCGGAGGGCGCGACGATGTCGACGCCGGCGGACGCCTGCGTCAGCGCCTGCTTCACCAGCACGTCGAGGGTCACGTCGTTGAGGATATAGCCCGACGCGTCGATCACGCCGTCCTGGCCGTGCGACGTGTAAGGATCAAGCGCGACGTCGGTCATGATGCCGAGTTCGGGGAAGCGCTTTTTCAGCGCTGCGACTGCGCGCGGCACGAGGCCCTTGGCGTTGAACGCTTCGCGGCCATCGGTAGTCTTGAGACGCTGCTCGACGACGGGAAAGAGCGCGAGCGCCGGAATGCGCAACTTCATGCATTGCTCCGCGACCGGCAGAAGCTTATCGACCGTCATGCGCTCCACGCCTGGCATGGAAGCCACTTTCTCAGTGCGGTTTTTGCCGTCGAGGATAAAGACCGGATAGATGAGGTCGTTCGCCGTCAGCACGTGCTCGCGCATGAGCCGACGGGAAAAATCGTTGCGCCGCATGCGTCGCATGCGCACTGCCGGGAACGCGCCGTAGACCTTCATCGCTGATTTTTTTCGGAGTTTTCCGTTGTTGAACTTTTCTGCTCTGCCGCAATCTTACCTTCAGACGATTTTCATCGTCTCCCGCTTCTCCTCCCTGAGCGGGTGCCTTAATTCAAAGTTAAGGCGTTTTCCCCCCGGTTCAATCCCCTTTACCGGGGGCTTTTATTTTCGCGGCCTGCTGCGAGCCAACGCTCGAGCAGGTCGCGGCACTCCTGGACGCCGAGCTTCGAGACGCTCGAAAACAACATCACGTCGTCAAGCGGCGATTCTGCGCGCACCTTCTGCAGCGTCTTCTGCTGCATCAGGCGCGGTAGCTTGTCGGCCTTCGTGAGAAGGATGAGCCTGCGCGCATCGCCGAGCCAGCCGAGGAGCTGCCGGTCGAGCGGCGTCAGCGGGTGGCGCGCGTCGATGAGCACGACGACGCCGACCAGGCTCGCGCGCGAGCGCACGTACCCGCCGACGAGCTCGCCCCACTGCGCGCGCAGCGCCAGCGGCACGCGAGCGTAGCCATAGCCAGGGAGGTCAACCAGCAGCCCGGCCTCGCCGAGCGCATAGAAGTTGATGGTCTGCGTGCGGCCCGGTGTCTTGCTCATCCGGGCCAGCGCCTTGCGGCCGACCAGGGCGTTGAGGGCGCTCGACTTGCCGACGTTGGAGCGCCCGGCAAAGGCGATTTCCGGCGCTCCGGGCGGGGGCAGGTCGGCCGCCCGCCCCGCGGCGCGCCAAAACTCGGCTTGCGAGAGGGCCTTCATGGGGAGCGGGATTCTCTAATAAAATCGCGACTTTCGGAGTTCAGGGGGGATGATGCGAGTTTTCGCGCTGGCCGCTCTAACAGCGGCAGCCTTGCTGTCCGGACAGGCGCTGGCCCAGGGGAAGGCGCAGGGCATCGCGGCGCAGGTCTGCGCGGCCTGCCATGCCGCGGACGGCAACAGTATCGCTGCCGCGAATCCCAAGATCGCCGGCCAGTTCGTCGAGTACCTCGACAAGCAGCTGCACGATTTCAAAGGGCAGGGCGGCAAGAAGGCGGCGCGCGAAAGCGCGATCATGGCCGGCATGGTGGCCAACCTCTCGGACGCCGACATGAAAGGCCTTGCTTCCTACTACGCTTCGCAGAAGCTCAAACCCGCCGCGGCCGCCGACAAGGGCCTCGCCGCGCTGGGCCAGAAGGTCTGGCGCGGCGGTAACGCCGCCTCGGGCGTGCCGGCCTGCGCCGGCTGCCATGGTCCGGCGGGGGCAGGCCTGCCCGGCCAGTACCCGAGGCTCGCCGGCCAGTACGCCGAGTACATCGCCGCCCAGCTCAAAGCGTTCAAGGAGGGCGGGCGCGCCAACGACCCCAACGGGGCGATGCGCGGCGTGGCAGCCCGCCTGACCGAGCGGGAGATCCGGGCAGTTTCCGAGCACGCTGCCGGCCTGCGCTAGAGGAAATAAATGACTTTGGCTGGTGTTTGCAGACGTCCAACCCAATGGAGAACCCGATGAAGAAGAGTCTTTTGGCGGCCGGCTTGGCCGTTGCCCTGGTCAGCAGTAGCGCGCTGGCGCAAATGAAGCCCGAAGTGATGGTGAAGCAGCGCCAGGCGGCGATGACTCTGCAGGGCAAGTATTTCGGGCCCATGGTGGGTATGGCGCAGGGTAAGGTTCCCTATGACGCCAAGATCGTGCAGCGCAATGCCGGCTTCCTGGACAACCTGAGCCGTATGCCGTGGGACGGCTTCGCCGACTCGACCAAGGACGTGAAGAGCGCCGCGCTGCCGGCAATCTGGGCCGAGCCGGCCAAGTGGGGCGAGGCGGCCGATCGCCTTCAGAACGAGACTTCCAAGCTCTATGCGGTGAGCCGCAGCGGCGACGAGGCGGCGGTAAAGGCGCAGATCGGCGCGGTCGGCAAGGCCTGCGGCGGCTGCCACGAGTCCTTCCGTCAGAAGCAGTAGGTCGATTGATGTCGATGAGAAGCCCCGCTGCGGCGGGGCTTTTCATTCTGGCGCTCGCCTTTGGCGCCGCCGCGCAGGACGCGAAGCGCGGCGAATACATCTCGAAGGCGGCGGGCTGCCTTGGTTGCCACACCGAGGAGAAGAAAGACGCCGTGCCCTACGGGGGCGGCCGGGCGTTGAAGACGCCCTTCGGGACTTTTTTCGGCCCGAACATCACGCCGCATCGCGAAGCCGGGATCGGCGCCTGGAGCGAGGCCGACTTCGTGCGCGCGATGCGCGAAGGCCGACGTGCCGATGGCGCGAATCTCTTTCCGGCATTCCCCTATTCGTCGTTCACGCGCATGAACGACGCGGACCTGAAGGATCTGTGGGCGTACCTGCGCTCGCTACCGGCGAGCAATCGCCCGAGCCAGCCGCACGAGCTCGGCTTCTTCTACCGCTGGCGATTCCTGGTCACCCTCTGGAAGTGGTTCTTCTTCACGCCGGGGCCGCTGGTGCCGGACGCGGCAAAGAGCGCGGTGCTGAACCGCGGTGCGTATCTGGTGCAGGCGCTCGGGCACTGCGGTGAATGCCATACACCACGCAATTTCCTCGGCGGGCCGAAGCAGAGCCGCTTCCTTGCCGGCGCCAAACTGGGCGAGACCGCGGTGCCGAACATCACGCCGACGCGGCTGAAGAAACTCGGCGACGCGGAGTTGAAGGACATCCTGCGCACCGCTACGACCGCGGACGGCGACGTGCTCGCCGAGTCGATGGCAGAGGTCGTGCGCAACACTACCAGCCAGCTCACCGAGCAGGACCTCGACGCCATGCTCGCCTTCCTGCGCAGCCTCCCGGCATTGCCCGACGAGGGCAAATAGCGTGGAATAGCGGCGTTCGCATTCCTGTTCATAGCGATGAACGAAGCCGAGCGCCTGGTTGAGCTGATCCCGCGGTTGCGGCGTTATGCCCGAGCGCTGGTTGGCGATCGCGCCACCGCCGACGACTTGGTCCAGGACACGCTGGAGCGGGCCTGGGCGAAGCTGCACCTGTATCGCCGCGGCACCGACCTGCGCGCCTGGCTTTTCACTGTCATGCACAACGTCCACGTCAACCGCGTGCGAGCAGCGCGCGCCACCGACCAGCTCGAGGAGGATATGCCCGAGCTCGCGCAACGCGCTGCGCAAGGCGATGCCCTGCTGGTGCGCGACCTCGATCGCGCGATTTCGCGCCTGCCGGACGAGCAGCGCGCGGTGCTGCTGCTGGTGACGCTCGAGGAAATGAGCTACGACACGGTGGCGCGCACCCTCGAGATTCCGATCGGCACCGTGATGTCGCGACTCTCCCGCGCGCGCGAGAAGCTGCGCGCCATGATGCTCGGTCAGGGCGCGACGCGTCTCAAGGTCGTGAAATGAGCGAAGCCCGCCAGCCCACCGAGGCCGAGCTCCAGGCCTTTGCCGATGGCCGTGTCGATCCCGACCAGAAGGCCGCGATCGATGCCTGGCTCGCGGAGCATCCCGACGAGGCGGAGCGAATCGAGGCCTACCGCCGCTTCGACGAGGGGCTGCGCAAGCTCTATGACCCGGTGCTCGAGGAACCTGTGCCCGGCCGCCTGATGCGTTCCGCGGGCGTCAGGCGATCCTGGCTGCCGGCGGCCAAGGCCGCCAGCTGGCTGGTCACTGGTCTTGCGATCGGCGTCCTTGCCGGCTGGCAGCTGCACGAGTGGCGCACGCCGCCCCCGGTTGCCGCGGATCCGGCCGCCGTGATGGCGCGGCGCGCCGCCATGGCGCACGCGACCTATTCCCCCGAGGTGAGGCATCCGGTGGAAGTCGGCGCAGACCAGGAGCAGCATCTCGTTACGTGGCTCTCGAAGCGCGTGGGCGCGAAGGTTCGCGCGCCGCGCCTGGACGAGGCCGGCATGTCGCTCGTCGGCGGGCGGTTGCTGCCCGGCGAGAGCGGTCCGGTCGCGCAGTTCATGTATCAGACGCCGGCCGGCCGCCGCATCACGCTTTATGTCCGCGCCGAAGCGCGCGGCCATCGCGACACCGCGTTCCGCTACGCGCGGGAGAACAACGTCGGCGTCTTCTACTGGATCGACGGCGAGTGCGGCTACGCGCTCGCTTCCGCCGATCTGGCCAAGGACGAGTTGCAGCGCGTCGCCACGCTGATCTACAAGCAGCTCGACTAGCTCACCGGCATCGGGCGCGCGCTTGATGCTGCGCACCATGCGAGGGATTCACCCACTCCCGTCTTTCGAATAAGTCTCTGATGTTATAAGGTAAATTATTGCCATTCACTCCGGCACGCTTCGTGCGAACTACGGGGCGTGTCCTTCCTTGAGCTCCAGGATCTCGCCACGGTGGCTGCTCAGACCGAAATCACTGCGCTCCTGAGCAGCTGGTGGCGAGAGAGCGACGAGTTGTTCAGCGCGCTCGAGGCGGGCTTCGGTGCCTGCCTTATTGCTTTGGCGATCCGTCGCCGAGCGAGGCATTAAGGGCGGTGGCGAGGGCAGTATCGCCGCTTACCAGCGCCTTCCAGGCGAGCTCCATGCCGTTGCGCTTGCCTTTGACCACCAACTTCAGGCCCTCCGGCGAGATGGTGAGCATGTAGGCCTGCTCGCCGATCATCACTTCTCGCTTCAGGGGTTTCTCGAGCTTTGTCGCCATTTTCAGCCTTTCAGCGCGGAGCGGATCTCGCGCAGTTCGGTTTCGGGGGAAATGCCTTTCCTCAGCTTTCTGCCGCAACGAGCGTACCAGTAACGCGCGTTCGGCAGGTCGCCCTCCTGGTGGTGGAGGACGGCATGAATCCAGCAGGCGAGCTCGCTCTCCTCGTCCTGCTGGACGATCTCGTGCGCGTCCCGCCATTTTCCAGAGAGCGCATGGTCGATCGCCTCGCTCAGGCGGCCTTTTGCAATCATCGCAGCTGACGAAAGAGCTTCACCAGGTCGGGAAGTTGATAGTTTGCATTGAGGCCGCTCGGATTGGGCAGGACCCACACTTCCGCGCCCTCGAAGCGCTCTGCCTGCCTGCCGATGACGGCGGTCTTGATGCCAAAAGCCTGGCAGTAGGCGCCCACGCCGAGGAAGGCGACGGCCCGGGGCAGATAGCGCCGGACCTTCGCCGCGAGACGCTTGCGGCCGGCGGCGAACTCGCCCGGGTCGACTTCTTCGGCAGTCGCGGTCGCCCGGTTGACGAGGTTGGTGATGCCGTAACCGTCGCGCAGCAGTTCGGCCTGCTCGGACGGATGCAACAGGCGCGCGCTGAAGCCCGCGCCATGCAGTGCCGGCCAGAAACGGTTGCCCGGGCGGGCGAAGTGATGCCCGGTGAACGCGGTGTAGAGACCCGGATTGATGCCGACGAAAAGCACGCGCAGCCCCGGCGCGATGGCCATGCGCCTGGGGCTCACCGTGATGGCGGGCAGCACCCGCGACCCGCAAGCGGTGGAGCGCGCGGTCGACGGCCGCGACGCCGTGCTGTGTGCGCTCGGCGGCAACCCGCTGCGACGCAGCGAGCGTGTCTGTTCCACCGCGATGGGCCACATCGCGCCGGCGATGACACGCCGGGGCGTGCGCCGCGTGCTGGCGATCTCCACCTTCGGCGCCGGCGATTCACGGCAGCAGGTGGGTTGGTTGGTGCGCCACATGGTGCTCGGCTTCGCGTTGCGCAGCGAAGTGGCCGACAAGGAGGCGATGGAGGCGCAACTGTTCGCCAGCAACCTGGACTGGACCGTTGTCCGCGTGGGCCTGCTCAGCGACGAGCCGCCGCACGGCAGCTGGCGCACCGCCGACGACGGTTCGATCCGCGGCATGGGCAAGATTCCGCGCGCCGATGTGGCAGCGTTCATGCTCGCGCAGATCGACAACGCCACCTGGCTGCGGCGCAGGCCGGTGATCGTGAGTTAGCCGCTTTGAACCTGTGCGGGCGAGGCCGGCGCCATGCCGGCACAATCGCGCGCTCCACCCGTGCGGAGATGGGCCATGATCACCGTCGACTTTCTGATCACCTC
>Ga0137409_10001940_pt1 | contig 22270 bp, 14 predicted proteins | sample CZODoug1_16funga_FD_122059 | JGI IMG/M metagenome (GOLD analysis project Ga0137409, IMG submission 122059) | Vadose zone soil fungal communities from Angelo Coast Range Reserve, California, USA - CZODoug1_16fungal (Hybrid Assembly) | ecosystem: Environmental > Terrestrial > Soil > Vadose zone...
CTAGAAGGCATACTTCAACCCAAACTGAATCTGCCGCTTAGTGGCCGCCTCATGCCGTGTTCCCTCATGACTTCGTCGCTTTCCTTCGTGACTTCGTCGCTTTCCTTCATGACTTCGTCGCTTTCCCTCATGACTTCGTCGCTTTCCCTCATGACTTCGTCACGTTCCCTCATGACTTCGTCACGTTCCCTCATGACTTCGGCGCGTTCCCTATCGTCTCCGTGACGTTCCTTATCGTCTCCGTCATGCTCCCTATCGTATCCGTCACGCTCCCTATCGTTTCGGAGACAGACACTATTGATTCCGTAACTGAAGCAATCATTACCGTCGTGGACACAATTGCCTCCACGACCGGCTAAACCGGCCGCTCTCTTTCAGCCAGGAGATCTGCCATGAGGACTGGCGCGAGGCACAGAACTGTGTCCCGCTAAACCAGGGAACGATTACACACGCATCGCACCCTGGCTTTCATTTCAACCTACGGTTTGTGGAAATCGAGCAGCTCCACTTCGAAGCTGAGAGTGGCGCCCGGCGGGATATTCGGCGGTGAGCCGCGATCGCCGTATGCTGCCGCGGACGGACACACGACCTGCGCCTTCTCGCCTTTCTTCATCTTCTGGAGCGCTTCCGTCCAGCACGGCACGACACCGTTCAACGGGAACTCGGCGGGCTGACCGCGCTTGATCGAGCTGTCGAAAACGGTACCGTCGGTGAGCTTGCCTTCGTAGTGTACCTTCACCACGTCGTCCGCAGTCGGGCTCGGGCCCGAGCCGGGGGTAATCGTTCGGATCACGACTCCGGACGCGGTTTTCGTCGCGTCCTTCTCCTTCGCGACCTTGTCTGCGAAGTCCTGGCCCTTCTTCTTCGCCTCATCGGCTCCGGAGGCGGCCCGCTTCTGCGCCAGTTCGTTCAGCTTAGGGCCGTAGGTCTCAAGGTCGACCTGCGGTTTCGTGTCAGTCACGGCGTCGGTGAGACCTGCCTTGACGATTGCCAGTTCCTGCGGATTCAATGCGAACGGCTTGATATTCTTCCCGACCAGGAGGCCGAGTGCGTACAGCGTCTTTTGGTCCTCGGTCTCGAGCTTGGGGGAAGCTGAAGCACCCTGCCCCGCACCCTGTGTGCAGGAGATCATCGAGCCAAGACATAAGGAGAGAGTCGCGTAACGGATCAGATTCTTCATCATAGAAATCAGCATACCCCGGCTGACGAAAAAGTGCCCCGTGAAAATCTGGATTCCATCGAGATAAGGTCTTCGAAGCCCCTGGCTTAACGGACAAACCGAAAGTATTCTAGACCAGACTTTCGGGGCTACGGGAGTTCAGGCGCGGAAAATACGGTATCCACTGTATCCGCAGAGCAGGGGGAAGGGGGCATAATGATACGCTGGACAATCAAAATGAATTCGCGTTCTTCATTATTTGTTCTCGCTGTCGGATTCGGCATTCTGCTGGTCCTTATTGCCACGCTTGGGTTTGGAGCGGTCGAGAGGACGGACACCATCTATCGCGAAATGCAGGCGGCGCAGGATTCGTATTCGCGCACGGAGACATTCCGCCGAGGCGTTGTCCTGGACATGTATCTGGCGGACATCCTCGTGCGGGACTACCTGCTCGACCCTTCGCCCCAAAATGCTCCCAGCCACCGGCAGGAGTTACTTCCGATTCGCGACTCCCTGCAGGACCGGCTGAATCAACTTTCCGGATGGATTCCCGAGAATGACAGTCCGCGCCTGCAGCGCTTACAGGCTGAAGTCGAGGCTTACTGGGATTCGCTCGACCCGATCTTTGAATGGACACCGCAGGAAAAAGCGGAAAGAAGCCGGGTTTTCCTCGCGCGCAAGGTACTGCCTCGCCGCGAAGCCATCGTCAATCTGGCTCGCGAAGTGGCGAGGATCAACACCGAAAACGTCCAAAAGGAACGTGAGCGGTTGCAAAACAACCAGCAAGTGCTGCACAGGTTTTTACTTCAAATGATGGCCGGCGCTCTAATCATCGGCAGCTGCGTGGCACTCCTGACAACACATCGGGTCCTGGTTCTGGAAAGAAGACACGATCTACAGAGAAAGCAGATTGAAGAAACTCAAAACAATCTTCGACGCCTGTCGCAGCGCCTGGTTCAGGCGCAGGAACATGAGCGAAGGGCTCTATCGCGGGAGCTTCACGATGAAGTAGGCCAGATGATGACTGCGCTGGGCATTGAATTGGGAAACCTGGAGATGCTGCGTAATTCCAACGGCCACGGATTCGAGAAGCGGATGGAAGAAGTGAAGCGGCTCAATGCTGAGGCGATGCGCGCCATCCGCGACCTCGCGATGGGGTTGCGCCCTTCCATGCTGGACGACCTCGGGCTCCAGGCCGCTCTGGAATGGCAAGGACGGGAGTTCTCACGGCATACGGGCGTACCTGCAGCCGTCCATGTGGACGACGCGCTTGATTACCTTACGGACGCGCAGCGTACCTGCATCTACCGCGTGGTTCAGGAGGCACTGACGAATTGCGCACGCCATGCGAATGCCAGGAACGTGGACGTGTCGGTCGGCAGGCAGGATGACGGTATTGTGGTCTTTGTCAAGGACGACGGGATTGGCTTCGATCCCTTCGCCCATATACGCGGAGGCCTGGGACTTCTCGGCATTCAGGAACGAATTCAGGCATTGGATGGGAAGCTGCACATCTTCTCCGAACCGCAAAAGGGAACCACTCTCAAAGTCGAAATACCCGTTGGAGTCGCCGCATGAAGAAGATCCGGATCCTGATTGCGGACGACCATGGAGTAGTTCGCACAGGCCTTCGGCTGCAACTCGAGCAGAATACGATGTTTGAGGTTGTCGGCGAAGCGACCGAAGGGCGCGAGGCCGTGCGTATGGCCGACGAACTCCACCCGGACATTGTCATCATGGATATCGCAATGCCGAACCTCAATGGGATACAGGCTACGGCTCAATTGACAAAAAAAAATCCTCAGATCGGCGTCATCATCCTGAGTATGTATTCGGATGAAACGTACCTGACTCGAACTCTGGCGGCGGGTGCGAAGGGATACCTGCTCAAGGAAAACGCGGACATGGATCTTCACAACGCCGTACAGGCGGTTGCACAGGGGAAACCCTTCTTCAGTCCCGCCATCGCGAATACATTGCTGGAAGATTACATGCGAGAGCTTCAGCAGCGCGGCCTGCAAGATTCCTATGACCTGCTCACCGACCGTGAAAAAGAAATTCTGCAGCTTCTGGCCGAAGGCCGATCGAACAAGGAAGTGGCCGGCACACTGAACCTCAGCACCAACACAGTGGAGACACACCGGACACGAATCATGCAAAAACTGGATCTTCACAGCGCCGCCGAAATCGTCCTCTACGCCGTTCGGAAAAGAATTATCTCCTGACTCTCGTAACCCGATTTTGCGGGGAAAATACCCTGAACGCCGTATTCCCCATCACGCGAGCCCTCCAACATACTGCTTACTGTCCGACACTGTAGCGGCGCTCTGTGAGCGCCGGCGGTCATAGACCGCCGCTACAGTTACTGGCCGATTAAGGAGGACTAACGTGAGCAGAGCCGTAGCGCACAGTACGAATCACAGCTGGTTCTTTGAAGAAGTGGCGTCAGCGAAAAGCCGTGTTTTGCTGTTGGACTACGACGGCACGATCGCCCCTTTCTGCGCGAATCGTCATCGCGCATTCCCTTATCCGAATGTGCCGGACTTGCTCCACCGCATCATGAGCGGATGTGCCACGCGGCTGATCGTGGTGAGCGGCCGTGCGGCGCGCGAAGTTCCGCCGCTGCTGGGCATGACTCCGGGACCCGAGACCTGGGGATCACACGGCCTCGAACGGTTGGATCGGAATGGCCGTTCCGTGGAAACTGTGCTCAGTGAGGACGCATTTCAAGTGCTTGCCAAAGCCGAAACACGCCTGGAGCGCGAGGGGTTGCAAGACCTGATCGAAGTCAAGGTTGCCGGCGTGGCCGTACATTGGAGAGGCCGGCGGCCGGCCGAAGTCCTGAAGATAAGGGCGGCCGCCTATCGGGTTTTGGAGCCTCTGGCGTTGGAGTCCGGACTCGTCTTATCTAAATTCGACGAAGGCATAGAGATTCGTCTTCGTTCCGCGAACAAGGGCGAAGCGCTGCAAGGTCTCCTTCACGAATTGGACAGGGAGGTACCTGTTGCATATGTTGGCGACGACACGACGGACGAAGACGCATTCCGTGTTTTGAACGGCAGGGGCCTTACTGTACTGGTAAGTCCGAAATACCGGTTTACTGCGGCCCAGATGTGGCTCAGACCGCCGGACGAACTGCTGACGTTCCTCATGGACTGGATCCGCACCTGCCGGGGTGATGTATGAAGGCCGAACACCGTTTGATTGTCGTCTCCAACCGCCTGCCCATTACAGCGGTTGAAAACACGCCGCAATTCCAGCCAAGCAGCGGTGGATTGATCAGCGCCCTGGCTCCTCTGCTGGATGACAGTTGGGCTTGCTGGGTTGGATCGGCAGGTGCGCCTTATGAGCCCAAACTGGCTGAACTCCTGGATGAGTGGTCCTCCACTCAACCGTGTTCATTCGCGCCGGTGTTTCTCACCTCCGCTGAGAGAGCCTCGTTCTACCTGGGATTTTCCAACGGGGTCATCTGGCCCTTGTTTCACGGTCTTCCGTCGCGGTGCCAGTTCGAAACGACCTACTGGGAAGGGTACTGCAACGCCAATAAGAAATTCGCAGACGCCGTCGAGCAGGTATGCCGCCCAGATGATTTCATCTGGGTTCACGATTATCACCTCATGATGGTTGCTCAGGGACTGCGCAGTCGTGGACTGAGTAATCCCATCGCATACTTTCAGCACATTCCGTTTCCTTCACCCGACATTTTCGAAACACTTCCATGGCGCAATGAAGTGCTCCGTGCGCTGCTGTGCTTCAACCTGGTGGGCTTCCAGACAGTCCGTGACCGGCGTAACTTCGTCGCCTGTCTCCGGCGTTGCCTGTCTCAGGTTCGTGTGTGCCCCATGGGCGAAACGCTGCTCGTCCGGGCCGGAGACCATTGCGCGCATACCGGGGCTTATCCGATCGGTGTCGACTACGAAGAGTTCGCCAGGGATGCGGCCGGCCCTACTATCAGCTCCGGTTCCAGGGCCATTCAAAATCAATTTCCAGACACGCAGATCGTTCTCGGCATTGACCGCCTGGACTACACCAAAGGAATTCCCGAGCGTTTGATCGCATTTGAGAAACTCTTGATCGCCAGGCCGGAATTGCGCGGCCGGGTCAACATGGTTCAGATCGTCGTCCCGAGCCGCGAAGAGATACCGGAGTACAACCAGTTGAGGCTTCGCATCGAAACGTTGATAAGCAAAATCAACGGGCAATACACCAAACCGGGATGGGTTCCCATCCATTACTTTTACAGGTCGATTTCCCGGAATGAACTGATCGCGTTCTATCGCGCGGCTCACGTCGCATTGGTTACGCCGCTGAAAGACGGGATGAACCTCGTCGCGAAAGAGTTTTGCGCATCAAGGATCGACAATCGGGGAGTGCTGGTTCTTAGTGAATTCGCGGGCGCGGCGGAAGAACTGAGATGCGGGGCGCTTCTCGTCAATCCTCATGACACCGAGACCGTGGCCCGGGTAGTGGATCTGGCATTGAGCATGGACGAGTCAGAAGAGTGCACGCGCATGAAATCCATGCGGTCACAGATTCGAGCCCATGACGTGTTCCATTGGTATCGTTCCTTCAGGGCGGCTACTGAAGAGTCTGTTCTTACGATGGAGGAGACGCCGATTCGCTCGCTGCCTTCTCCCGTTCCAGGGGTTTCACACGTTCGGCTTCGGCGCGCTTTCGCTGGATTTCAGTTTCCAGCACCAGGGCCCGGTGTTGAAGGTAGGTGATTTCCCTCAGCCGCGCATCTTCGTCAAGGAGGTGGCTGTAACGCTCCGTCGGAAGCACACGCGCGTGATGCGAGCAGATGGCCTGGAATCGGTCGGAGTCCTCTTCTCTGGAGAAATTGCTCATTGCATAGCCGCAGCAAAGCGAGAGGGAATAGGTGTCCGCCAGCTCGTTCCACAGTTCTTCCAAACAGAGTGCCGCTTCGGGCCGGTTCTCGCGCCAGAGAAGGTCAGCCATTTCTTCGAATGCTCGAACAGACATAGCATCCGTCCCCGCACGGCTCTTCTCGAACAGGTTTCCGATGCTTTCTTTGAAACGCGCGGCATCCGGCATGTTCTCGTCCGTAAAAGTCGAAAGCGTTCGCCCCGCATCCAGCAATGTGACGCGCCCGTCAAGAATAGCGCTCTCGACATCGAAACCCTGCACCTTTAGCCGTTGTGTGAACGCATCAAGGTGAGTTGGCGTGGCAATCACGACGAGGGGTTGGCCGGGTCGGAGGCCTGGAGAAAGGAACCGCGTAACTGCCTCGCAGAGGTAACTTTCATCGTCATAAAATTGGACAACATGGTCGTGGGCAGCACGCATAAATAATCCATACGATGTGCACGGCGACGACCAGTTTTAAGTCCTTATTTTCGATACTCTTGAATCGCTGGTGGTAATTGTGTTCTCCCACTCAGGGCGAAATTTCCCCGATTCCTACAAACAAACAGGACAAATTGCCTCGATTCCGGGGAAAATAGAGTTCAAATCAGGTTGGGAGTGACGGTGGTATGTTGCTTCCCCTCAGTGGTTTTGCGGGTTGGAGATCCTTTGGCAGAGGGAGTGCACAAGTGCCCGGTTCGGCAGGATAAAACTGCTTTTTTCAAACCTCGAGTAAAAACAGTGGCACGGAGATCATTAATGAGACCCAAGCCTGAGAGAGTGACAGAGGTCACGGCAGAAACCCTTGATGCGAGACTGCTGCTCAAAGTCCTGGCGGACTTCAAGCGAGGCGACTTCGCTACCCGTTTACCGTCGGAACAGACAGGACTTACGGGAAAAGTTTACGACCTGCTCAACGATGTCATCGATCTGAATGATCGCATGTCCCGGGAGTTCGAGCGAGTGAGCAATGTCGTCGGCAAGGAAGGCCGCATCAAGCAGCGCGCATCGCTCCCGATGGCCACAGGATCATGGGCCGAATGCGTTGAATCGGTGAATACACTCATCGCCGACCTCGTGCAGCCGACTACGGAAGTCGCGCGCGTCATCGGCGCAGTGGCAAAGGGCGACCTGTCGCAAACAATGGCATTGGAGATCGAGGGCAGGCCTCTGACCGGCGAATTCCTTCGAACCGCCAAGATTGTGAACACAATGGTGGATCAGCTCTCCACCTTTGCTTCGGAAGTCACCCGCGTGGCCCGTGAAGTGGGTACAGAAGGAAAGCTCGGCGGCCAGGCGCAGGTGAAAGGCGTGGCCGGTACCTGGAAAGACCTGACGGACAACGTGAACTTCATGGCCAACAATCTCACCAACCAGGTGCGTAACATCGCCGAGGTGACCACGGCTGTGGCCCGCGGCGACCTCTCAAAGAAGATCACCGTGGACGTGAAGGGCGAAATCCTCGAGCTCAAGAACACGATCAACACGATGGTGGATCAGCTCTCGACCTTCGCTTCGGAAGTCACCCGCGTGGCCCGCGAAGTAGGTACTGAAGGAAAGCTCGGCGGCCAGGCCGATGTGAAAGGCGTCGGCGGAACGTGGAAGGACCTTACCGATAACGTCAACTTCATGGCATCGAACCTCACGAATCAGGTGCGTAACATCGCCGCAGTGACCACGGCTGTGGCGAATGGCGATCTCTCAAAGAAGATTACCGTGGACGTGAAAGGCGAAATTCTCGAGCTCAAGAACACCATCAACGTCATGGTGGATCAGCTCTCGTCGTTTGCTTCGGAAGTCACCCGCGTGGCCCGCGAAGTCGGAACCGAAGGAAAGCTCGGCGGCCAGGCACAAGTGAAAGGAGTTGGAGGAACCTGGAAAGACCTTACGGATAACGTGAACTTCATGGCGTCGAACCTGACCGCTCAGGTACGAAACATCGCCGAAGTGACCACGGCCGTGGCGAATGGAGATCTCTCAAAGAAGATTACGGTGGACGTCCGAGGCGAGATTCTCGAGCTGAAGAACACCATCAACACCATGGTGGATCAGCTCTCGTCGTTTGCTTCGGAAGTCACCCGCGTCGCCCGTGAAGTCGGAACCGAAGGAAAACTCGGCGGCCAGGCGCAAGTGAAAGGAGTTGCAGGAACCTGGAAGGATCTTACGGATAACGTGAACTTCATGGCCGGTAATCTGACTTCCCAGGTCCGTAATATCGCGGAAGTTACAACCGCCATCGCGAGCGGCGATCTCTCGAAGAAAATCACCGTAGACGTAAAGGGAGAAATCCTCGAGCTGAAGAACACCATCAACACCATGGTGGACCAGCTCTCCTCGTTCGCTTCGGAAGTCACTCGCGTGGCCCGCGAAGTCGGTACCGAAGGAAAGCTTGGCGGCCAGGCGGAGGTGAAAGGCGTGGCCGGCACCTGGAAAGACCTCACGGACAATGTGAACTTCATGGCCAACAACCTCACCAACCAGGTGCGAAACATCGCCGAGGTGACCACGGCTGTGGCGCGCGGCGATTTGACAAAGAAGATCACGGTAGACGTGAAGGGTGAAATTCTCGAGCTCAAGAACACCATCAACGTCATGGTGGACCAGCTCTCGTCATTCGCTTCCGAAGTGACCCGCGTAGCCCGTGAAGTGGGCACCGAAGGAAAGCTTGGCGGCCAGGCCGATGTGAAAGGCGTGGCCGGCACCTGGAAAGACCTGACCGATAACGTGAACTTCATGGCGAACAACCTGACGACCCAGGTGCGAAACATCGCCGAAGTAACCACGGCGGTGGCAAACGGCGACCTGTCCAAGAAGATCACAGTGGACGTCCGAGGCGAGGTGCTCGAGCTCAAGAACACCATCAACACGATGGTGGACCAGCTCTCCTCGTTCGCTTCGGAAGTCACCCGCGTGGCCCGCGAAGTGGGTACCGAAGGAAAGCTCGGCGGCCAGGCGATTGTGAAGGGCGTCGGAGGAACCTGGAAGGACCTCACCGACAGCGTGAACTTCATGGCGTCGAACCTCACCACGCAGGTGCGAAACATCGCCGAGGTGACGACGGCCGTGGCCCGCGGCGATCTGTCGAAGAAAATCACTGTAGACGTGCGAGGCGAGGTGCTCGAGCTCAAGAACACTATCAACGTCATGGTGGATCAGCTTTCCACGGTCGCCTCGGAAGTCACCCGCGTGGCCCGCGAAGTCGGTACCGAAGGAAAGCTCGGCGGCCAGGCGATTGTGAAGGGGATCGCCGGAACCTGGAAAGATCTCACCGATAACGTGAACTTCATGGCGAACAACCTGACGACTCAGGTGCGAAACATCGCTGAAGTCACGACGGCTGTGGCGAACGGCGATCTGTCCAAAAAAATTACAGTAGACGTGCGAGGCGAGGTGCTCGAGCTCAAGAACACCATCAACACGATGGTGGACCAGCTCAACTCGTTCGCTTCGGAAGTCACCCGCGTGGCCCGCGAAGTCGGTACCGAAGGAAAACTCGGCGGCCAGGCGGAAGTCCGCGGCATTGGCGGAACGTGGAAAGACCTCACCGACAATGTCAACTTCATGGCCTCGAACCTCACCAACCAGGTGCGTAACATCGCCGAAGTCACGACGGCTGTGGCTCGCGGCGATCTGTCCAAGAAAATTACAGTGGACGTCCGCGGCGAGATTCTCGAGCTGAAGAACACGATCAACACGATGGTGGACCAGCTTTCGTCGTTCGCTTCGGAAGTCACCCGCGTGGCCCGCGAAGTCGGTACCGAAGGCAAGCTTGGCGGCCAGGCGGAAGTGAAGGGCGTGGCCGGAACGTGGAAAGATCTCACCGATAACGTGAACCTGATGGCTTCGAACCTCACCAACCAGGTGCGCGGTATCGCGAAGGTCGTAACCGCAGTCGCTAACGGAAACCTGAAGAGAAAACTGGTACTCGAAGCAAAAGGAGAAATCGAAGAGCTGGCCGAAACGATCAATAACATGATCGACACACTGGCAACCTTCGCCGATCAGGTAACCACGGTGGCTCGCGAAGTCGGTATTGAAGGAAAACTCGGAGGCCAGGCATCGGTGCCCGGTGCCGCCGGCACGTGGCGCGACCTCACCGACAACGTCAACCGCATGGCGGCCGCTCTTACCACTCAGGTGCGCGCCATCGCGGAAGTGGCCACGGCTGTAACCAAGGGCGACCTCTCACGATCCATTGCGGTGGATGCCGCAGGAGAAGTGGCGGCCCTGAAAGACAACCTCAACGAAATGATTCGGAACCTGCGCGAAACCACCGACAAGAACACCGCGCAGGACTGGTTGAAAACCAACCTCGCCAAGTTCACTCGCTTGCTGCAAGGCCAACGCGACCTGCTCGCCGTATCCAAACTGATTCTTTCGGAACTTGCTCCACTGGTCTCGATGCAGCACGGCGTGTTTTACCTCAATGAAGCCACTGAAACTGCCGATCCGGATATGAAGCTTCTGGCCAGCTACGCCTACCGCGAGCGGAAGCATATTGCGAACCGGTTCAAGGCCGGCGAAGGTCTGGTCGGACAGTGCGCGTTCGAGAAGGATCGCATCCTTCTTACCGAAGTACCTTCCGATTACATTCAGATCAATTCCGGCCTGGGCGAGTCGAAACCGATGAACATCGTCGTCCTGCCGGTTCTGTTCGAAGGCCAGGTCAAGGCAGTCATCGAACTGGCATCTTTCCACCGGTTCAGCGACATCCATCTCACTTTCTTCGATCAGCTCACCGAATCGATCGGTATCGTGCTCAACACGATCACGGCAACAATGAGAACGGAAGAGCTGCTGAAGCAGTCTCAGACACTCGCCACTGAGTTGCAGACCCGGCAGGCAGAACTGACCGAGACCAACCGCCGCCTGCAGGACCAGGCGAAATCGCTCCAGGAATCCGAAGACCGGTTGCGGCAGCAGCAGGATGAGCTGCAGCAGACGAACGAGGAACTGGAAGAAAAAGCCAACCTGCTTGCGAAGCAAAACCTCGAAGTCGAACGCAAGAATCAGGAAATTGAAAGGGCCAGCCGTGCGCTGCAGGAAAAAGCCGAGCAGCTTGCGTTGACATCCAAATACAAGTCGGAGTTCCTGGCCAACATGTCACACGAACTTCGCACGCCGCTGAACAGCATGCTCATTCTCGCGAAGCTCCTTTCCGATGCCGAAGACGGACTCAGCGACAAGCAACGGGAATTTGCGCGGACGATCCATTCTTCGGGCTCCGATCTGCTGGAGTTGATCAACGAGATTCTCGATCTCTCCAAGATCGAGTCCGGAATGATGGAAGTCGAGATCGGCCGGGTCATGTTCAACGATCTCGCCGAGTACGTCGAAAGAACATTCCGCCAGGTGGCACACGACAAAGGCCTCGAGTTTCTCATACAACACGAAGCGGGCTTGCCTGCGGGCATTTTCACGGATCAGCGCCGGCTGCAGCAGGTATTGAAAAACCTCCTGTCGAACGCATTCAAGTTCACAGAGAAGGGAACGGTCACCGTCCGGGTGAGCGCGGCCTCACAAGGATGGACCCCCGATCACCCCATCCTCAGCAAAGCCGAAACGGTCATTGCATTTTCCGTGAAGGATACGGGAATCGGAATCTCACCCGAGAAGCACCGGGTCATCTTCGAGGCGTTCCAGCAGGCCGATGGGACCACGAGCCGCAAGTACGGCGGAACAGGGCTCGGTCTCTCGATCAGCCGGGAAATCGCGTTGCTGCTCGGTGGAGAGATCCGGCTGGACAGCGCTCTGGGCGAAGGAAGTTCATTTACGCTGTACTTGCCCGGAACCTACACACCGGATACTTCCAGGGGGAAAAAACCGTCGAACGCTTTCGTTCCGCAGCCCCAGCCGGACACCACAGAATCCGACATAACGCTCATCATCGAAAACGTTGTGGATGACGACCGTGGCTCGATTCAATCGGGCGATCGAACGCTGCTGATCATCGAAGACGATCTCAACTTCGCAAAGATTCTCATGGAAATGGCGCGTGAGCGTGGGTTCAAGGTCATGGTAGCGCTTCGTGGGGAGACCGGTCTGGCGCTCGCACGCCAGTACACGCCGAGCGCCATCACGCTCGATATTGAATTGCCCGGGATGGACGGCTGGAGCGTGCTGGATCGCCTGAAGCATACTCGAAACACGAGGCACATTCCGGTGCACGTCCTCTCCGTCAACGATGAACGGCAACGCGGCCTCAAGATGGGCGCCATGGGCTATGAAAACAAGCCCATCACGGCCGAAGGAGTACGCGAAGCTCTCTCCAGGCTTGACACTTTTGTCCGGCGGGGCGTGAAGAGCCTGCTGGTCATAGAAGACGACAAGGTCGCTCAGCAAAGCATTATGGAACTGATCGGCAACGGCGACGTGGAAACGATTGCAGTTGGCACCGCCGAAGACGCTCTGGCCGAACTGCACAACAAACACTACGACTGCGTGGTTTTGGACCTCGGTTTGCCTGACATGAATGGTTTCGATTTGATGGAAAGGATCAAATCGGAGATCGGCGATATCCCAATAATCATTTACACTGGAAAGGAGCTCACTAAGTCCGAGGAGACCCAACTTCGGCGTCTCGCAGAAACGATAATCGTCAAGGATGTCCGGTCGCTCGATCGGTTGCTGGACGAGACCGCATTGTTCCTGCATCGTGTCGAAGAAAACCTCCCGGAACCGAAGCGCCAGATGCTCGAGCAGCTCCACAAAAAAGATCCTGTGCTTGCAACCAAGAAGGCGCTCATCATCGACGACGACATGCGGAACATCTTCGCGCTCACCAGCCTTCTTGAACGTTACGACATGCAGGTGCTCTACGCCGAGAACGGCAGGGACGGAATCGAGACGCTCAAGAACACACAGGGTATCGACGTGGCACTGGTGGACATCATGATGCCGGAGATGGATGGTTACGAAGCAATGCGGCAGATTCGGGAGATGCCGCAGTTCAAATCGCTTCCGCTGATTGCACTCACCGCCAAAGCCATGAAAGGCGACCGCGAAAAGTGCATCGAGGCCGGCGCTTCCGATTACATCACGAAACCCGCGGACAGCGAACAACTCCTGTCGCTGCTGCGGGTATGGTTGTTCAAATGAAGAACGAGCTGGCTGTGAGTCCGAGTCCAAGCGTTGAAGAGATCGAGATGGACCTGTTGCTGGAAGGAATTTACCGGCAGTACGGTTTCGATTTCCGAAATTACGCCCTGTCTTCGCTCCGGCGGCGAATCATGAACTTCGCCCGGAACGAGCGGGCTTCGACGGTTTCAGCGCTTCAGGACCGGATTCTTCACGACCGCAGCTGGCTCGATCGCTTTCTGTTCGCGCTCTCTGTCAACGTCAGTGCCATCTTTCGGGATCCGGCGTTTTACCTGGCGTTCCGCAAAGAAGTAGTTCCGATGTTGCGCACCTATCCATTCATCCGGATCTGGCTCGCGGGAGTGTCCATGGGCGAGGAGGTTTACTCGCTGGCAATTCTCCTGGAAGAAGAAGGTATCTACGATCGATGCCGGATCTACGCGACAGACATCAACGAGCCCGTTCTCAAAAAGGCAAAAGAAGGCATCTATCCGCTGGAGCTGATGCAGACGTACACGAGCAACTACATGAAGGCCGGCGGGTTGCAGGCGTTTTCACGTTACTACACCGCGGCGTACGACCGGGCGATATTCAAAGCCTCGCTGCGGGACAACGTTGTGTTTGCTCAGCACAACCTCGCAACTGACGCGTCGTTCAATGAATTCCACGTAATCCTGTGCAGGAACGTGATGATCTATTTCAACCGGGAACTTCAAGCACATGTGCATCATCTTCTATACGAAAGTCTGGTCATGTTTGGAATTCTGGGCGTAGGAGCGAAGGAAACATTGAGGTTCAGTCCTCATGAGCAGGCATACGACGAGATCGATAAGGCAGCGAAGCTCTATCGGAGAGTCGCATGATATCTTTCCAAATTATCACGATTGGAACGTCGCTCGGCGGGTTCTATGCTTTAAAAACTCTGCTGGGCGTTCTGCCTCAGAACTTCCGACTTCCGGTGGCCGTGGTGCAACATCGCAGTGCTGAAGAATCCGACATCTTCGCCCCGCTTCTGGCGAGTCATTTGCAATTGCCCGTGCTCGAAGTCGAGGATAAACAAGAAATCGAGGGCAGCCGAATCTACGTCTGTCCTGCGAATTATCACCTTCTGGTCGAGCCCAGCCATTTCGCGCTGTCGACCGACGCACCCGTCCTGCACGCGAGACCTGCAATCGACGTGCTTTTCGAATCTGCAGCGGATTCGTTTGGCGAAGGAGTCGTGGGCATTCTCCTGACCGGAATGAGTCGGGACGGATCAGCTGGATTACGAAAAATCAAAGAGAAAGGCGGGTACACGGTGGTTCAGGATCCCTCAACCGCGGAAGGCCGGACGATGCCGCAATCGGCAATTTCGTCGATGGCAGTGGACAGGATCCTGCCCATTGATGAGATCGGTCCATTTATTTTGGAACTGTGTGCCGGCCAAAGGGGTGCCGCATGACGGATGACAAGGTCAATATTCTTCTGGTCGACGATCACGCCGAAAATCTTCTCGCCCTCGAAGCCTTGTTGAGTGATCTCGGACAGAATCTTATCCGGGCAAACTCCGGAGTCGAGGCGCTGCGTCTCCTGCTCAATCAGGAGTTCGCGGTCATTCTTCTCGATGTGGACATGCCTATCATCAATGGCTTCGAGACGGCTGCTCTCGTCCGGCAACGCGAGCGCTCCCGGCACACGCCCATCATTTTTCTGACGGCCGTCAACAAGGCCGAACAGCACGTTATGAGGGGCTTCGCGCTTGGCGCGGTCGATTATCTGACCAAACCATTTGTTCCCGAAGTTCTGCGATCGAAGGTCGTCGCATTCGTTGAGCTGCATAAGAAAACAGAAGAGGTAAAACGGCAGGCCGAACTTCTTAAGCAAATGGTCGGAGAACTGGCCGACAACAACGATCAGATTCGGAAACTGAACGTTGAGCTTCAATCCCAACGCGACTTCATTTCGACGGTTCTCGACACGGCCGACAGCATTATTGTCGTCCTCGATGCCGAGAAGAAGGTCGTTCGTGCGAGCCGCGCCTTCGAGCGGGTTCTGGGCTACTCGCTGGACGAGGTAAGGGGCCGGCCACTCGCGTCTTTCTTCTTTTCCGCGGGTCCATGGGCCGACATGCCGCACGCCGAGAATTACTGGACAGCGAAAGATGGAACGAACCGCCTTATTGCCTGGTCGACCACTCCGCTTATGACCGGCCCGGCCGATCACATCATTCTTACCGCGATCGATATGACCGAGCGGAAACGCGCCGAAGAAGAGCGTGAACAATTCATCCGCGGTGAGGCCGCCCGTGTGGAGGCGGAAGCCTCGGAGCGGCGTGCCGCGTTTTTGGCCGAAGCATCGACGATGCTTGCGTCGACCATCGACTACGAAAAAACCCTCATCAATATTTCACGGCTTGCCATTCCGACATTTGCGGACTGGTGCTTTGTCTATCTCTCCCTGGAAGGCGAAGAAATCAGCTCTGCGCTGATTGCGCATTCGGACCCGGAAAAGGAATATCTCGCCCAGCAGGTCGAACTGCGGCCGCAGGATTTGTCGAGCCACAAGCTGCCGGTCGTCCGCGTGTTCCAGACGGGAACGCCGGAGCTGTTTTCCGACATCAATGAAGAAGAACTGCGCGAGAGCGTCACCGACGAGCAAAAGTTCGAAGCTTTGAAGCAATTAGGCCTGCGATCCGCAGTAGTCGTACCTATTCCAGGCCGCCACGCAGTACTTGGAGTCATCGGGTTTGTCTCTCCCAAACCGGATCGTTACACTTCCACGGAATTGATCTTCGCCCAGGAGCTTGCAAGAAGGATCAGCCTGGCCCTGGAAAACGCAAGGCTCTACCGCGAAGCACAGCAGGCCAACCGTGCCAAGGACGAGTTCCTGGCAACGCTGTCGCACGAATTACGGACTCCGCTAAACGCCATCCTGGGCTGGACACAGATCCTCCGGGCCAAGCGCCTCGATGAAGTCACAACCACTCGGGCGTTCGAAGCCATTGAGCGGAATGCGAAGGCACAAGCCGAGTTGATTGAAGACATGCTCGATGTCTCGCGGATCATCACCGGAAGGCTTCGGCTCGAGCTGCAACCGGTGGAGATCGCTTCAGCAGTGGATGCGGCCCTTGACTCCGTGCGTCCCACCGCCGACGTAAAGGGCGTAAAGCTGGAATGCACAATCAACGGCGATGCAGGCATTATTTCGGGAGATCCGCACCGGCTGCAACAAATTGTCTGGAACCTGCTGTCGAATGCAGTCAAGTTCACGCCATCCGGGGGTTTGGTCCGCGTTCACCTCGAGCGCGCGGATTCCAACGTCAAACTGACTGTGCGGGATACCGGCAAGGGAATCAGCCCGCACTTCCTGCCCTATGTCTTCGATCGTTTCCGCCAGGCGGAAACGATGATCAGCAGAACGGCTGGCGGACTCGGGCTCGGCCTGTCGATCGCGCGGCACCTGGTAGAACTTCATGGAGGGGTCATTGAAGCAAGCAGCGAGGGGGAAGGCCGTGGTGCGACGTTCACGGTCACATTTCCCTTTCGTGAAACACCCGTAGTCGGGATGCAGAATGCGGTCCAGAATGCATCTTAACTAGCGAGAAACCAGCCGCGAATTGCGCGAATTACGCCAAATGGGCGCGTCAAGAGTCTTTTGATGCGCCCATTTGGCGTAATTCGCGTAATTCGCGGCTGGTTCTGCTTTCCCTACGAGGCTTTTTTCTGTTCGCGCGACGGAAGGGCGAAATAGAACGTTGCGCCTTCGTTCGGTTTGGCTTCGGCCCAAACGCGACCTTCGTGGCGATTGATGATGCGCTGGACAGTAGCGAGCCCGATTCCAGTACCCTCGAACTCATTGGCGGCATGCAGACGCTGAAAAGTACCGAAGAGCTTTTGCGCATGCTCCATGTCGAAACCAACCCCATTGTCGCGCACGAAGTAGATGTCTTCCCCGGCGCCGGAAAGATGACCGACTTCGATCGAAGCCGAGGCCTCGTTTCTCGTGAACTTGATGGCGTTGGCGAGCAGATTCTGAAAAACCTGGGTGATGAGACGCTTGTCCCCATAAGCTCGGGGAAGCGCATCCACATTGAAGGAAATCTTTCTGTTCGGGCTGTCGGCCGCCTGCTGTTCCTGAAAAGAATTCTTCGCCAGATCGGCCATATCGATCACCGAGAAAATGATCTTCTCCCGGCCCAGCCGCGACAGGGCGAGCAATCCATCGATCAACTCGCCCATCTTCTCCGTGTTCGAGCGCACGATTTCAAGCAGCCGTCTTCCCTCGTCATCGAGCTTGGAGGCGTATTCCTCGATCAGGATACGTGTGAAGCCATCGATGGCGCGGATCGGCGCTCGCATATCGTGTGAAACCGAGTAGGTGAAGTTCTCCAGCTCTTCCGTGTGCTGCCGCAGCTCCGTGATGTCCTGGCCCGTAATCACCAGGTGTCTGTCTGTGCCGACGTCGCTATCCAAGACCTGGAAGCACCATGACACCAATCTCCGGCTGGTCCCCTTCGTCAGCCAAAATCCTTCACAGTCGCTGTTGGACTTCCCCGATCTGAGGAAGGCCTCTGTGGCCTGCCTGTCGTCGACATACTCCCACAAGTAGTGTTTGTGCACTTCGTTGAGCGTGTAGCCGGTGGTCAATTCCCATGCGCGGTTCACACGGAGGATTCTTGCCTCGGAATCGAGAACCAGAACGAGACTGTTCACGGTATCCAGGACAGCGGACACAAAGTCCCGCTCGGTCTTCAACAAAGCTGACTGGATCTGAACTTCATGGCGTTGCTTGAACATGTCCACAAAGGCGGAGACTTTCGACTTCAGCACCTCGGCGTCAAACGGCTTGAAGATGTAATCGACTCCGCCGATCGAATAGCCCTGGCTTACATGGACATCGGTTTTGCTGATTGCGGTGAGGAAAATGATGGGAGTATGACGTGACTTCTCGCGCTCGCGAATGAGTGTTGCGGTTTGGAAGCCATCCATATCGGGCATTTCGACGTCCAGCAGGATGACCGCGGCGTCGTGCTTGAGCAGATATTTCAGGGCCTCCGCCCCGGACGAGACCTGGACAAGGTTCTGGTCGAGCGTCTGCAGAATCGCCTCCAGCGCGATAAGATTCTCACGACGGTCATCGACGAGAAGGATGTTTACTTTTTCAAATGGTGACATACGCACTTTGGAACGCGGGCTTTAGCCCGCGTTCTTCCTACCTTCCTAGGTAAACCCTCAACAACGACAACAGCCTGTCAACGTCAGCCGGCTTGGAGATGTAATCCGAAGCGCCGGCTTCAATGCATTTTTCGCGATCGCCTTTCATGGCCTTCGCGGTCAGCGCGATCATCGGTATGGTTTTGAACTGTCGCAGCTTGCGAATTTCCTGCATCGTCTCATAGCCATCCATGTCCGGCATCATCACATCCACGAGGATAACATCCATCTGTTCAGCGGCCTTCAGGATGTCAATGCCATCGCGGCCATTTTCGGCAAACGTGACTTCCATGTGATGGCGTTCCAGCAGACTGGTCATACTGAAAATATTTCTCACGTCATCGTCGATGATGAGAGCTTTCTTGCCTGCCAGTATCGGATCGGCTTTCTGCTCCTCTTCCAGCATCTTGCGTTTTTGGAGAGACAGCTTCTCGTGCGCGCGATGCAGGAAGAGGGCCGTTTCGGAAAGCAGGCGTTCCGGCGAGCGGGCATCCTTGACGATGATCGACTCCGCAAGCTTCCGAAGCCGCGTCTCTTCTTTCGGTGAGAGGTCCTTGCTGGTATAGACGATCACCGGCAGATCATAAAGGCCGAGCTCCTTTTTCAATCGTTCGAGCAGATCGAACCCTGACATGTCCGGCAAACCCAGATCGATTACCATGCAATCGAACTGGGCCGTACGCAACGCTTCCATGGCTTGCTCACCGGTTGGCACGGCCACCGCTTTCACGTCCCCATCGCCGATCAGGTCAACGATGAACTTCCGCTGCGTTTCGTCGTCCTCGACGACAAGCAGATTCTTCACCTGACGGTCGATGAAGCCTTTAATGCTTTCCAGACTGGTCGCGAGTGCTTCGTCGCTGGAGTACCTCTCAAGGAATGCAAAGGCTCCAAGATTCAAGGCCCGTTGCCGTTCCTTTTTATCGGAAACGATCTGAACCGGAATGTGCCGGGTTGCAAGATCGCGCTTGAGGCGGTCAAGGACCGTCCAGCCTTCACCTGCCGGTTCGAGTGTGATCGCGCCATCCGCAGTCGTGCCGTGAAAGTCGACCCCCAAGCTTCGCTTGGCATGCGACTCCAACTCGACCGCGCCAACCGCTTGGCAGGCTTCCGCACGGCATAAGTGCACGACGTGACGACCGCCGGGCTCTTTACGGAAATAATGATAGAAGCTCAGAACGCCATGCACTTCGGCGCGGGACAAATTCAGTTCCTGCGCGATGAGCGGCACCGAGTCCTTCGGAACATAGCCTAGGGCCTGCTGCACGGCATGAAGAATGGGCATCAGCGCGCCTGGCACGCTTTGCAGCCGAGCGCACACATCCAGCACGGCCGCGCGCTGCGCCCGATCCGCCATGGCGAGCAGCGGGTAGAGCCACGGCAGCGGCCCCACCCGCGTGGCATTGGCCGGGAACGGCAGGGGAAACTGCGCGGCCTCGAACAGGTCGGACTCGCCGAAGCTGGCGAACACCGCGACGGCGTGCGTGGACTCGCGGACCTCATAGTCGAGATAGTGCTGTGCACGCGCGGTATCGACGAGCAGGCTCCCGTGCTCCGGCGAACGCGGGGACAGGGCGTGGAGCGCCTCGGCCAGCGCCTTCTTGAGGAAGGGCCGGTAGGCGGCAGCGGTCCCGGAGGGCCCGCGCGTGTTGACGTAGATGGAGAGCACGGGCCACGGAGAGGGCCCGCGGGCTGCGAGCCGGCGGAGCAGGCCATGGAGCTGCCCACCCTCGGGAGGCCGCCCGGTCGCCGCGCCTGTCGGGGTGTCGCGTTCGTGGATCACGACTCGGGCTCCCGGCCGGCTCGGGCCGCCATGAGGGCCGCGACCACCGCTTCCGCGGCCTGCTCGACGGTCAGATCGCCGGTGTCCACGCGGTGCTCGGCCTCGGTGTAGGCGGCGCGGCGGGCCACGAACAGGAGCGCCACGGCCGCCCGATCGCCGTACAGGGGGCGCGACCCGTCCCGGGCCACCCTCGCCTCTAGCGCCGCCAGCGAGGCGTCGAGCCACACGGTGGCGCCATGGGTGCGCATCCAGGTCCGGTTGTGCGGATCGGCGCACGTACCGCCCCCCGTCGCAACCACAACTCCTTGGGGCAGAATCGGTTCCAGCTCTCGAAGGGTCTGCGACTCGAGGGCGCGGAAGCGCGCCTCCCCGTACTCGGCGAAGATGGCGGGCACCGGCTTGCCGGCGGCGGCAGCGATACGCTCGTCGAGGTCCACGAAGGGCACGCCGAGCCGGGCGGCGATCCGGCTTCCGACTTCGGTCTTGCCCGACCCCATGAAACCCACCAGAAAAACCGCGCGCCGACCCCGCATGCCCCCACGGTACCGGATTCCCAGGGTGGGTGCCGCAGCGATCGTGAGGCCGAGAAAACTATCGGCAGACGAATTCCCTCATGCTCCCACTCCGGGTCGTCCCCGGCACCGATCCGGGTCCCCCACAAGGGCTTGCCGAAGAGCCCGCAACTCCGTACGGATTCAAGAATCGTTGACAGCCGAGAGCCGCAATTGTACGCTTTTTCAACTCGGCCACGGGGAGACGCCCGCCGCCCGTCACAGGGTTTCATTGCGCAGCTTTTGGTTGACGGGTGGTGCATCGTGCAATAGCGTCATTGTCCTCTCCTCGTTTTGTATTGGACGGGCGGTCCGAGCCGGGACGCCCACCTCAGGGAATTGGCGCTGGCGACGCAAGGCTGCGTCGTTGTCGTTGAGTACTACGTGGATGCGACTCCGAAACGGATCGGGTCGCTCCCCCTGCTCTTTGTCCGGCTCTCCGCGGATGCCGGCAGAGATTTTCGTCAAGCCGCGGCGAGTTCACCGCGCCACTCCTCAAGCCTCTGTTCCCGCTTCGCCTTTGCGAGAGGGCCGCGGCGTGCGTCCGCCAGCTACTCTGTGTTGTTCGGGGAGGTACTCCTTCATGTTGCATCCCAGATTCAATGTCCATCGCGCCGCGCATCGGGGCTGGTTGCTCTCCGGTGTGATGGCGCTCACTTTTGCGCTCGGCGCCCTGTGTACGCAGGCCGCGCTGGCGCAAGACGTGACCGATCCGGCCCTCAACGGGGTGAAGCGGTCGTTCATCGAGGCGAATGGCATCCCGGCTGGGGTTACACTCAGCGCGCGGGGCGTCAATCACCTGAATCAGGCGCAGATCCTGCGCAGCGGTTTCGACCTCGTCAATGACGGCACCACGGGCGAGCTGCTCCTGCCCGGCGTGCGCAAGCTCCCCGGCGGTTCCTGCGCCGGGCTGTCCGACGATGCCTACTTCCTCATCCATGTCGCGGGACGTCCCGGAGACGCGGATGGCGACGGCAATTTCAGCGACAACACGGGCCCGTGCTCGCAACTGGCGCCCGACGCCACGACCATCGACGATGGCAACGGCGCCGGCGACACCCGGCTCCTGGCTGACGGCGAGACGATCACGATCCGTGTCGATCGCAAGTGCGCGGGGGCGGGAGCCTTCGACCTCGCGTTCTTCCTGCGCTCGGACGCGACGACGACGTCGCTGGTCATCTCGCGCGACTTCCTCACCGGTCACTCGGGCGACAATCTGGGCGCCGAGGGTGCGGCGTGGGAAGCCGGGCTCTTCCCGGCGCCGGCGTACACGAGCTGCCCGACCACGAATGACGGGTACTACATCATCCGCATTCCGAACTGGTCGAAGTACTTCGCCGGTGCGGGCCTGAACCCGGGCGACTTCAAGTGGGAAGTCCACGTGGGCTCGTCCAACGACGTCGTGCAAGAGGACGTCATCGCGGGCGCGGTGCAGCTGTCGCAGCCGAAGCTCTCGATCACGAAGACGCCGGACCTGAACCTGTGCCCGGGCGACCAGGGCGTCTACACGATCCACGTGGCGAACGATGGCAATGCCACCGTGCACGGCATCGTGGTGACGGACATCCTTCCGGCATTCGGCTCGATCGTGACCTCGACCCCGGTGGCGAGCGGTTCGACGGGCACGGTGACGTTCCCGGCG
>Ga0137409_10000843_pt1 | contig 22256 bp, 20 predicted proteins | sample CZODoug1_16funga_FD_122059 | JGI IMG/M metagenome (GOLD analysis project Ga0137409, IMG submission 122059) | Vadose zone soil fungal communities from Angelo Coast Range Reserve, California, USA - CZODoug1_16fungal (Hybrid Assembly) | ecosystem: Environmental > Terrestrial > Soil > Vadose zone...
GAACCCCGAACCGAGACTACAGGCCATGTATGCGCGCACCCGCGCGCAGGGTTTCGGGCGCGAAGTGAAGCGCCGGATCATGTTGGGGACCTACGTCCTGAGCGCCGGCTACTACGACAAGTACTATCTCAAGGCGCAGCAGGTGCGCACGCTGATCCTGCGCGACTACGATCGCGCGTTCGAGCGCGTCGACGTGGTCGCGATGCCGACGAGCCCGGTGCCCGCATTCCGGCTCGGCGAGCGCATCGCCGATCCGCTGCAGATGTATCTCGCCGACGTCTTTACCGTCAGCGCCAACGGCTGCAATAATTTAACTGGTAATAACGTAGTGGTGAATGTTAATCCGATCCCGACACTAACGAGCACGCTGACACCGACGGCAATTTGCAGCGCAACAGCATTCACCTACACTCCAGCAAGTGCAACAGCAGGTGCCACATTCCCCTGGACTCGTGCGACCATCGCCAACATTACTCCAGCCGGCCCCACATCGGGAACAGGCGATCCTAATGAGACCTTAAATAACACGTCTACTGCGCCGATCAATGTTACTTATGTATATAAGACAGCGGCAAATGGCTGCGCTAATACGGGACAAAATGTAGTAGTGACCGTAAATCCCATTCCTACTTTGTCTAGCGGCGGCACTGCCACTGCAAAATGCAGTGGCGTTGCGATGACCTACACGCCCACAAGTGCAACAGCGGGTGCCACTTTCCCATGGACCAGAGCGACGGTTACGAATATCACGCCGGCAGGGCCAACGTCAGGCACCGGAGACCCAGCCGAGACATTAGTAAATACCAGCACCGCGCCAATCAGCGCATGTGCATTTTCCGCAAGCTTTGCGGCGTCAAACTGGATTTTGCCGATGGGGCAATGCACAATTCCCGCTTTGTCCACGCGGAATTCCACTTTGCCGGCTTTTGTTTCGCGAATCGCTTTTGCAACATCCGCGGTGACTGTTCCGGTCTTGGGGTTTGGCATCAGCCCGCGTGGACCGAGCACCTTGCCCAAACGTCCAGCAGACTTCATCATGTCCGGTGTCGCGATTACCGCATCGTAATCCGTCCAGCCTTCCACGATTTTCTGCACCATTTCGTCGCCGCCGACGAAATCCGCGCCGGCTTCCTGGGCTTCGCGAACTTTATCTCCGCCCGCCAGGACCAAAACGCGAACCGCTTTGCCCAGCCCGTGGGGGAGAACCACCGTTCCGCGAACTACCTGGTCGGAGTGCTTCGGATCCACGCCCAGGTTGAAGGCGAGCTCCACGGTTTCGTTGAACTTCGCCTTGGGAAACTTGGTGAGGACTTCGACTGCTTCCACGAGGGAATAGTCCTTGGTGAGATCAGCGACCTTGAGGGCGCTGGCGTAGCGTTTGCTATGGGCTTTGGGCATTATGGACTCCTTGCGGTGCAAGCGTTCCGGGTGGAACTCCCGCGTTGAGTTGTTCTTTCAAAAGCGGCGCCAGTTGCTCGTTGCCGGTCTCCTGAATAACCTGGAAAAGGCTCGGCAAGTAATCGGCATTCGGACCACGCTCGAATTCTTTGCGTTCCCTGATTCCGCAAAACCCTTTCGCGGTTGGGTAGAAGTCGAAATACTCAACCACTTTCAGGTCCAGATGTTTTGCCATGCCCGCGCGCGCCGCTACCTGCTTCAAGCGCGCGGAATTCTTTTGCAGCAGCGGCACGCGCTTGAGCCGATCCTTCCAGGTGGATGGAAATTTGCTGCTCCAAAGCGCGTAGGTGATCGTCATGCTCCCCGGGTAAAACGGCAGATGCGCCACGTAGCTGTCAACAAAGGCGACGTGATGTGGGGGGTGTGGCGAGTGATCGATTAAACTGATCGAATAACTCTCCGACGCGGGATCTATCGCTTCAGGTTTTTTGAAAGTCCAATGTTCATAACCGGGACCAAATGCAGTGACGGTGGAAAGCAGCATGTCGCCGTGATGATGAATGGCTTTGGTTGAAACGTCAGTAGCGCGATCGGGCAAAGGAATCCAGCAATTTGCCACCAGCCCAAAGAGGTGGTTGAGCTCGATATCAATTCCCACGACGGGATAGTGTTTCGTGTTTAGCGAACCGGGCGTTTGCAGATGCTTTTCGAGCGCGCCGCGGAAGAAGCTCGGATCGTTGGACATGTCTTCCAGCACAGCTCGCGAGCGATAGTTTGCCTCGTGCTTGTTTGGAGCGCCGACGAAAATCTTTTTGAGTGAATCAATATACTGCTTCATTGCCTGTATTTGCGGAAGCCCGCGCGTAAGCAAGGGCTTTTTTTCCTGCGCTACGGAGCCGCCCTAATGGTCGGGCTTCTGCCATGATCTCAGTTCATCGCAGCCTGGAACGCCTCGATTATTTTTTGCGTGTTGCCTTCCAAACTATATTTTTCCTTGGCCGTTTGCGCCGCGGCGTACGACATGCGCCGGCGCAGCTCATGATCCTTAATCAGGAGGCTCAGGTAGTCGATCCACTCCGCTTCGGTATCAGCCAGGAAACCAGTGACGCCATGTTGGACCACTTCCGGATTCGATCCTAACGGAGTGGCCACCGTCGGAATTCCCAGCGCCATATACTGCGCCGTCTTCATGTAAAACTTCCGCTTGTTCCATTCGTTGACCGGCAGCGGCACCATGCCTACCTGCATCTTTCGCAAGTCAGCAACTTCCGTTTCCGCCGACCACTTTTGCGCTATATAACGCACGCCGGGAAGATCAAACTCGGTGCCGCCGATGAGATGCACACGATGCTCGACGCGCTCGGCAAGCTTTTGCAGCGCGCCCGCGATGACGCGAATGTTTCCGATGGTTGTCGGACTGCCGCTCCAACCGATACAAACATCGCCGGGGTTTGTTTCCAGTAACTCCGGGCGGAAGACGTACTGCCTGGTGTCGACCACGCTCGGAACCTGCCAGATGTTTTGGTTGTACTGCGAAACGTATTCGCGGATTTGCGTGGAGTTGACCATTACGACTTTGGCCAGCCGGCAGATTTCAGAGATTTTTCCAAAAAACTTCAGGTAGGAAAGGTAGCCGTTGCTCGGGCTGGTGTAGGGAACGAACAGCGGATCGTCGAGCTGATAAATGATCGGCAAGCCGCGGCGCGCAATCATCCGCTCGAGAAACGCCGGACCCAGCAACGCCGCCTCTCGATAGACGAAGACCGCGTCGAAGCGCTTGAGATCGCCCAAAAGTTTTATCCGCTCAACGTAAGCTCGCACCATCTCGCCGACCTTGGTGGCGTAATAGCCCGGACGGTAGAGCACCTCGTGAAGCCGCGCAGTTTCAAAGGGGGCGTAATGAATATTGATCCCCACCGGCGCCAGCACACTCTCCCAAAGCTCGATGCTGCCACGTTGCCCGGGGGCATGACCCAATTGATTGGGAACCAGAGCTAAAACTTCCATTATGGTTCACATCTTCTCTGTGCAACCTCGGTGTTCTTTGTATCTCTGTGGTGAATGATTTTCGCGGATTGTTTACCGCGGAGAGACAGAGAACACAGGGCCTGCACTGAGAAAGTCACATCAAGATACCACTGAAGTCTCGGGCAACGATTGAATCCTGTTCGCCAGTCGTTCGTACAAGCGCCGGTATCTTGTCCGGCCGACGCCAACCAAATCAAACTCCTGCCGCGCCAGGCCGCGCAATCGTTCTGCCAAATTTTCCTCGCCGCGCATAACCTCGATCTCGTTCAACGCTCGCAAATAAGCTTGCGGCGTAAACTCTCGCAGCAAAGCACCAACGCGCTTCCCTTCAATCAACTTATCCAGATCGCCAACACCGGCATTGCAAACTATCGGCAGCCCGCCGGCCAGGTACTCGGCAATCTTGGTTGGCGACGAAGACTGTTTTGAATAGCACGGTTTGATAAACGAGATCGCAATGTCCGCTGCCTTGAGATAACGCGGCACCTCGCCCGGCGTCACCTGAGTCACCAGGAAATCTTTCGGTTCGAAGGCCAGGCTCGACAGGCGATCAATAACAATTTGACGCGGGCTTTGTGTCAGTATCATAGAAAACGTGGCTGGATCCTGGCGCTGCGCGACAGCCAGGAAGTCAGTCATTTCGTCAGTCATATACCAGCCGCCAAACGAGCCAACGTAAACAATCACGCGGCGGCCCGTCAGATTAAGTTCGGCGCGTAACGATTCTCTCGAGGTCTGTTCGCGATCAAATCTGGCGAAATCCACACAGCAGGGGATCACTTCAATCGGCCGGCCGAGTTCGTCTCGGTCGTCACAGCCCGGGAAGACAATCTCGCGAGCTTTTTCCGTCAGCAACACAAAAGCGTCCGAGACTCGCAGCAGATGCCGCTCGATCCGCTTAAGCCCTCGGTAAAGGTAGCCATTCTCCGGCCAAACGCCCGCATCTGTGTATTCTTCAGGCATGAAGCCACGGATGTCAAAAACCAAATGCCCGCCCTTGAATTTTCTGGCAAGCGCGCTCATCACCGCGGGCACGTGATTGCGCGCATGCAAAACATCGACGCCGCTACGCCGCATTAATCCGAGGATGGTCCAGGCGCCCGAAGCCATATCGTAAATCGTCGCGGGCAACGAAGGCCACTTATGATATGGCAGGTAATGCCAGGTTATTCCTTCGGCGCTGAGACCGGCGCGTTGCTGGGAAATCTCGTCCGTGGTCCAGGTCTCGTGAAGGCGCGGTTCGAAGGTCAAGAGACTTACGCGAACACTTTCGGATTGCAACTGCCGTAAGTAAGGAAGCACCTGCGTCTGCACCAACGGCTCGCGCAGCCCGAAGTAACAGACATATAAAGTGTGCACGGGTTTCATATCTGGTTCAAGGTTGTAGGGGCACGGCATGCCGTGCCCCTACGACGCTCCGAATGTGAGTCTGGTCTGAGGGGCAACTAATACCCGGTCGCTACCCCGACGAGTCGGGGTTCTGATTTCTATCCTTCAAAACCCATTGCAGCGTACCGATGATCGTCGCCGCGTCAAGCATAGCGACGAGTGGCGTTAGCACCATCAGTCGCAGAGCATTCTCGACGATGCTGCCGGGGTAACGAGCCCGGTTCCGCTTGACGGCAACAACGGCCCGCGCTCCCAACAACAAGATCCAAAGTAACAGAGTAACGAGCAGCCATTTGCCGCCAAAGATAATGGCTGGTAGTAAAGAAACGAGCAACAATCCGTAACGCTTCAGCAGCGGCGCTTGCCACTCCAACCACAATCCTGCTCGCATGTTATTTCGAGCATAGCGGATAAATCGTCTAAGCGTTGACCAGCCGCTTGCCTGCACCTGCCAATGGACCAAAGCGTCTGGAGCGCGCACGATCTTTAAGTTGGCGTCCTCGATCTTTCTCATAAACAACAGATCCTCAGCGGAGCGCAAGTGCTCAGGAAAACCACCCACCTGCTCCCACACACTTCGCTTCATCAATGCCGAAACCACCGAGCAGGGACGGATCAGTTTGCCCTCAATTTCGTAAGGCGGCGCGACGTAAGCGATCACCGCGCAAAGTTTGAAAAGCGAATCCGTAACCGGTTCGTAGGTCCCGTAAACTACGTCCACGTCGCTTTGGACCATGGCGCGTTGCGCCAGCCGTTCCAACCAGTCAGGCTCCGGCGTTGTGCCGGCGTCGATGAAGGCAAGCCATTCGTTCGCGGCTCGGGCTGCGGCCAGATTGCGACCGCGACCTGGTAACGCGTCGCCCGCGCGGATCAAGTGGACCGGCACGTCGCGATTCGCGTATTCAGAAATAATCTCGGGCGTTGCGTCAGTCGAGCCGCCATCTGTGATCACGATCTCCGCAGGTTTCAGGGTCTGGCTAGTCAAACCATTGAGGAGCTGCCCGATGGACTGCTCCTCATTACGAACGGGAACTATGACGCTGATTTTCACCGTTGAGGATTATAGGCCCAGCTTGCCGAGATTCTCGTTGACCGCGGCTGCGATTAACGAGTAACCCCGGGCGTTAGGATGACTTTCTGTAGTTGTCGGATAGAGACGTTCGCCATGCGCCACAGCAGCGCTGAGATGTGGTAAAGCATCAACGCACTGAATGCGCTCGGCCCGGCAAGTCGAAAGAATCTCTGCACGAACCCGCCCCTCCATTTCCACCAACCTCTTATAGTTTGGATCCAAGCCGACCCTCCCGCTTTGAGCTGTCGCGTAAACCGTCTCTTTGGTAGGGATCAACAAGACCATGAGCTTTACCTGGCTTGCATCCAGCTCGTGCTGCATTTGCGCTAATAGTTCTTTCGCGATTCTTATTCCTTCGGCGATGCGAGGTTCGTCCGTATCCAACGCTGCCAGCCGATAGGCGGTCGTAAAAACTGTTTCGAGCCCGGGTTCTTCGCAAACAGCGCCCTGATCCGGATGCAGCGCTGCCCAACGTTTGTCGATCTCATAATCAACGTCGAGGGATCCTGGCCACCAACCCACCCGATTTAGCAACCGGCCGAGTGCGACATGTTCGCGCAACCAAAAACTCGACCCGGAAAGACTTGAACTTCCAAAATTGGCATGAAACTGTTTCTGCTCAAACGCGAAGGCGTCCGTCTTGGCAGCCACCTGGTCGACCCTTAATTCGTCGGCTGCACTACTGCTCCGAAGCCTTCGATGTGCTTCGTAGTGATAAGCCATATTGTAAGCGTCGTAAATGTCATTGCCGAAATAAAAGCCTACGATTATTAATTTTGGGGACAGACGAAGCGCCTGCGGAGTTAACGCCTCATACTGCACGGGACCAAACCCACCAAGTCCCATGTTGTAGACGCTGCGTCCGGACATTCTGGACAATTGCTGAGGCCACGCATCTTGTCTTCCAACGTTCACGCCCCAGGTTTGAGAATCACCCAGGCAAACTACATCGGCTTGCGGCGGCGCCGTTTCGTTACGAAATCCGTTTGCATCGTGTCCTTGAGTGTAGGGTGCAAGCTTGAGGCCCAGCACCGGATCCTTGATTAACTTGTCTTCAATCGCTCGGTCGCCGACTTGAATTCTCTCGACCAAGCGCAGCGCCGCTTCCGCGATCACTAAACCAACAAGCAGAGCGGCCAGACTGAGCAAGACCCTATAAATGCGAATACGTTGCTTTGCCGAGATTCGCGTGGCGCCGGTCACGGATGTGCTGGCGGAGGATAGATAAATCATTTTGTTTCAATCGGGCTTGAACTGCGCGCGCCAATCTTTGGTGTCAACGAAAGGCGGCTGCTCCCGCTTATCAAGTACACAGGTTTCCAACACCAGAAAATCCATCTCCGTTCTCATGAAGCAACGATAGCTGTCTTCGGGAGTGCAGACGATCGGTTCGCCGCGCACGTTGAAGCTGGTGTTTACTACGATGGGACATCCTGTCTTTTGCCGAAACGCTTCGATGATTTCCCAGTAGAGCGGACTGGTCTCATGCCTCACTGTTTGGATACGCGCCGAGTAGTCGACGTGCGTGACTGCCGGAATTTCCGATCGCTTAATATTCAACTTTTCAATGCCCCACAGCGTTTCTTCTGCCGCCGTCATTTTTCTCCGCTGCGACTCGGCGACGTCGGCAACCAGCAGCATGTAAGGACTGTCGGCGTTCAACTCAAACCAGTCGGACACATGTTCGCGCAACACGCTCGGCGCGAATGGACGAAAGCTTTCGCGATACTTGATCTTCAAGTTCATCACCGACTGCATTTCCGGAGAACGCGGGTCGCCGATGATGCTGCGCGCGCCCAGCGCGCGGGGGCCAAACTCCATCCGTCCCTGGTGGAGGCCAATTATTTTTCCTGCGGCCAACAGATCCGCCACTACCGCAGGCAATTCTTTTCGTGAATACTTTTTGTAAGACGCTTGCCGCGACTGCAAAAATCTTTCAATTTCATCCTCGCTATGCGCTGGGCCAAGGTAGGAACCCTTCATGCCATCGGCATACGCAGCCAGGCCGTGATTGCCGTTGTTCTCAGCATTGTCGGCGGAGGCCCGCGCGGATTGCCACGTGCCCTCTTTCTCCGGACTCACTCTGGGCTGGCCTAAATACCGATGCCAGATAGCCAGCGCAATTCCCAGCGCACCTCCCGCGTCGCCGGCGGCCGGTTGGATCCAGATGTCTTCGAAAGGCACTTCCCGCAAGACCCGTCCGTTGGCCACGCAATTCAACGCCACGCCGCCGGCCATGCAGAGTTTTTTCATGCCCGTTTCCTGGTAGACGTACTTCGTCATCTTCAGCATCACTTCTTCGGTGATCGCCTGAATGCTGCGCGCCAGGTCCATCTCTCTTTGCGTGATGCGCGCCTCCGGCCGGCGCGGCGGGCCGCCGAAGAGTTTGTCGAACGCGCCGTTTGTCATGCGCAGTCCCTGCGAGTAACTGAAATACTCGTGATTCATTTTCAAACTGCCGTCGTCCCGCACTTCCAGCAGTTTGTCTTTGATCACCGAAACGTATTTTGGTTCGCCATACGGCGCCAGTCCCATCACTTTGTATTCGCCGCTATTAACTCTGAAACCGGTGTAGTAAGTGAACGCGCTGTAGAGCAGGCCCAGGCTGTCGGGAAAGCGCAACTCCTTCAGCAGCGTGATCTCGTTGCCCTTACCGACACCTACAGAGCTGGTGGCCCACTCGCCGACGCCGTCAATCGTCAGGATGGCAGCCTCCTCGAAAGGCGACGGATAAAACGCGCTGGCGGCGTGGCTCTCGTGATGATCGCCGAAGAGCAGTTTCCATTGAAACTGCTTGCCGAGTTTCTTCGCGGCACGTTCATCTTCCTCGCCGGCCGCTCTTGCCAACTCGGTGCGAATCAGGTCCGGCATCCAGAGCTTTTCCTTCATCCAGAGCGGCAGCGCTTTGAGAAACGAACTAAAGCCGGCGGGCGCGTAATCGAGATAGGTTTCGAGCAGACGGTCGAATTTCAGCAGCGGTTTGTCGTAGAAGCCGACGTAATCCAGATTCTCAGCGCTGAGGCTGGCTTCGCTGAGACAGTAGCGAGCCGCGTTGACAGGAAAATTGTGATCGTGTTTGACGCGCGTGAAGCGCTCTTCCTGCGCCGCGGCGACGATCTCGCCGTCAACGACGAGACAGGCGGCGGAATCGTGATAGAAAGCCGAGATGCCAAGAATGCTGACCACGCGTTCGTGCCTCCGATTTAGAACAGCGTGTAAATAAACGGCGCGATGGCCGAACTCTTCGCCAGCACGAGCAGAATGCCAACCAAGACGAGCGTGATCACGATTGGCGCCAGCCAATATTTTTTGTTCTCTCTCATGAACTGCCAGAGTTCGCTGACCACCTGTACCTTCGACATCCTCTAACTCCTTCAAAACATCTTTTCGTAGTGACGCGGATCGCGCTGACGCGCGGAATACGGCTTCCAGTAAGAAGCGCTGCGCGGGCCGCGCCGGCTGAGCGGGTCCCAACCCGACAGTCTCTTCACCACGCCGATCGGCGTTATTACCAGAAAGAAAACCAGGCCCAGGATTATGCGCGTAGTTACAAAGGACAGCCCTTCGGCTAATAACATCCAGGCCCGGTTTGGCACTACCAACGCGCGCGGCCAGAACAAGCCGAAGAGAATGAGCAGCGAGCCGAGTGGCAGAGTAATGTGCGCGGCGGTGTTGAGTTTTCCGCGATAGAGCCACCAGCCGCCAAGCAGTACAAAAATGCTGCCGACAATCAGACCAAACTCTCTCTCAACTCGAAAAGAACGTTGCTTCATAGTTTGCTACTGCGCGGGGACTAACTCGTGCGGCCGGAGCAGCCCATACGATAGGTTACCGCGGGCGAGGATTCAAGAAGCCACGGGACAGTCCAACGAGAGTTGCAAATTAGACGGCTATTGGCGCAAGCTAAACTCCCCGCGATTAACTGCACCGCTGAATGGAGGAAGGTTCGAATTTGACGTTCATACTTTTGGCCGTGGCCGCACTTGCCGCCGCACTCCGCATCTACACACTTGAGCCGCCACAGCGCCGTCGCGCCCGCACTACCAAACAAGCAACGACGCGCTCACGAACTGTGGTCTCTCAGCGTCGAGTAAACGCGCACGAATATCCGGGCGACGACATCGGCACGAAAATAAACAACGCTGCGAAAGCATTAGGCAGCGGCGGCGGCGAGATCATTTTAACTTCGGGTGGGCTCTTCAAAGCGACGGCCACGATTCCTTCCGGTTGCATCCTCTTGTTGAAGGGTGGCGTTTACAAGAGCGTGACGCCGGGGCCGCTAGTGCTCTTGAGTGATAACGCGGCTCTGGTCGGCGACAACTGGGACGCAATTCTCGAAGAGAGTACCGGCGAGGCGGTCGCTCCGGGCATCTCACCGGTGAACGGGCGGCCCATTTTCACCATCGTCCAGGACCTGGCCGGGGCTACCGTGAACGGTTTACCCTCGCGCGGCATTCGCGTCGAGCATGTCCACTTCCGCGGGGCGCGCAAAGATTTTAATTCTGCTTTTCAGACCGCATCACTCGGCAACTGCAGCGGCGGCCGCGCCGTGCGCAATTTTTTTGAGTTCACGCGGACGATCGGTTTACAAGTTGGCGGCTCCGCTCAAAAGGGTAATTTCGCCACCGACTGCGTGCTGGACGATAACAAGTTTGTCGGCGTAGCTTCCCAAAACATCGCCATCACAAATGCGGTAAATGTTTCTGTCAGGCGCAACGTCTGCGAACGATCGGGTCAGCCCAACGGCCCCGGCTCCACCTGTATCGACGTCGAACCAAATGTTGGCGACAGGGTGGAAAATATTATTATCGAAGGAAACGTCATTGACTGCCGTCAGACCCCAATAGACGCAAGCGGAATAAAAGTCCTCAATGCTATAGCCGTTAACAATGGCAACGGCGCGAGTCCGTGGCGAAACATCAGGGTAGTCAACAATGAAATTCTGGGTTGGGATTGGAAACCCGGCCGCGTGATGGGTGGCGGCATCGGTTACTGCGCCATTCTCATACGCTCCGCAGTGGGAACCGTCTTCGAGGGTAACAAAGTGACTCGGGCTGTTCGCGGCATATTGATCGACACTGACAGCATGAATAACCGCGTGGAGAGAAATCAACTTTTCTCGTGCGGCTCCGGCAGCACGGCCGCAATTGAGATTCAGGACACATCGCGGGGCAATATTGTCCGTGGCAACCGTCTCGCAGCCTTGCCGGGTGACGGGACGGAAGAGGTGGCGGGAAGAATCTGGAGTGTTCCCGGCAACATCATCGCGGACAATATCGGCAGCCACGGCTGAGCAGACGTCCGAATTGCAGCCCGCGTTCTGTCTTGTTCTCTCTCAGATTCGTTTAGAGGCGGGCATTGCCCGCCGGTTCAACGTTGAGACGGCGGGCAATGCCCGCCTCTAAACTTTCAGGCGTTGTCTTCACGCACGAAGCCAAGCAAGACAAAAGCCTCTCGCGGATCGATACCGCGAGAGGCTTTTTCCGGTTAATTCAAAACATGCTCAGCTCGTGCCCGCCGGCGCTCGGGATGCATCGTCCGGATTCTCACCGTCGGCATAATCACTCGCCGAGTAGTAACCCATGTAATAGTAATCCTGCGTTTCGACTTTGACGTTATTCAGGACCACGCCAAAGAGGTGCGCGCCGACGTCAAGCAACTGCTGCTTCGCGCGCCGCACCACGGCCCGCGAACTTCTGCCGCCGTGGACCACCAGCACCACGCCATCGACCATCGTCGAAAGAATCGACGCGTCGGTAAACGATATCGCCGGTGGCGAGTCGATGACAACATGCGCGAATCGCTCAGTCAGTATGGTCAACAGTTTCCGCATCTCGTCTGAGCCCAGCAGCTCTGCCGGATTGGGAGGCACCGGGCCCGACGTCAGGAACTTGAGATTGCTCTGCTGCGGATAAGTCTGCATCAAACTGTCGAGGTCCGTTTCGCCGGAAAGCCAGTTAGTCAGGCCCTTTGTATTCGGCGCGCCGAAATGCGCGTGGAGCCGGGGCCGTCGGAGATCGCAATCGATGATCAAGACGTTGGCTCCCGTTTGGGCCAGCATAAAGCCGGTATTGATCGCCGTCGTAGTTTTACCTTCGGAGGGCTGGCTGGACGTCACCAATATCGTCTTTGGCGGTTGGCCGGCAGACGACAACAGGAGCGACGTGCGCAAGTGACGGTAAGACTCAGCAATCGGCGAGCGCGCATCGCTGATCATCGCCAGCGCCGTCGTGTCGGCAGGCGGCGATCCCGGTGACGCGCCGGGAACTCCAATTAAGCGGCCGCGATCCCGACTCGATGGAATCAGAGCCAGGGCCGGCAAATGGAGATAGCGATCCACGTCGTCTACGGTCTTTACAGTGTCATCAAGGAAATCAAGTAGGAAGGCCAGACCAATGCCGGCAACCAATGACAATAGAAAGGCGATGAAGATGTTGCGAAAACGCTGCGGGCCAATGGGCGATCTCGGCAGACGGCTAAAGGTGGCAATGCTAACCTCATTTCCTCTATCGCCATTTGCTATCTGAAACTCGCGTTCGCGCTGCAGCAGCGTGTTTAGATACTGCTTGTTCGTTTCCAGCTCCTGGGTCATCGCCAGCAAGTCGATCTGATCACGCGTCTGCTGGGTAGTAGTTCCCTTCTGCTGTTCATAGGATCTTCTGAGGAGGTTTTCCCGAGAAGCTGCGGCTTCGTATTTCCGCTGTAACGAGGTCACAATTTCAGCCGGCGCCTTGTCGAGTTCTGCTTCCAGGCCCTTAAGTTGGGCGTCAATTTTTTTGACGGCCGGCCATTCGGGCGTGTAAGTGGTGAGTAAAGCTTCGCGTGTTTCCTTAAGCGCCGAGATGCGATCTCTCAATTTGTCCACGCGGGCTGACGAATTAACCTCCGGCACGGAAAACACGTCCCTCTCTTTTCTCGCCGCTTCGAGTTGAGCTTGCAGCATTTTCCTGTCATTTTCAGCTTGTAATAGCTGACTGCTAAGCGTAGCCAAACGAACGGCCTCAAGGTCTCCCGCGGTACCGTTGACCAGCGACAACCCTTTGCTTTTGGCGTAATTAAACCGCGCTTCCTCATCGTGCTTGTTCTTGGTCTGCAAAGCCGCGATCTTTCGCGCGAGAATATCTTCGGCCTTTGAAGAATGCTCAGTTAAGCGTTCCAGATTGTTGTTAACAAATACTTCGGCAAGCGTGTTGGCAATCTTCTGGGCCAACTCAGGATCAGAATGCATGAACCGGATTTTGACGAGGTTGGTGTGGAGCACCGGCTCCACCATCTCGCCGGCGATGATGGCGTCTTCATAAGGCTCGAGCTCAGCCAATTGTTCCGGAGTCAACGATCCGCCGGTCACTTCACTCTCTCCTACCACGGTCAACCCCGTGGCAACGGCTGGAGATTCATTAACCTTCTTTGGTTTCGCAAAGATTCGCCGGAGAGACGAAAACACGCCGCCTTGCGTCTGGCCACCGAAAAACGCCGGATTGTGCTGCAGGTCGAGCGTCAGCGCCACCTGACGTGCCAGCGCGGGGTTTTCTAAAAGTTTGAGCTGCGTGCCCCAGAAATTGGGATCGCCCTGACCGGTAATGACGATCTCTTTCGTCTGTAGCACATTGGGCGGTTTTTCTTCGATGCGGATCGTGGTTTCCCCGGCGTAGATCGAAGGCGCGCGAAACGCCTGGATCGTTACCAATGAAGTAACTACCAGCACCAGGCTAAGGATCAACCATTTTCGTTTCAGAACAACGAACAAATAGTCGCGGATAGTGGTTGGTTCGGTGCCGGAAACACCGTATGGCTTCGCGTGAACAAAATCTGTCAGCGGCCGATCGATGCTGTGGTCGAGCGCGCTGACGGGCATGAGACGATTATCTTGCGACATCTTGATTTCCAGACCTCAAATTCAGGACCATTCAGAAGATGGTAATAATAACAGAGACTTAGCGTCTGGCAAGCTTAAGATGGGGGTGTTGGGCTAACGCCCGACGCTGCCGGGGTAATCTAATTTTTTGCGGCAACCTCCTGCCGCGAACTGCGGGCCGCAAAACTCCTTATCGAGTCTTTCCAAAACGGCAGCGGAGCTAAACCAACCGCCTCCGATAATAAGCACTTAAGGCGAGAATTTCGGGGACGCGGCGCCGCCCGGTGAAGACTATCCATCGTCACACTCTCGACATCCGTCGCGGAATAACCAGCCGCGTCCAGGGCAGCGCGAGCGAACTCTTCATAACTCGTCCCGTCGCCCGCGTTCACCACATGGAACGTTCCCGGCAGATCCAGTTGGGCCAACTCTCGCAGGCGCCGCGCCAAATCCGGCGCGTATGCTGGTGTCCCATAGGCATCCCTGATCGCTTTCAGTTTTTCTCCTCGTCCGGCACGCTCAATAATTGTGCTCAGGAAATTATCTCCACCACGACCAAAGACAAACCCGGTGCGTACAATGATCGTGCGCGCATGTGCCAACTGTGCGCGGCGCTCGCCTTCAAGTTTTGAAACTCCGTAAACGCTCTGCGGGTTTGGCTGGTCCCGTTGCGTATAGAAACCTTCCTTCTCTCCATCGAATACATAATCGGTCGAAATCGTCACCAGGACCGCCTTCATCTCGCTGCTGGCGTTTGCAAGATTTTCCGGTCCGCCTGCGTTAGCCGTAAAGGCTCGCTCTTTGTCCCGCTCGCAGCCATCGACATCAGTCCACGCAGCGCAATTGATTACCACGTCAGGTTTGTCTTGCCTAAATGTTTGCATGACGCGATCGGGATCGCCGATATCGAGACTGGCGTGATCGTAGGGAAGAACACGGTCCCCAATTGAGCCGCAATACTCGACGACTGCGCGGCCCACCATTCCCCCGGCGCCCGTTACAAGCACTCTCAACTTACACCCACCTCCGCGCCGTACTGGTTGCGGTAATAGTCGCGATAGGCGCCGCTGCGGGTTCGTTCGAGCCAATGCCCGTTGTCCCGGTACCATTGGATGGTTTTTTGCAAGCCAGTTTCCCAGGTCTCACGAGGACGCCAGCCCAATTCCGACTCAATCAACGTTGGGTCTATAGCGTACCGGCGATCGTGTCCCGGACGATCCTTGACGAAGCGAATCAGCGAACCGGGTTTGCCAACGGTGGCCAGCAGCGACTCGACCACCTCGATGTTACGCCGTTGATTGCGGGCGCCAACGTTGTAAATCGCCCCCGGCTTGCCTCTATCCATGACCAGACAAATTGCGCGGCAGTGGTCTTCAACGTAGATCCAGTCACGCACATTTTGGCCGTCACCATACACCGGGATTGGTTCGTCGTTGAGGGCATTCGAGAGAGCGAGCGGCAGAAACTTTTCCGGGAACTGTCTCGGCCCATAGTTGTTGCCGCAGCGTGTTATCACGGTGTCGAGGCCGAAAGTGTGATGGGCGGCCCGCACCAGATGTTCCGCCGCGGCCTTCGACGCAGCATAAGGACTATTCGGGGCGAAGGGAGAATCTTCCGTAAAGAAGTTGTCTTCATTCTCAGGCAAACTGCCCATCACCTCATCCGTTGAGACTTGGAGGAAACGCCTGACTCCGCGCGCGCGAGCAGCGTCGAGCAACACTTGTGTGCCGGTGATGTTCGTCCGCAGAAACTCCGCTGCATTTGCAATGCTGCGATCGACGTGCGATTCGGCGGCAAAGTTAACGATGGCGTGGGTGTTTTCGCCCAACGCGTCAAGCACCGCTTCGGGTTCGGCTATATTGCCGCGAACAAAGCAATGGCGAGCCCGGTCGAGACCTTCGAGATTGTCGAGGTTTCCGGCATAAGTTAGTGAGTCGAAATTTGTGATCGTGCAATCGACGGTCTCGTTGAGCAACAGCCTGATAAATGCCGATCCAATAAATCCAGCGCCACCGGTAACAAAAATTTCACGTGTATTTTTGGTCAAATTGTGGAAACCTCAGGGCAGGGTTAGAAAATGGTGACAGCGAAACTCCATGGTAATTAGAAAACAGCCGTTTTCAAAGGGGGAATAACCCGAAAAATCATGCAAGAGCTTTTGCACATTTTTGTTGACTTATCATCCGAAATGTTCTATTACACCGTCCTCGATTTTTCCGGTTCTGATCGCGCGGACCTTGTTGGTTCGAGTTTCGTGGATGTTTCCTCCTAAATTTAAGTCGAACGACAATTCACTCGCGATTTCAGAATCAACAACGACCTGCTAACGGCTTCTTCAAATCAGGAAGCGTAACCATTGAGAGGACGCCCAGTACTCTAACCCATTTTCTACAATTTCTCTTCCATTTTTGGCGCATCTCGTCGCCAGTTCTAAGCGATCCGGCAAGTCAAGCTCGCGAGCGAAAGAGCTAAGGAAGAGACAAGCTTTATGAAAGCCTGCCGCCCCCATGTGGTTTATGTATCGTACCGTCCGTTCGCCATTCGCCTTGCCCTGTTCGCGCTGCAACCTTCCCAAATAGTCCCATGCCCTTTAGCGTCATTTTCAAGCGACTGGCGAAAAGCCCGCGCTTGAGTAACAAGAGGAGTCACAATGAAATCGATAAACCTGTCGCCCCGGTCGAACTCAACCGATCCCAACCGTACCCGAATGATTCAAATGCAGTCCAGAAGTTTGTTTCTACGTGTTGGCGCCATCTTGATGTTGGTCGGCTTGCTGGTCAGTAGTTTTTATTGGAGTTCCGCAGCCTCTACGTCCAGGAATACAACCCCAAACCAAAAGTCTGCTGGCGCGCCAACTGAGATGACAACGCCTTCAGCTCTTGCCGGACTCGGCGGCTCGCCATTATTGACAGTGGGAAGATATTCCTCCTTATTCACTCTTCCTCAAGCTCCGCCGCCCATAACCGTTACCACTTACGCCAGCGACTGTACAACTTCCAAGACAGTTTTCAATCGCGCAGATGCAGACCCTAACGGCAAGATAATCTGCGCAGTAATCACAGGTGCGCCCTCTTACTGGCGGGTCATTTGGTCCAATGCGGATTCTGTCGCCGTCCAGGATACTCCTGTGGGATCAGGCAGCAGCACCTTCACGTTAACAGCAGGTTCCAGTCTTGGGGATTGGCGCGTCATTCTCTATGAGCCTTTTGGTGGCACCGTGCAGGCCGTGGCCTCGTTTACCGTCCTTGATACCGGGAGTCCAGTTGCTGATGTGACCGTCGGTAAGGGTCCCAAGTCGGACGCGCCCGCTGCCGGGTCCCAAGTGATTTTCGCGGTGCAGGTAAAGAACTATGGGCCGAGCAGTGCTTCAAATGTCCAGCTCACCGATTCTGTGCCGGCGAATACTACTTTCTCGTCCTTTATGCAGCTCACCGGTCCGAGCTTCACCTGCACTAATCCGAACGCCGGCGACGTGCCCCCGGCGATGACAACGTGTACCATCGCGAATCTTGATAGAGGTGACACAGCCACGTTCCTTGCTACTTATGTAATTGACTCGGGCACCGCGGTTGGTACCGAGATTTCTAATACTGCCAACGTCCCGCACAAACCTTATGATGTAATAAAACCTGACGTCCCTGATAACAACACTTCTACAGCTGTTGTCAACGTCGGTAACCCAGCCTGTGTGGTTACCTGCCCTGCCAACATTACAAAGGGGAACGATCCTGGCCAGTACGGAGCCGTTGTCACTTACTTGGTTACCGATAACGGCCATTGCGGCACATTAAGCAGCAGTCCGTCGTCCGGCACTTTCTTCCCAGTCGGCACGACCCTTGTTACCGTCGGCGGCGAAAGTGGAGATCCGTGCAGTTTCACTGTAACCATTAATGACACAGAAAACCCGACAATCACTTGTCCAGCTAATATTACGACAACGGAGAGTTCCCCCGGCGCAGGCGCTGACGTGAACTATCCGCCACCCTCGGCAACTGATAATGGTCCCAACGTCACAACGTCTTGTGACCATGCTTCTGGTTCGCATTTCGATACCGGCGAAACTGTGGTTACCTGCACTGCGACAGACGCAGCTGGCAATTCCGACACCTGCACGTTCCATGTGTTGGTGACGCCAAGCACTGCTTGCGTACTCACTTGCCCGGCGGACATAACCGTCAACAATGAGACGGATGCTTGCGGTGCACATGTCACCTTTAGTGCTTCTGGCAGCGACGCAACTTGCGACCCGATAGCTTATACAACGGCCTCAGGTCCTACATCGTCAGGCTCATTCTTCCCGGTTGGCACGACAGTTGTGACGGCCAGGGCGGCTACCGGTCAAGCTTGTAGGTTCAATATCACAGTCGTTGATGCACAACCACCAGCGATTACGTGCCCGCCTGATAAGAGCGCCACTGCTCCTTCAGATTCGTGCGCAGCCAGAGTCGATGTCGGCACTGCGACCGCTACGGAGAATTGTTCAGGCGTTACCATCACGGGCGTTCGCGACGATGGTGATGTTTTGACCACTCCATATCCTGTGGGAACAACGCTGATCACCTGGACAGCTACGGATCGAGCAGGGCTTTCATCAAGCTGCACGCAGAAGGTGACTGTGAGGGATACCGTACCGCCAGTAGTGAAGCTGGTGTCAGACATCAACCTGTCAGTACCTGCTGACAGTTGTACCGTAGAAGTTCCCGAGGTGATCGACCTCCGGACCACCACTGAAGGCAGGTATGGTACAGCTTTTGACAACTGCGCTGGGCCCGAGAGATTAACTGTAGTTCAGAGGCCGGTAGCAGGGGAATTAAAGGGTCCTGGTGATTACACCATTACAGTGACTGTGTACGATGGTGATCCGGAGGATACCGTTAATCCACCCAACAGCACTACCAAGACGACGACCTTACATGTGACCGACACGACACCGCCGACGATTAGCTGTCCGGCGAACATCACTAAGGACAACGATCCCGGGGTGTGCAGTGCCGTGGTCACTTATGCAACGCCCGTCGGTTCAGACAATTGTGCCGGTGCAACAACGGCACAGACGGCCGGGCTTCCGAGCGGTTCCACCTTCCCGGTGGGAACGACTACCAATACCTTTGAGGTGACTGACGCGGCCGGGAATAAGTCCTCCTGCTCATTCACCGTCACGGTCAATGACACCGAGCCGCCAACGATTGCTACCAACGGTCAGACGCCGGTGTTATGGCCGGCGAACCACGCGTATCACACCTTCAATGTTACGAATTTCGTTACGGCTGTGAGCGACAACTGTGGTGGTGTCAGCGTCAGCGATGTCGTTATTCAGAAAGTAACCAGCGACGAAGCTGAGAATGGCAGTGGCTCGGGCAACACACTCAATGACATTGTCATTGCCGCCGATTGCAAGTCGGTACAGTTGCGTGCCGAACGCGAGAACAGCGCCGACGGTCGTGTGTATACCATTACCTTCAAGCTCGTTGACACACACGGCAATGTCAAGACAACAACGTCTCAGGTCCACGTACCAAAGAATCTGGGCGTGCCGGTAGTGGACAGCGGACCACACTATACGGTCAACAGCAATTGTCCATAAGCCGAGCTTTGGGCGTTGACAATGAAGAACCAGAGCGGGCGTTTCTGACGCCCGCTCACTTCCAAAGTCTTTTGAGAGGGATACAAAATGAAAAGCACACATACTAAACGCAATCTGGGCCGCCTTATTGTTCTCTGCATCGCTCTCTTTGCTCTGGTGGGGTTGTCGAGTGCACGGCCGCCATCGACCTCGATCAATATAGTAAATAATGCGAACAAGGAGATTCGCAACGTCTATCTCTCGCACGTTAATGTTGACGACTGGGGTACCAACCAATTGGGGGATCTAACTATTTCACCCGGCCAGTCGTTTACGCTCAATAACGTCGCCTGTGATCAGCAGCAGATTAAAGTCATTGCTGAGGACCAGAACGGCTGCTTCCTTTCGACGGTCGTCAACTGCGGCGATAATGCCACCTGGACCATCAACAATGACACGGTAGCCGACTGCGGGCAGTAAGGGCGCGCGCTCTTATCTGGCATCTGGCTATTTACTATGAACGCCTTAGATCTTAAACTGAGGACTAACCCGAAACCTAAAAGGAGACTCCACATGAAGAAGGTTTTAAATCTGTTAGCAGTACTAATTTTCACTTGCGCTTTCGCCTCCCTTGCGCAGGCGCAGGCGACGCGTACCTGGGTGTCCGGCGTCGGCGACGACGCCAATCCATGTAGCCGCACCGCCCCATGTAAGACCTTTGCAGGCGCTATCTCCAAAACCGCGGACTGCGGTGAGATTGATGCCCTTGATCCGGGTGGCTTTGGCGCGGTAACAATTACCAAGTCGATCACCCTTGACGGCACGGGTACGCTTGCCGGAATTCTGGCTTCGCTCACCACCGGCGTCATCATCAACGCCGACAATACCAAAGTGATCACACTCCGCGGCCTTTCGATTAACGGGGCCTGTAACGGCATCCGAGGAATAAATGTAATCCAGGCCAAGACCGTCAACGTTGAGGACTGCGTGATTTTCAGGTTCGCCAACGAGGGTATTCTGGTTAACGACGCGGATGGCGTGGCGGTCAACGTCAGAAACTCTGTCATCCGCGATAACGCCGGCGACGGAGTCAGTCTGGCCTCGAGTGGCAGTTTTGCCAAGGCCACGCTTGATAATATCCGGCTGTCCGGCAACGGCAACGGCCTGCACGCAAAAGGGGGTTCCAAAGTCACTGCCCGCAATTGCGTCTTCTCGAACAACACCTCGAACGGCGTTTTCGTAGATGGCAATACGGGACTTGCCGTGGCGCATATTTGGCAAAGTCAGGTTTCGCTCAACGGTGGCAATGGCTTCCAGGCGGGTAACGCAGCGAACGGCAATTCGTCCGGTCTTACGATCGCTCAGAATATGATCGACCGCAACACCGGCTTCGGTGTAACAACCAGCACCGGGGGCGCAGTGGCCACATTTAGTAACAACTCGATCATTGGCAACGGCACTGACGGGTGTGCCGGCTGCACACCGGTCGGCCCAGGCAACTAACGGCTGTCGAGATTCCCTTTCTCGGAGCTCCTGAGCCGTTCTCCCAGAGTTAGCGAGAACGCGCCAGATTTAAACGCAAGGCGGCCAGTCTTGAATACGGCTGGCCGCCTTGTCGCGTCTCTGCCCTGGCAATCACTTCCATAACGACGTTGGAGATTAGAAATGCGTATACAGTCGAGATCGTTCTTCACTTCCCTCATTCTAATGTCGATCATTGCCGCTCGGGGAGTTGCCTTTGAGCCAATCTTCCAGGCGCCATCTTCGCCGGCACAGTCTTCAACCCTAGTTGGCCGTTGGCGAGTGAAGTTCAGTCTTTCTGGCATCGGGGAAAAGAACCTGATATTCGATTCAGAGACTAAAGGTGTGGGATCGGTTCTCCTTCTGGATAGTGGCCCAGATAACAAACCTGCGGAAACTCCTCTACCAGCGGTGTGGGCACAGACCACCAATGACCGCGTAACCTTTTCGAGCGAAGTGGAGTTGCCGCTCGGCACGTGTTGTCGAGAGATAGGCACGCTGATCTTGAAAGGGAAATTTAATTCCGGTAGCTCCATAACCGGTAGAGCAATCTTTATCGCCAGCAGCGAAGACCAGGAAAATTTCAATGGGTACCGTTCAACCGTTGGCACTTTCACTGCTACCCGTTTGCTTAAGGACTAAGTGATCCGACGGAGGTGAAAGAGCCGAAAAGCCACTGCCAGATGTGTCAGCCATATCATCGCCAACCCCCTGCTGCCGCTGTTTGACGGTAGTGTGACACTTGGCTAAACTGCCGTGTCATCAAGATCACTCGCTCAATGCGCGCACTTCGCTCATGAATTTGTGGGCTGTCGTGTTCAAATGTACCTGGAACAGTCCGGCCAGGTGGGGTGAAGCAATGAGTTGTGGGGGGCTAGGTCACCGCAACGCACGCAGTCTCCCAAGTAAAAAAGGTCTAACTCGCAACGCAGGTCGTTTCGGTGCGCAAGCTATTCGGCTTTCAGACCAGCCTGTCAAACAAACGAGATCCTGATGAACACTGTCGTGAGCTCAGACAAGTTAGCGTCATCGCCTATGCCGCAGTTGCCGGACGAGCCTCTCTTCGTGGTGGAAGCACGCAAGTCTGGAATTAAGTTCCACTTCAAAGACTGGTGGACCTATCGCGAGCTTCTCTATTTTCTGGTTTGGCGTGACGTCAAGATACGTTACAAGCAGACACTGCTGGGGGCGGCCTGGGCGATCATTCAGCCACTGCTCACGATGCTGATTTTTACATTCATTTTCGGCAAAGTGGCCAAAATAGATTCACATGGAATACCCTATCCGGTCTTTGCATACGCGGCTCTCTTGCCGTGGACATTTTTCGCCAATGCGATCACTACCAGCGGGAATAGCATCGTCGGCAGCGCTCACGTGATCACCAAAGTCTACTTTCCGCGCATGATAATTCCCGTGGCTGCGGTCTGTGC
>Ga0137409_10001943_pt1 | contig 22249 bp, 19 predicted proteins | sample CZODoug1_16funga_FD_122059 | JGI IMG/M metagenome (GOLD analysis project Ga0137409, IMG submission 122059) | Vadose zone soil fungal communities from Angelo Coast Range Reserve, California, USA - CZODoug1_16fungal (Hybrid Assembly) | ecosystem: Environmental > Terrestrial > Soil > Vadose zone...
TATTTTCTGGCGGACACGCTGGCTCCGCGCGGTGGGAAGTTGCTGGACATTGGCTGCGGCACCGGGAATCTGTTGGCCGCGGCACGCGAAGCTGGCTACGACGTGACCGGCATCGAGCTGGACCGCAATGCGGCGCGCTTTGCCAAAGAGCGGCTTGGTTTGCAAAATATTCTTCCTTTATCGATTTCCGAGTTTGCGGAGCAGCACAAGGGAGAACGATTTGATGTAGTCACATTTTTTGAAGTACTGGAGCACCAGGCAGCGCCGGTGGAATTCCTGCAGAAAGTGAAAGCCTGCGTGAAGCCGGGCGGAGTGATCGCTCTGAGCGTGCCGAATCGTGAACGGTGGTTGACTGGGGCGGACGTTCTGGACTATCCGCCGAATCATTTCCTGCGGTGGAATGCTGATGCGCTCAGAAAGTGCTTGGGCTCGCAGGGTTTTGAAGTCTTATCCATGCGCGAGCAGCCCGCCGGACTCTGGCACACGGCGCAGATGATTAACATGGCCTTGCGAACCGGGATGTCTGAAGCGGCGACGGGAAATGCATCGAAGAGTTTTCGCGACGTGATGCAAATGGCGCCCGACCAAGCAGAAGCAGCTCTGCGGGCAAAGCCGACGGCGCGACAGCGCGCCACGGAGATTCTCGGGCAGATCAAATATGCCGCCTGTTTTCCACTGGCAATGGCGGCGTATCCGTACGTTCGGCTGCGCGGACTCAAAGGAACGTATTTGTATTGTCTGGCTCGGAAGCGCGGTTGAGGATTTTCGGGGAGCCATAATTTGGCGAGAAGTTTTGTCAGCGTGCTGATTGATACGTACAACCACGAGCGCTTTATCGAACAGGCGATCGTGAGCGTGCTGGAGCAGGATTTTCCGGCAGCGGATCGCGAAATCATCGTTGTGGATGATGGCTCGACGGACCGGACGCCGGAGATCGTGAAGAAATTCGAGCCGCGTGTGCGGCTCTTGCGCAAAGAAAATGGCGGGCAAGCTTCGGCATTCAATGCCGGGATTCCGGAATGCAAGGGAGAAATCGTCGCGTTCCTCGACGGCGACGATTGGTGGGCCCCGGAAAAACTCCAGCGCGTGGCTAACGTGTTTGGCTCCGAACTCGCGGTCGGCCTCGTAGGCCATGGCATCCGTGAGACTTTCCCCGATGGCACGGTGCGCCTCCGCGCTCCGGAAAAAGACGAGAGATTGCGGATAGATTCGCTTGCCGCAGCCCGCGTATTTCGGCTGCGAAAGAGTTATTTGGGCACAAGCCGAATGACGATTCGGACCCAACTGGCGCGGCAAATACTTCCTGCTCCAGAAACGCTGGTCATCGAAGCAGATGAGTATTTATTTACTCTCGCGGCTGCAATGAGCGAAATCATGATCCTTCAGGACTGTCTGACTCACTATTGCGTACATGGCGGCAACCTCTATCTCAGCGCGGGGCATGGAGAGGAGGGCTTGCGGCGGAAACAGCAGGTTCTTGAGGCCCTGGCGAGTTCGCTTCGAAATACTCTCCCTAGCAAAGGAGTTTCTGCCGAAGTTACTAATTGCATTGTTGAAATCGTACAAGCGGAAGCCGACCAAATGCGTTTGATGCTGGATGGGGGAACGCCGTGGGAAACGTTTCGGACAGAAAGCAAGCTCTATGAGGTGATGCACGCGGATGCATCCCGCAAGCACCGTTTTTTTCGTGGGGTGACTATGCTTCCGGCACTCCTTCTTCCGCCCCGGCGATTTTACGCGGCGCGCCGTTGGCTGGCTTCCCAGGGATGGTACCGTCAGATGCGAGAGAAAGCATTGCCTGTTCCCGAAATCACTCGGGTCGCGGGCCCCGGAGAGTTCAAGGCATGAGCCTGCGGACGGACTACGATGTTTGGCATGAACGGGTCTTCAACTCCGATCCGGAGCACGAAGATGAGTCAAGCCCCTGGTATGAACTCGTACGCGAACAGATAGGGAGTGTCACGGGCCTGCGCATCTTGGAAGTAGCTTGCGGGCGGGGAGGTTTCGTCAAGGAGCTATCGCGAAACGGCGCACACGTGACGGGGTGTGACTTTTCACTTGCGGCGTTGCGCGTCGGCCAGGAAAAACTGCGGGCGCAGGGAAATGGAACTTCGGCGGCGCTCATTCAGGGCGATGCCCAAGCTCTGCCTTTCGCGGATAAATCCTTTGATCTGGTGGTCTCTTGCGAAACGATCGAGCATGTTCCCGAGGTGCGAAAGGCGCTGAGGGAGATGTGGCGCGTGGCGCGTCCAGGAGCCAAATTGTTTCTGACTACGCCCAATTACGCGAACCTCATGGGGCTTTATGAACTATATGCGATAGTACGCCACCCAAGGCGTAAGGATGACCAGCCGTTCGATCGCCGCCAATGGTTTTTCCAAATCAGGCAATACGTCCGCAAAGCGGGCTGGAGCATTCTTCGCGGCGATGGAACAGTCCACCAATTGCCGATCATTCCGGGACGCAATCCAATTGAATTGCCGTTTTTGGAGTCAAGCCACGTGATTCGCCGACTTCTGAGCCCATTTGCGTATCACTATTTTCTGATTGCGGATAAGCGAGGCCAATCGTAAATGCGGATTCTGATGATATCGGGGTCCTCGGGGAAGGCCGAGGCCGGTGTCGCGGGCGTTGTCAACAACCTGACAAGAGAATTACGCGAGCTTGGGCACAGCGTGAAGTCCGCATTTTTTGAGGACTTGCTGCCCAAACAAACCTGGCCGAATCGCTTTCGCACTGTCGAGTTCGCAAGGAGAATCGGGGGATACGTTCAGGAGAGGGGCAAGGAATTCGACATAGTCAATATTCACGCGCCTTTTGGCTTTTGGTATGGGTGGCAAAGGCGACGGCTTGGCTCGCAAGCGGGTCCTCCCTACGTAATGACCATGCACGGTCTCGAGGAGCGCCGGAATTACGCGATGGGAAGGGAAGCGAAGAAAGGGCGCGCGGAGTATTTCCGGTGGAAGAACCGCGTGTGGCAGCACGCATATCATATGTGGACGTATCGCTGGTCTTTTCTGACCGCGGACCAATGCATCGTGCTAAACCGCGAAGCTTTGCTCTTCCTGCAAATGAAATACAATTTGCCTCCGGACCGCGTGTGGTTCATACCGAACGGTGTCGGACTTGAATTTTTCCACGTGCGGTCCTTCTCTGACGGAATGGCGACCAAGCTTCTTTTTGTAGGAACATGGATCGACCACAAAGGAATTTATTACCTTGCGGAGGCCTTCGAAAAAGTTCTTCAGCTCATTCCGGAGGCGCGGTTGACCATCGCAGGTTGCCAGGAACCGGAGGAAAAAGTACGCCGGTGCTTTGCGAAGGCCGCACAGGGAGCGTTGGAAGTGTGGCCGTTTGTTGCCCGGGCGGAAATCTCGAGCTTATATGCCGAGCACGAAATCTTTGTGCTGCCATCGCTGATGGAAGGGATGCCGCTGGTTTTGTTAGAAGCTATGGCCTCCGGGATGCCGGTAGTCACCACGGAATCAAGCGGAATGACCGACCTGGTTGAGGATTCGCACGACGGGGTTCTTGTTATTCCGGGAGATTCGGAGTCGCTCTCAGCCGCGATTGTCAGGCTTTGCCGCGATCCCGAGTTGCGGTTGCGTCTTGGCAGTGCTGCCCAGGAAAAGATGAAGCGCTATACATGGCAACACGCCGCCAAGCGCACGGAGAAGGTTTTCTATCGTGCGATGGGGGTCAGTCCGGACGATTCTACGAGCGGGCAGGAGATAGAAACGGGGGAGCAAAGCGTACACAACGCTCCCAATTTCCCGATCGTAACGTAAATCACCGCCCAAAGTATTCGGGGAAAAGCCAGAAACGAAGTGACTACGCCAAGGATTCGATTCGCGGAGATTCAACCAGAACTCCAGAAGCCTGAGATGTGGACATCCCGGGTGATGAAGCACCCGTTCTTTGCTTGGGCCGGATTGCGGCTGCCGATTGCACAGCACACAGCCGCAGAACATCACGCTCTGGAGAAGTACGCGCTGGGATGCAAGAGTCTTGTAGAAATCGGAGTCGCTGAAGGCGCGTCGGCGATAGCGCTACGGACTACAATGGACCCGCAGGGCACGCTTTATCTCGTGGATCCGTTTCATCTTTCGAGAGTACGGATGCTGAACTTTCTGCGCCGTGCCGCCAGACGAGCAGTGTCTACGAAAGCGGGCGCTAAACTTGTGTGGATCGAGGCCTTTAGCCATGAAGCAGTTGCGGTTTGGGACCAGCCAATCGACTTTCTATTGGTCGACGGAGATCACCGGGAAGAAGCTGTCGAACAGGATTGGAACGATTGGCATCGTTACGTGATAGAAAATGGCACCGTTGTTTTCCATGATGCACGCATTTTCCCGGGAGGGTGGACTTCGGCTGGGTACGGGCCGGTTCGTTTTGTGGATAGAGTATTTCGAAACAATCCTTCGTCTTCGTGGGTGATCTTTAAAGAGGTTGATTCGCTGGTATTCGTCCGCAGAAGGAAACGCGGCAGCGCATGATCACTCTGGGGATAAATTATTCGCGGATGCATGATTCGTCGGCGTGCATCGTGCGTGACGGAGAGTTGTTGTTTGCGGTGGCGGAAGAGCGCATCAGCCGGCTGAAGCACGACGCCGGATTCCCGAAAAACGCGATTCGAGCTTGCCTGGACTTCGTGAAAGTGGGACCGGAGGAGCTGGACGAAGTGTGCTTCGGGTGGCAGACGGCGGGGCCGGTCTTTCGGCACGACCTGAAGTGTTACGCCACGGGGAAAATGCCGCTAACGTATCTCACCGGTTTGAATTCGACGCTGCACTTCCTGAGCATGTGGCATCAGGAAAGCGGAGCCAAGAAATTCGCGCAGCAGTTTGGGCCGACCAATGCGAAAATGCGGTTTGTCGATCACCACCTCGCACATGCCATCAGTGCTTACGCGTATTCAGGAATTGACGACGCGGCTGTGGTAGTCATGGACGGCCGTGGTGCGTGGGAAGCCACGACGGTCTGGCATGGTCACGATGGCAGGCTCGACCCCGTGCTGATGATTCCGTTTCCGGATTCGGTGGGATATTTTTACAGCGCCTTCACCGAGTTTCTCGGTTTCCAGCCCAACAGCGACGAATGGAAGGTTATGGGCCTTGCGCCCTACGGGAAGCCGGGCGTGGATTTGTCGCCGTTCATCGATTTGAAAGCGGCTCCCTATCGCGTGCTCACGAAGCAACTGAACGCTAACGGCACGACCGCGTCCGCCGACATGGCGGCGCTTCTGGGCCCCGCCCGAGTTGCGGAGACCGACATCGACGAGCGCCACAAAAATATTGCGTATGCTGTCCAGGACGCTTGTGAGATCGCGATGATGAACGTGGTGCGGAAGGCGATTGAAAAAACCGGGTCGCGGAATGTTTGCCTCGCCGGGGGCGTGGCGCTGAATTCCAAAGCCAATGGAAAAATCGCGGCGTCTGGCCTCGTGGACAGATTCTTCGTGCAACCCGCGGCATCGGATGATGGCGTGGCGCTCGGCGCGGCGCTTGCCCCCTATCTCGACGGCAATGGAAAACTGCCCAACAAGCCAATGCGGCACGGATACTGGGGACCAAGTTTTGGGGACGAGGCGATAGAAAGCGCGCTAAGTACCTATAAGTTGCGCTACACAAGGTTGCCGGATCCGGCGTCAACTGCGGCAGAATTGCTTTCGAATGGCAAAATTCTCGGATGGTTTCAGGGGCGCATGGAATTTGGCCCACGCGCTCTCGGAAGCCGCTCGATTCTGGCCGATCCGCGCGACCCGGAAATGAACGCCAAGGTCAATAATGCGGTGAAATTCCGGGAATGGTGGCGGCCGTTTGCGCCTTCGTTTAAAAAGGAAGCGGCGGGCGAATTTCTTGAGAGTGCGACGGATTCGCCGTTTATGATTTTGACGGCGCAAGTGCGCCCGGAAAAACGCAGCGTAATTCCTTCCGTCACGCACGTGGACGGCAGCGCTCGCCCGCAGACTGTCGAAAAAGAGGTCAACCCGTTGTACTGGCGGCTGATCGATGAATTCGGAAAACGCACGGGCGTGCCGGTCATTATGAATACGTCGTTCAATTTGCGCGGGGAAGCTATCGTGCACACACCGACCGACGCGATACGGACATTTTTCAGTTCCGGCATGGACGCGCTGGTGATCGGGAGCTTCCTCGTCGAAAAATGAGCATCCTGCGATGAGCGGGCAGCGCATCATCGCGCTCCTCGGACGGCGAGACGCGCCCACGGACGCGGTCGAGGAATACTGTCGCTACCTCGGCGAAGCATTGATCGCCGAGGAATTCGATTTGAACATCGAGCGCGTCGCATGGCGAGAAAGCGGGTGGAGAAGCGCTGCCAGTTCGCTCCGGGACCGCGCACAAGGCTGGCGCGGAGCGTGGGTGTTGGTGCAGTACACGGCACTGGCTTGGTCCGCGCGCGGTTTCCCACTGCGATTTCTTCAAGTTCTGAAGATTCTCAAAGCGGCCGGTGTCCGCTTGGGTGTGGTCTTTCATGACGTTGAAGCTTACGCGGGAAAGCGAACGATCGACGCGGTGCGGCGCCGCGCGCAGTTGCGGGTCATGCGCACGGCGCTGCGTCTAAGCGACGCCGCTGTTTTTACGGTACCACTGCAAAAAAACTCCTGGATGAAGCGCGATCCTCGCAAAGGATATTTCATTCCCGTCGGCGCCAATCTGCCTACCTCAAGCGACGCGAATTCGAGGCAGGGCATTTCGACGGGCGGAAAATTGAGCATCGCGGTTTACAGCCTCACCGGAGGGGAAGCGGGGCGCTGGGAAATCGATAACATCGTCGAGGCTGTTCGGTTTGCTGCTACGCGCGCGGGCAATTTGCGACTGATCGTTTTTGGGCGGAATGCGCAAAGCGCTGAGAAGGAACTGACGAAACGTTTTAGCGATAGCGGCGTTGAACTCCATGTGCTGGGAGTTCTGCCTCCGGAAGATGTTGTGCGCAGCCTCTCCGTCTCGGATGTTTTGCTTTTTGTGCGCGGGCCAATTTCCACACGGCGGGGAAGCGCTATTGCTGGGATTGCCTGCGGTTTGCCGGTGATTGCGTTTGAGGGGCCGGAGACGGCGGCGCCAATTACCGAAGCGGGACTGGCGATTTTTTCGCCTCATAGGAAAGGCGACCTCGGGGACGTGCTGCTCCGTGTTCTACAGGACGAGCATTACCGCGCTTCGCTGGCGCAGCGGAGCTTGGTGGCGCAGCGGCAATATTTTTCGTGGCACGTGATCGCAGCGCAGTATGCAGAATTCATGCGCCGAGGGATGTAGCAAGGCGGGCATCGAGCGTGGTTACAGGAACTACCTGCACAACGCCTCTATCAAGCTTTCCTTTTTGTTTTCGGCAAGTTTGGTCAAAGCGTCGAGGGACGCGAAGTATCCGGCCACTGCTGCGGCAGCAAGGAAGATAAATGCCTCGGCGGGAAGCCACAGATTGCCGGTCCAATTTCCGGTAAAAAGAATCGTGGCGGAAATCGTTCCCATTAAAATCTGCGCACCGAATGCCACCAGCACCGCCATGCCGGATTGGCGCTGGCCATGCATCTTGCCAAACTCCATTTTGCGCGGAAACGTTATCGAGGACCAATTGGCGATGGTGAGTTGGCCCACGACGGTGAAAATGATGGCAGCGCAAGTGGCGACAAACATGCGGGCTGTAGGAAGCCCGACGCGCCACAAGAGCATCGCCATGGATAGTACGATCTCCAGAGAGAGCACGGAGAGGAGCAGCAAATTTTTCCCGAGCAGCACATCGCGGAAACGCAGCGGGGCGGTGAAATAGGTTTGAATGCCGCGGCCTTCGTAAGCAAAGCTGTTGTAGGCCGGGGCCATCAAAATCAAGATGAGGTACGCCATCATGCCGGGGAAAAATAGATCGGGGGAGACGGCCTTGCCGCCTCGACTGAGATGCCATGCGCCAAGATTCATGCTGAAAATCAGGATTAACATCGGGGGCAGCAACAGCGAGAGATAGGCAAAACTGTTGCGAGTGAGGTAGCGGAACTCTTTGCGCACGATCGCGGCTACCTGAGGCGAAAGCAAACTCAATCGATCGGGGCCATCGTGCTTCACTTGGATTGTACGGGTGGCGGCACGAGCCGGCGCCGCGGTTTCGCTAAGTTCTTCGCCGCGATACTGTGCGGCAAAGCGACGCCACAAAAGTCCGCTGAACAATATCAGGTAAAGCAGAAGAAGCGCGAAGCTCAACAAAAATGCCGCGGGTTGAAGGCGCACCATTGCCGCCAGCGCGTGGCCCGCAAGCGAAGGCGGAAGCCACGCGAAATATGGCATGAGGCGTAGGAACACCGGCCGCGCCGACGCGCCATAGCGCTGCGTCAGAGGCGCAATGAAATTCAGCGAAACCATCGAAATAACGAAGAGGCCGAGGAAAAGCTCCCGGGTCCGCCGCCGAGATAGCAAGCGCTCCAGCCAGGAACCGATGAGGCGCTCAATTGTTACGTTGAGCAGCATGAACACGCCGACGATCAGCAACATGGCGGGGAGCACGCCTGGTTTGGCGGCCGTTGCTCCGGCGGTCATTGCCAGCAGCCAGCACACCGATGCTAGGGCAGAGAAATCGGCAAACCCATAAGCTAAGCCAATGGCGTAGAACACGTGAAGGCTCAGCGGAAATCTAAGCAGGGTGCGGAATTCAAAATTTGCACCGAAGCCCGCAACAAAGACCGGGAAGAGCTGCCAGAAAAGAAAAATGCCCCAGAAAAGCAGAGCTATCCGTTCCGGGCGGCCTCGGGAAACAAAGTAGTAGCCGCCGGCGTAAAATGCGAAGCACAAGCCGGCCACCAAGATCCCGCTGAAGACGCCGGTAAAGATCAGACCGATCAGGTCCAAACGATTATTTTTCTTACGCAGGCTGTTCCGCAGAATGAGCCAACGCAGTCCGGCAACTAGGCGGATTTGCTCGAACACGCTGACGGATTGAGTCACGTCAGCCATGAAAGCTCCTCGAGCTGCGGGCGTTCCGTGCCGTCCTGGCCAACGATGGAAAGGAAGATCTGCTCGAGCGTGGTCTTGCTTCCGGCTTCGCCCGCAATCCCCGCGCGCAATTCTTCCAGCGAACCTTGCGCGACGAGCCGCCCCTTGTGAATGATGGCCACGTGGCTGCACAGCCGCTCGACGATTTCCAGGACGTGGGACGTGAGGAAAATAGTTGTGCCACGTTCTGTCATGCGCGCCAGCAGCGCCTTCAGCGCACCCGCTGCTAGGGCGTCCACACCTTCAAATGGTTCATCGAGGAACAAAATACGCGGTCCGTGAATCACTGCCGCGGCGAGAGCGAGCTTCTTCTGCATTCCGTGGGAGTAATCAGCGATCAGGGTTTTGGGACGATCGGCGAGCTGCATGAATTCAAGCAGTTCCTCCGAGCGGCGCTTGGTTGTAGCCCGGTCGAGGCTATACATCCGGCCGACGAACTTCAGATACTCTGCGCCTGTCAAGCGCTCGAAAAGGCCCATGCCTTCTGGAACAACGCCAATCTGGCGCTTCACGTCAACGGGGTTCGCTGCAAAGTCCATGCCGAGAAGCTGCATACTGCCGGAGGTTGGCGCAAGCAAACCAGTCAAAATCTTGATGGTCGTCGATTTCCCGGCGCCGTTTGGTCCGAGAAAACCGAAGAACTGTCCCGCCGTTACCTGAAGATCGATGCCGTCGACGGCGGTGAGGTTCCCAAACCTGCGTGTCAGCTTCTGCGTCTGAATAGCAATATCCGGCATCGCGACTCTCCTTGGGCCGTCTCGGGAGTAGAATGCAAGACTCTAGCATGAGTCGTGTTGATCGACAGTCGCGTGGCGGAGAGCTGCGTCCGGAGTGAAGTTCTCTCAGGAAGGTTTCTGAGGAGGCGTTGAGGCTGTGCTGAGCTGCAATTCTTTAGCCGGCAAGGCTGCCAAGACGGCAGGCAACTCCACACGAAATACCGCCCCGCCTTCCTGCCGGTTGTAGGAAAGAATTTTTCCGCCATGCTCCTGCACGATGCCAAAGCAAATGCTAAGGCCCAGGCCGGTGCCTTTGCCCACTGGCTTCGTCGTGTAGAAAGGATCGAAAACGCGCTGTGGGTCCTTGAGTCCGGGACCGGTGTCGGAGAACAAGATGACGACGTTGCCGCGGTCGCGAATCGTTTTGATGGTCAGAACGCCGCCGCTGGCCGCTTCCATTGCTTCCAAGGCATTGCTGATGATATTAAAGAAAACCTGCATCAACTGATTTCCGTCTCCGCGAACGCCTGGAAGGACGGACTCGAGTTGCAACTCGATGCGTGTGGTCCCCGACCGCAGGTCGAGAGCACGAAGTTGCACCGCATTGTTCACCACGGTGTTTATGTCAAGGAGCGTGCGCTCGGCCGGCACCTGGCGCGCGAAACTCAAGAGATTGCCGACCAGCGTTTTTGTGCGGCGCGCCTGGTCGCGGATCTTTGATGCGGTGGCGCGAGCTTTATCCGGAACCGTCAGATCGTCGGCGAGCAGATCGGAAAAACCGAGGATCGCTGCGAGCGGGTTGTTGATTTCGTGCGCCGCGCCGGCAGCTAGCTGGCCCAGAGAAACAAGTTTTTCCGATTGCACAATTTGTGCCTGCAGCCGTTTCAGATTCTCGATGGATTGTTCCGATCGGGCGAGCAGCAGCGAGCGGTCCCGGTCAGCCAAGTGGGTGCGCAAGAAAATCAAGAACGCGAGCGGGACGGAGGCGATCAGAGTCGCCATCAGTCGGAAATCGCGAACCGCGGGATCGTCATGGCTAAACCGCAGCGTATAAATCGCAAAGACCGGAAGCGAAATCACCGCGACCATCGCCATTCGAGCCGGCCAGACATTTTCTTCCGAAGTTGAATCGGGGTCCGAGTCATAGGCGTTTTCGGAAAGAGCGTCCAGCCGGTCTCGATTCTCGTAAGCGATTACTCCTGCCAGGGCATACCAGAGGAAATGCGAAAGCAGAGGCAGGTCATACAAACTTCCCGTGTAATAGGTATGGGCTGGAATGGCGACGTTAATCACCAGAGAGGTGAGCATGTAAAGAGTTGCGCCACCAAAGAGATTGGCGTAAATAATCCGCCAGATTCCGCCGGATGTCAGCCACAAGGCCGCCAGGCCGCCCACGATCACCAAGCTCTGAATGTTAGCCAGCAGATTGTAGTTGTAGTTGTATTGCGCGGCCACTGGCGACGCATAAATCCACGGTAAGACAGCAAAGGCATAAAGGAAGGTCCACCAGGTAAATAAGAGCACTAAATCCAGATACCCAAATCGCAACTGGATTTCGCCGCGCCGGCGATGCGGGCGCAACGCAAGCGCCGCCATCATCGGAATGCCGCGCAGAAAGAAAACGATATCCCAACCGTTCAGATCGGGAACCGGCTTGTGCAGGTACACCTCGTAATAGGTCCACTGGAACTGTCCAGCCATCCAAAGGGTGCAACTCATGGCGATCAGCATCCAGAAGAGGTTGCGCCTCCAATTCGGCGTACCGGCGTTCAGGAGCAGGCCGGCGTTGGCCAGGAGCGGCACTAGGCACTGCGTTAGATTTCCAAAAGTGCTGAGCGGTTCCGAACCCCTCTTCAGCGCCAGCGACACGGCGGTATAGACGACGAGGACGGAAATCCAAGTTCCGACTAACCAGGCGATTCTGCGAGATGAAGACATTCTATGAGTATTTCCAGTGTAGGCGCGTAGGGCAGGGATGCGAGCCGGCAATCATTCCGGCTTGGCCTAAGAATAAACGGAAGCCTCTCGGCAACTGCTTAAGGGCGCGACTCGTAACTAAGAATTTCTGGCGGAGGAGGAGGGATTCGAACCCCCGAGACCCTTTCGAGTCTAACGGTTTTCAAGACCGCCGGTTTCAACCGCTCACCCACTCCTCCGCCTTTCATTCTAGCGTAGTCAGTTGGCTAGCGGGACTCCTTTGCCTACTCGGGGCCCCGCGGTCTGCATCGACGCCAATCAACAGCACGCGTGTCTCGATTTGGGTCATTACGGTCTGCAAAAAGGCCAGCTACTGTGCCTGGGCATGACGCTCGCTGTTCGGTTTTGATCCGCTGAGCGCGAAAAACAGGATGTAGAGGTAGCAGATCACGGGCAAAAAGAAAGCGTGATGAATCCCGATCTTGTCTGCGATCCAGCCTTGTGCCAGCGGAATAATGGCGCCGCCAACGATGGCCATGATCATGATTCCAGAGCCATCGCCAGTGAGAGGTCCGAGCTCCGCCACACCCAGCGTGAAAATACTCGGAAACATGATGGAGTTGAAGAAACCGACGAAGATGATACTCCACATGGCAACGTGTCCCGTGGTCAGCATCGAGATCGCGACCAGTCCCGCGGTGCAAATTGCGCACATCCCGAGCAACTTTCCGGTTTTGACTTTTTGCAGTAGACCGGAGCCGATGAAACGACCGACCATCGCACCACCCCAGTAGAAGGCTACAAAACTAGCCGCAACCCTCTCTGTCAACCCGCCAATCTCGGGCTGGCCGAAGTAGTTCACCAAAAAGCTCCCGATAGAGACTTCCGCTCCGACATACACGAAGATGGCGATCGCCCCGAAGACGAGGTTCGGATGGTTCCAGATGGAGTCGTTCACCTTTTCGCCGACTTTGTGTTGCGCATGTTCGATTTTAGGCAACGTGAAACTGCCGATGGCGATGGCAAGCAGTATTAATGCGATGCCGAGGCCCACGTATGGAGTTTTGACCGTGGCCGCCTCGTGCAAACGGTAAGCCTGCAAGGCGTCTGGCGCCATTGCCCGTATTTCGTCCATGGCTTTGGGCGCCGCGCTCAGAATGAGCAGTCCGCCGAAGAACGGAGCCAGAAATGTGCCCAGGGAGTTGAACGCCTGCGTCAGATTCAAGCGACTGGAAGCGGTCTGCGGCCTGCCCAGTACCGTCACGTAGGGATTCGCAGCCACCTGCAAGCAGGTGATGCCAGCGGCTAAGACAATCAGCGCTCCCAGGAACAGCGGGTAAGACGGGACACTCGCCGCCGGTACGAACAGGAACGCACCCAAGCCCATCATAAGCAAGCCGAGCACCATGGACCGCTGGTAACCGATCCAGTCAATGATCTTGGCGGAGGGTAGAGAGAAAATGAAATAGGCTCCAAAGAATGCGAACTGGATCAGCATCACTCGCGCGTAGCTCAGGTCAAAAATGGATTTCAGGTGGGGAACGAGAATGTCGTTCAGGCAGGTGAGAAAGCCCCACATGAAGAACAAGCTGGTGACAATCGCCAGTGGGCCGCCATAACTGCCTGGGGTTTCGCTCGTTGTAGCAGAACTGCTAACGCTTACGTTTGCCATCGATGATTCCGTCCATTCTTTCGCCGACCTTGGCGCCTTGCATGCCGCTACCCGCAGACGAACCCTGGAAACCAAGTACGAACCGGCCGTTTCGCACCGCGCTGGATAATGACACAGTTGGCCGAGTGACAAAACCTTTTGCGAGTTTGCCTAGGGGCAGTCCGGGAGCAGTTTATGGTGCTCGCGAAATATGGATTTTCCATACTGAAATCTTCAACGAAAGATTTGGTAATACGTCTGCAATCCACCTTGCCGCGTATCTCCTTGTGTTTGCTAACGCTAACGCAGGGTGCTTTATTGAAATTGCGCCCAGCTATATTCACGCAATTGCATTCTTATGCGCACCATTGACACGCCATGCGTCGCACCGTAGCATCGCTTCCATCGGCCGCCATTCTCCCTCACGAGCGCGCCGGAAAAGAGGCCTCTCATGAGCCTTCGCGACTTCATCGCCAAGCAGTGGATTGACGTCATTGAGTGGGTTGAACCGGAAGAAGGCATACTGGCCTACCGCTACCCCATGCAGGATCGCGAAATCCAGAACGGCGGCAAGCTGACCGTTCGCGATTCGCAAGCGGCCCTTTTCGTGAATGAAGGTAAAGTGGCGGACTCCTTCGGGCCCGGTCTCTATACCCTGACCACTCAGACGCTGCCAATCCTCACGTATCTGAAAAACTGGGACAAAGCGTTCAAGTCCCCTTTCAAGTCCGATGTCTACTTCTTCTCCGCGAGAATCCAGACCGACCAGCATTGGGGCACGCAAAATCCCATTACCATTCGCGACAAGGAATTCGGCGCTGTCCGCCTTCGCGGATTCGGCATTTATTCCTATCACTTGAGCGACGCCAAGACTTTCTACAGCAAGATCAGCGGCACTCGCGACATTTATCGCGTCCCCGATCTCGAAGGCCAGTTGCGCAACACCATCCTCGCCAAGATGACCGACGCCTTCGCCGCCAGCCAGGTGCCCTTCCTTGATATGGCTGCAAACCAGGGAGCACTCGCCGATAAAATCAGCGAAGCCCTTAAACCCTCCTTCACAGATTACGGACTCACCCTCGACAGTTTTGTGGTTGAAAACCTTTCGCTGCCGGAAGAATTGCAGAAAGTCCTCGATCAGCGCATCAGCATGAACGTGCTCGGCGACATGGGCAAGTTCACGCAATATCAGGTCGCGCAAGCCATCCCCATCGCAGCCGGTAATGAAGGCGGAGGAGCGGTCGGAATCGGCGCAGGTCTCGGCGCCGGCGTGGCCATGGGCCAAGCCATGATGGATGCCGTCAAGCAATCGACCTCCGCGCCAGTTGCTGGGGCGGCGCCAGCCCCCGCGGCCGGAGTTCCCGCTGCTGAAACCAAATTCTGCAGCGAATGCGGCAAAACCATTCCGCGGAGCGCCAAATTTTGTCCGGAATGCGGGAAGCCCCAGGTGTAATGCCGACGCCTGCCATGAGCGGAATCGAATGGGTTGTCGAAGCCTTCGGATGCTCGTCGCAGCCGTTGCGTGAACTTGCTGTCTTGCAGGATCTATTCAGCAGCATCATTCGGGAAATGAAGCTTCGACCCGTCGGCGAAACACAGTGGCATCAGTTTCCCGGCACCGGGGGGATTACCGGCCTTTGCCTTCTGGCGGAGTCACATCTCGCTTGCCACACATTTCCAGAGCACGGCTCGCTCTGTCTCAATCTCTTTTGCTGTGTTCCACGAGCGGAATGGGATTTCGAGACTGTTTTCCGTCAACTTTTTGATGCGCATTCCGTTTCGATCCGCCGGCTGCAGCGGCCTTACGAATCCAGATGGAAGCAGGTCGCCAGTGACTGAGGCAAATGCCCTCGCCACAACCGGGGTTAGGCATCGACAATGAGCCAGCCCGTCGCCAACTGTCCCAACTGCGGCGCCAAGATCGTGTTTCGTTGGTCCAGCAGCGTCCAGACCGTTTGCGATTATTGCAAGAGCATCCTTGTCCGCACCGATGTGGACCTGAAAAAAGTTGGCCAAGTCGCCGATCTCCCGCCAGATAGCTCGCCCATCCAAATCAATACCGAAGGCAAGTACGGCAACAAGTCGTTTGTCGTGGTCGGCCGCATCCTTTATGAGTACGATCAAGGCGGCTGGAACGAGTGGCACGTCATGATGAACGACGGCACAAGTGCTTGGCTCTCCGACGCGCAAAGCGAATACGCTCTCTCTTCGTCTTCAAAGCCGCTGAATCTTCCCGCAGCCTCGCAGGTCCAGGTGGGCCAGCAATTCACGTGGAACAATCAACGCTATACCGTCAGCGTGATCACGCCAGCGCATTACCGCGGCGTCGAAGGTGAACTGCCCTTTCAGTATTGGGATAAGACGGACGTAACATTCGCCGATCTGCGCACCGAGTCCAGAAAATTTGCCACGCTCGATTACAGCGATCCCGAGCCGGCATTGTACCTTGGTGAATTCGTGGAATTCGACGATCTGAAACTGAAAAACCTGCGCAATTTCGAGGGCTGGTGATGAGTACAAGTGCTCCCCCTCCTCCGCCTCCTCCTCTTTCGCCAAGGCCGCGGACGGCGGGGCTGAATTGTCCCAAGTGCGGAGCTGCCATCAGCCTACGTTCCTTCGGGCAGGCCATAACGGTCGTGTGCGGAGGCTGCCATTCCATCCTCGACGCCAAAGACCCTAATCTCGCGATTCTCCAGCAATTCGAAGCCATTACGAGTGTTGCAAAGCCTCTTATTCCGCTGGGCGCGCGCGGCAAGCTTCGCGGCACGGACTATGAAGTCACGGGTTTCCAGCGGCGCAGCATCCAAGTCGACGGAATCTCGTACACCTGGCAAGAATACGTTCTCTTCAATCCATACAAGGGCATTCGATACCTGAGCGAATACAACGGGCATTGGAACGACATCAGCATTTGCAAGACCCTACCGACTGCGGATTTCAGTGGCGCAACTTACCTAGGGGAATCTTATAAGCACTTTCAGTCCGCAGAAGCCAACACGGACTTCGTCCTTGGTGAATTTCCTTGGCAAGTTCGCGTTGGCGAAAAAGCCGCCGTCACCGACTATGTGCATCCGCCTCGCGTCCTCGCCAGCGAAAAGCTGGACAAGGAAGTCACTTGGTCCATCGGCGAGTACATGTACGGCCGGGAAATCTGGGACTCCTTCAAGCTGCCCGGAGATCCGCCCAAAGCGTGGGGTGTTTACGAAAATCAGCCTTCGACCGTTGCCACTAATGTCACCGGTGTTTGGGTCGCCTTTGCCGGCTTTGCTGTTTTCCTGCTCGTCCTTATGGCGGTCTTCGACATGCACGCAAAAAAAGCACCGGTCTTCAATCACACCTATCAATTCAATCGCGCTGAGGCGAAGAGCGAACCTTCTTTTGTAAGCGATGAATTCGAGCTTACCGGCGGGACCGCGACCGTGGAAGTGAAAAGCTACGCTGCCGTTGATAATCATTGGATCTATTTGAACTACGCGCTCATCAATCAGGACAGCGGGCAAGCCTGGGACTTCGGCCGCGAGGTCAGCTACTACCACGGTTACGACAGCGATGGTTCTTGGCACGAAGGAAAACAGGCCGATGATGTAACAATCCCCAGCGTCCCTGCCGGCCACTACTATCTGCGCATTGAGCCGGAGGTTGACCCTTCTCTCGCTACTATTTCTTACACGGTGGATGTGATTCGCGACGTGCCGGTCCTCGGCATCTACGGAATTGCCTTTGTCGCGTTGCTCTTGCCAGCCCTGCTCATTTCTTGGAGGGCTTACACCTTCGAGCGATCCCGCTGGTCCGAAAGCGACCACCCGCCTGTGCAAATGTCCAGCAGCTCAGGAGACGATGAATAATGTTCCGAAAACTCTATCTTCTCTATGGATTGTTGACTCTGGGCACCGCCGCTTTTGGCCAGTACCGTGGCTGGAGCCTCGACACCGTCAATCAGTTAAAGAATGTTCCGAAGTCTGTCCGCGATAATCCCGGCTCGTACCGCTCGGTTTACAGCGGCTATCACCATTACACAGGAGGCAAATAAGATGAACCTTGTTCCGCTCGGTAACATCGTCGCTGCACTGATCTTCGCGTTTGTCGGAATTTTTATCTTCGTCATCGCCTTCATGGTGATGGACAAGATGACGCCGTACCATCTCTGGAAGGAAATCGTGCAGGAGCACAACATGGCGCTCGCCATCCTCGTCGGCGCTATGTCTCTCGGCATCTGCATCATCATTGCTGCCGCGATTCACTAACCCATGGGGATCCTGGTGTTCATTTCCGTGCTGCTGGTGGCGGCTTGCGGCCTCATCTACGAGCTCGTAGCTGGGACACTCGCCAGCTATCTCGTCGGCGACAGCGTCTTTCAATTCTCCACCATCATCGGCACATATCTTTTCGCCATGGGCATCGGCAGCGCTCTCTCGCGCTACATCAATCGTGGCCTCGCTAATCGCTTCGTGTGGATCGAGCTTCTGCTCGGCGTCATTGGTGGTTTTTCCTCCGCGGTGTTGATGCTGGCGTTTGCTTTCACGCAGGGATTCGAATTGATTTTGTACGCGCTGGTCATCGTGATGGGCGTTCTCGTGGGCCTAGAGATACCTCTGCTGATGCGCATTGTCCGCGACCGCTACCAGTTTCGCGACGTCATCGCGCACGTCCTCACGTTCGATTATCTTGGCGCCCTGGGAGCTTCGCTTCTTTTTCCGATTCTGCTAGTGCCGCGCCTAGGTCTGGTGCGCTCTGCAATGTTATTCGGCCTAATCAACGCTGGAGTCGCCCTCTGGAGTACCTTCCTGTTCGCGAATCAGCTGGGCGCCACACGCGGCTTGCGGATAGCCTCCCTTCTCGTCATTTGTGCATTGGGCGCGGGAATCGCGGAGGCGAAGCAGATCACTGCCAGCGCGGAAGACAATATCTATGCCGACGAAATTATTTTTGCCCGCGACACGCGCTACCAGCATCTCGTCCTCACGCGCTTCAAGGACGACTTGCGTCTTTTCCTAAATAGCCATCTCCAATTCAGCTCCCGTGACGAATACCGCTACCACGAAGCCCTCGTTCATCCCGGATTGGCCGCCGTTCCCGCCCCGCGCCGCGTCCTGATTCTTGGCGGAGGCGATGGCCTCGCCGTCCGCGAAATTCTGAAATACCCTCAGGTTGAAAACATCACCCTCGTCGATCTCGATCCCGAGATGACTAGGATCTTTTCCTCCAATCCCATGCTCACGAAGCTAAACGACAAATCCCTCCTCTCCCCCCACGTCCATGTCATCAATGCCGACGCATTCCCGTGGGTCGACTCGAACACCGACAATTTCGATTTCATCGTCATCGATTTCCCGGACCCCACGAATTATTCACTCGGAAAGCTCTACACCACCGCTTTCTACCGCGCCGTCTCGCGCCATCTCAGCGCGCAAGGATTACTGGTGGTGCAGAGCACTTCTCCGATGTTCGCGCGCGATTCCTTCTGGTGCATCGCGCAGACCTTGAAGCAAGCCGGCCTACAAACCTATCCCTATCACGTCTACGTTCCTTCGTTTGGGGAATGGGGATTTGTCCTGGCCGGAATGCACGATTACGTTTTTCCAAAATCGCTCCCCGCCGGATTGCGTTTCGTAAGCGTGGAAGGTCTCGCCGCGCTCTTTCAGTTTCCCCCGGACATGTCGCCGCTGCCCATGCCCGCCAATCAGCTCAACAGCCAGATCCTCGTCCGCACCTACGAAAACGACTGGAAGGACATCAGTCATTGAAGCTGGGCCGACGCAAGTTTCTCGGTTTCGGCAGCGCGGCTCTCGTCGGCCTGTCCCTCAAAAGTGAAAAAAAGATCGAGGGCTCCTTCGTTAACGATTCCTTCCAAATGGGCCATCTCTTGCGTGATCGCGCGGGCTTTCCCCCGCCGAAGCGCGTCGAAAAAGTTCCTGTCGTCATTATTGGCGGCGGAATCGCCGGCCTGAGCGCCGCTTGGCGACTTCGCAAACGCGGCTTTACCGACTTCGTCCTTCTGGAGATGAACGCCCAGCCGGGCGGCAACGCCCGTTGGGGCGAAAATGAAGTCACCGCGTATCCCTGGGCGGCGCACTACGTCCCCGTTCCTGGTCCGAAAGCCGAATATGTCCGCGAGCTTTTCGAAGATCTTGGCGTCCTGAAAGACGGCCAATGGGAAGAACGCTATCTCGCCTTCTCGCCGCAGGAGAGACTGTTTCTTTACGGTCGCTGGCAGGAAGGCATCGAACCTGCTGTCGGCCTTAAACCGAAAGATCGCGAGCAGTTTCAACGCCTCGAAAATCTCTTCGCCGTGTTTCGCAAGAGTGGCGCCTTCACAGTTCCTCTCGAACTCGGCACCTCTTCAAAATTTCAAGATCTCGATCGCCTCTCTTTTTCCGATTGGCTTCGCCAACAGGGCTTTGACTCGCGGCTCCTACACTGGTACATGAACTACGCTTGCCGTGACGACTACGGCGCGCTTTCCAGCGACACCTCCGCCTGGGCCGGCATCCACTATTTTTCTTCCCGCGAGTCTGAGGAAAAAGGTCCGCTCACCTGGCCCGAAGGCAACGGCTGGATTACTCGCCGCCTGCTAGGACGTGTCGGCGGCAACATTCGAACCGGCCAGATGGTCCACCGCGTCACTCAAACGCGCCGCGGCGCAAGCGTCTTTGCTGGCGACACCGAATTTGAGGCCGAATTCGTCATTTTCGCAGCACCGACATTTCTCGCTCCCTATCTAATGGAGGGTTTTCCGCACCTAAAAGATTTCGTCTATTCCCCGTGGCTCACCGCCAATCTTACACTCGACCACTATCCCGATTCCCGCGGCGCCGAACCATCTTGGGACACCGTCTTCCTCGATTCACCCACGCTCGGCTACGTCGACGCCATGCACCAAAGCGTCCGCACCCACCTCGACCGCACCGTCTGGACCTTTTACTGGGCCCTCGCCGAAGGTGCCCCCGCCCAAAACCGCCAGCTTCTTCTCGAAAAAGACTGGGCCTACTGGAAGGAAGCCATCCTTCACGATCTCGAGCGCGTCCACTCTGACATCCGTCAGTGCGTCTCACGCATTGACATCATGCGCATGGGCCACGCGATGATCCGCCCCGCTGTCGGCTCGATCTTTTCCCCAGAACGCCGCCGCCTCTCTCGCCTCAATGACCGCATCCTCTTAGCCAACTCCGACCTCAGCGGCATCTCCATCTTCGAGGAAGCCCAATACCACGGAGTCGAAGCAGCCCAAAAAATTCTCAAGAAACTCCACGGTTAGTTCCCAGCACCGCATTACAAAATTCTCACCTGTAACTTTTCCAGGGAGATAGACTCTCACTAAACAAGGGCAGGAACCAATATGCACTGTCTCGAAAAAGCACGTGCGGCTGGCTGAGTTTCCGCATCCAAAAGAGATGAAAGTACGTAAACTGTTAGTGAAGCGGAAACACCCTGAAGAGCGGGAGGAATGAGATGTTGATCCGCAAGTCCCCAGAACTAACCTACGCTGACATCACTCCCAAGTCGGTTTATCTAGGCCGCCGCAAGTTTCTTCAAGCCATGGGGATAGTTGGCGCCACTGCCGTAGCCGGAAAAGGACTCTTCGATCTGGCTTTGCCTCCGCAGGCAGCGCTCGCCGCCACCCAGTTCACTGGCCTTATCAAAAGTCCGTTCAGCACCACTGAGAAGCCAAACACGTTAAACGATGTCTCCCACTACAATAACTATTACGAGTTCGGCACAGACAAGGCCGACCCCGCGAAATACGCCCAGAATTTCAAGACTGCACCCTGGACCGTTTCCGTCGAAGGTGAAGTCGCCAAGCCCCGCAAATTCACCATGGACGAAATCCTGAAGCTAGCGCCTCTCGAGGAACGCATCTACCGCCATCGCTGCGTCGAGCGCTGGTCCATCGTGGTGCCCTGGATCGGCTTTTCCTTCAACGTTCTCGCAAAATTGGTCGAACCCACAGCGAAAGCCAAGTATGTCGCTTTTCAAACTTTCTACGATCCCCGCCAAATGCCCCAGGCCAAATATGGCGGTATCGATTTTCCTTATGTGGAAGGGCTTCGCCTCGACGAAGCCATGAACCCACTCGCTCTTCTTTGCGTCGGCATGTACGGCGACAATCTGCCTCCCCAAGACGGCGCGCCGGTTCGCATGGTCATCCCCTGGAAATACGGTTACAAGAGCATCAAATCTCTAGTGAAAATCCGCTTCCAGGAGAAAGAGCCTCCCACTACTTGGAATCGCTATTCATCCGATGAGTACGGCTTCTACTCCAACGTCAATCCCAACGTAGACCATCCGCGCTGGAGCCAGGCCAAAGAGCGCCGCCTCGGTGAAATCTTCACGAGGCCCACCGTGATGTTCAACGGTTACGCCGATCAAGTCGCCAGCATGTACAACGGAATGGACCTCAAGAAATTCCACTAAGGTGGACATTCCGAATGCGCGCCATCCTCGTTAGTAAATGGACCAAAGTAGCCGTCTTTCTGATCTGCCTGATCCCCTTCGTCGATTTGCTCTGGCGATTCATCAAGAGCGATCTCGGCATCAATCCCGTCGAAACTCTTCAGCACGGCACCGGTGATTGGACGATCCGTTTCATCGTCTTCACTCTTTGCATCACGCCGTTCCGCAAGCTTCTCAAGCTCCCCGACCTCATCCGCTTCCGCCGTATGCTCGGCCTCTTCGCTTTTTTCTACGTCTGCTTGCACTTTCTCACCTATCTCGGCCCGGATCAGTCCTTCGATCTCTCCGGGATGTGGAAAGACGTCGCCAAGCGCCCCTTCATCACTGTGGGTTTCGCGGCTTTCGTGTCCTTGATTCCTCTGGCGATTACTTCCACGGCAGGCTGGATTCGCCGCATCGGCGGAAAGCGCTGGCAAATGCTCCATCGCCTGATCTATTTTGCGGCTGTCTGCGGGGTAATTCACTATTACTGGCTGGTAAAGTCCGATGTGCGGAAACCGCTCTTCCACCCAGCG
>Ga0137409_10001944_pt1 | contig 22248 bp, 26 predicted proteins | sample CZODoug1_16funga_FD_122059 | JGI IMG/M metagenome (GOLD analysis project Ga0137409, IMG submission 122059) | Vadose zone soil fungal communities from Angelo Coast Range Reserve, California, USA - CZODoug1_16fungal (Hybrid Assembly) | ecosystem: Environmental > Terrestrial > Soil > Vadose zone...
GGTGCGAACCGGGTATCTCACCTCGTCGGACTGGCACCGGCTGACGGCCGCGGCCGGTCGGCTCTCGGAAGCGTCGATCTTCATCGACGACAGCCCCGGCCTCACCGTGCTCGAAGCGCGGGCCAAGGCGCGGCGGATGAAAGCCGAGCACGGGCTCGACCTGCTCGTCATCGACTATCTGCAGCTCATGCGTGGCCGCGCCGCGATGGAGAGCCGTCAGCAGGAGATCTCGGAGATCTCGCGATCGCTCAAGGCGCTCGCGAAGGAGCTGAATGTGCCGGTGGTCGCGCTCTCGCAGCTGTCGCGCGCGGTGGAAGCGCGTCAGGCGCGCGAGTTCAAGCCGCAGCTGTCTGATCTTCGCGAATCCGGTGCGCTCGAGCAGGACGCGGACGTCATTCTCTTCCTGTACCGGCAATCGCAGTACAAGGAAGACCTGCCGCCGGACGAGAGGAACATCGCCGAGGTCATCATCGGCAAGCAGCGCAACGGCCCGGTCGGCACCGTGAAGGTGGTCTTCCTGCCGCAGTACGCCCGCTTCGAGAACGTCGCGGACCAGCACCGGCAGCCCCAGCCGTTTTAGACCTTCCGTCGCGGCTCGTCGTATGATGAGCCCCGTGCGCCTGAGTCGGCTGAAGCGTGTGTTTCTCGGGAGCCCACTCCCGACGGCGCAGTCCCGCCACGAACGGCTTGCGAGGTCGACGGCGCTCGCGGTCTTCGCCTCCGACGCGCTCTCCTCGGTCGCGTACGCGACGGAAGAAATCCTGCTGGTGCTGGTCCTGGCCGGCACCGCCGCGCTCAGCTACTCGATCCCGATCAGCATCGCGATCGCGATCCTGATCGCCATCGTCGTCTCGTCGTATCGCCAGACGATCCGCGCGTACCCGCAGGGCGGCGGTGCCTACATCGTGAGCAAGGACAACCTCGGCGTGCCCGCCGGGCTGGTGGCCGGCGCTGCGCTCCTGATCGACTACGTGCTCACGGTGGCGGTGAGCGCCGCCGCGGGCATCGCGGCGTTGACGTCGGCCGTGCCGGCGCTCTTTCCGTACCGGCCGTGGCTCTGCGTCGTCGCGGTCGTCGCCATCGCCGTCGCGAACCTCCGGGGCATCCGCGAGTCGGGCAAGCTCTTCGCCGCCCCGACCTACCTCTTCATCGCCAGCCTCTTCGTCCTGATCGTCTACGGCGGGGCCGGCGCGCTCTTCGATTTTCTCCCCGAGGCGCCCTATCAGCGGCATCCGCCGGGTCTGGAGGGTGTCGGGCTCTTCCTGTTCTTGAGAGCGTTCGCGTCGGGCTGCACCGCGCTGACCGGCGTCGAGGCCGTCTCGGACGGCGTCCCGGCGTTCAAGGCGCCGGAGAGCCACAACGCCCGGATCGTGCTGACGGTGCTCGGCGTGATCCTGATCGTGCTCTTCCTCGGCATCACCTTCCTGGCGTACGACTTCGGCATCACGCCGCGCCACGAGGAAACGGTGGTCTCGCAGCTCGCCCGCCACGTCTTCGGCGGCGGCGCGCTGTACTTCGAGCTCCAGGCGGTCACGATGCTGATCCTGCTGCTCGCCGCCAACACCTCGTTCGCCGACTTCCCCCGGCTCTCGTTCTTCCTCGCGCGCGACCGCTTCATCCCGCGCCAGTTCGCGACGCAGGGCGACCGGCTGGTGTTCTCGAACGGCATCCTGATCCTGAGCGGGCTCGCCGCGCTCCTGCTCGTGATCTTCGGCGGCGACACCCATGCGCTGATCCCGCTCTACGCGGTCGGCGTCTTCCTCTCGTTCACGCTCTCGCAGGCGAGCATGGTGCGCCGCTGGCTCCGCCTGAAGGAAGAAGGCTGGTGGTGGCGCTGGTGGCTCAACGCGATCGGCGCGCTCGTGACGGGCCTGGTCATGATCACGATCGCCGCCACGAAGTTCACGCACGGCGCCTGGATCGTGGTCTTGCTGATTCCGGCCCTCGTCGCGGTGTTCGTGATGGTGCACCGTCACTACGAAGAAGTCGCGGTCCAGCTCTCGCTCGACGCGTTCTCACCGCCGCCGCCGATGACCAACACGGTCCTCGTTCTGGTGGGCGACATCCATCGCGGAGTCATCAAGGCGATCCAGTACGCCAAGACGCTCTCGCCCAACGCGAAGGCGGTGTTCGTCGAGACCGATCCCGAGCGGACCCGCCGACTGGAGGAGAAGTGGGGACGGTACGGGATGGGCGTGCCCCTGATCGTGCTGACCTCGCCCTACCGATCGCTGCTCGGGCCGCTGACCAAGTACGTCGACCATTTGCAGAACCAGGGCGAGAATCACGTCGTCACGATCGTCCTGCCCGAGTTCATTCCGGCCCGCTGGTGGCAGCTCGGCCTCCACAACCAGACCGCGTTCCTGATCAAGGGCGCGATGCTGTTCCGCAAGAACATCATCGTCACCGACGTGCCCTACCACCTGCGCCACTGAGGCGAGGCTCGCCCGCCGACCGTCCCCGAGCCGGACAGTCGACTGCGAGGGGGCGAGCAACTCTCTGGTACACTCGAAAGCCGCGTGATCACTCGATGAAGATCGTTCTGGCTCCCGACGGCCCTCTCGACACGAGCGGGACGCTCGCACGCTACCATCTCTGGGGAGAGGATCCGACGAACCGGATCGGCGGCGACGTCTTCCGTCGCGTGCTCCGGCACGGCGGACGGCTCGTGCCCTACGAGGTGCGGTGGAGCGGGCCCGTGGACGACGCGCGCATCACGATCCGGGCTCCGGGCTCCGACGCCGCCGTCGGTGCCGCGGTCGTGTCCGAAGTGCGCCGCCTCCTCGGGCTCGACCTCGATCTCGCCGGCTTCTATCGCATGGCGAAGGCCGATCCCGCGCTGGCGACGCTCATCGAGCCGCTCTACGGTCTGCGCCCGACCCTGGCGCCGACGCCGTTCGAGATGCTCGTCGGCTCGATCACGGCCCAGCAGGTGAACCTCTCGTTCGCCTTCGCGTGCCGCGCGCGACTCGTTCGGCGGTTCGGCACGCCCGTGCAGGTCGGCCGCGAGACGGTGTGGGCGTTCCCCGAACCCGCTCGCCTCGCGGTGGCGCGCGTCCGCGAGCTCCGGGCGCTGAAGTACTCGACGCGTAAGGCCGAGTACATCCGCGACCTCGCGCGCGCCGTCGTCTCCGGGACGCTCGACCTCGACGCGGTCTGCGCCGCGGAATCGGCGCTGGTGATCGAGCGGCTCACGGCGCTTCGCGGCCTGGGCCGCTGGACCGCCGACTGGTTTCTCGCCCGCTGCCTGGGCCGCGGCGACGTCTGCCCGGCCGGCGATCTCGCGGTCCGCAAGGCGTTCGTTCACTACTACGGCCGCGGACGGGCGCTGAGCGAGGACACGATCCGTCGCCGGGCGCGCGCCTGGGGCGAGCACCAGAACCTGGCGGTGCACTACCTCCTGGCCGGGATGCGTCTGCACCGTCCAGCGGTGGGCGGCGGCACGTGAAGCAGACCAGCGGCCTCAAGATCTTCGGCCAGCCCGATCCCGGCGTCCCCAAGGACGTGCACCTCGTCGGACGCTACGCGCTCGGCGTCGACTGGGCCGATGGCCACGGGTCCATCTATCCCTTCGACCGCCTCCGGCTCGATTGCGCGTGCGGGCAGTGCGCCACGCTCGAAGCGCTGGCGTCGGAGATGACCTGGCCGGCGGAGATCAAGCGCACCGACGAGGGGCTCGCCGTGACGTGGGTCGATCGGCACGCGAGTGTCTATCCCTACCTCGCGCTGCGCGCGCTGTGCCGCTGCGCCGGCTGCACCGGCGGGCATTGATGAACGACGAAGCACGCAAGCGCTGGGTCTTCGTCGGCATCATGCTGTCCATCTTCCTTGCAGCGATCGAGTCGACGGTGGTCGCCACCGCGATGCCGACCGTCGTGGCGAGCCTCGGCGGCATCCGGATCTACTCGTGGGTGTTCTCGGGGTTTCTGCTCACCCAGACGGTGACGATGCCGCTCTGGGGTCGCTTCTCCGATCTCTACGGCCGGCGACCGGTCTACCTGGCCGGGCTCGCGACGTTCCTGGTCGGCTCGGCGCTGTCGGGCGCCGCCCAGAACATGGTGCAGCTGATCCTGTTCCGGATGGTGCAAGGGCTGGGCGCCGGAGCCTTGATGACCCTCGGCTACACGATCATCGGCGAGCTGTTCGGCCTCGAGCGGCGGGCGCGCATGCAGGGCTATATCTCGAGCGTGTGGGGTGTGGCCTCGCTCATCGGGCCCTGGGTCGGCGGGATGCTCACCGACTACGTCTCGTGGCGCTGGGTGTTCTACATCAATCTCCCCATCGGCGCGATCGCGATGGCGGTGCTGGCGACCACGCTTCGCGGGATCCCGCGGCCGGTCCGGCAGCCCGTCGTGGACTGGGCCGGCATCGCGCTCTTCGCGGCCGGCGTCTCGGCGATCCTGCTCGGCATCGTCGAGGCCGGGCGCGTCGGGGCCTGGTCGACGGTCGACGTCGTCGCGCTCCTGGTCCTCGGCGGCCTCGTGCTGGTCGGGTTCGTCGTGGTGGAGCGGCGCGCGGCCGAGCCCATCGTCCCGCCGCGGCTCTTCAAAAACCGGATGGTAGTCGCCGCCGTGGTCACGCGGTTCCTGGCCGGCATGGCGATGTTCGGCGCGCTCTCCTTCGTGCCGCTGTTCTTGCAGTCGGTGACCGGCGCCAGCGCCACCGGCGCGGGTCTCGTCCTCACGCCGTTCGTGCTCGGCTGGGTGCTCACCTCGGTGCTGAGCGCGCGCCTGGTCCTCCGGGTCGGCTTCCGGAAGGTCGTGTTCACCGGAATGGCCGCCCTCACCGGCGCGTTTCTCCTGTTCTCGCGGTGGTCGGCCGCGCTGACCCACGGCGCCGCGATGGTGGACGTTCTGCTGGCCGGCGTCGGGATGGGGCTCGTGGTGGTGCCGATGCTCATCGCGGTCCAGAGCGTGGTCGCCCGGCAGGACCTCGGCGCGGCGACCTCGATGACGCAGTTCTTCATGTCGATCGGCGGGACCCTGGGCCTGTCGGTCATGGGCGCCGTGATGTCGCAGCGGCTGCACGCGGCCCTGCCCATGGCCGAGGCGCTGCACGGCGTCTTCGTGGTGGGCTTCGCCGTGTGTGTCGCCGCGCTCGCCTCGTCGCTCCTGGTGCCGCCCGGGCGCGCGCAGGACCTGGCGCGCGCCGAGATGCGCGGCGAGCCGACGCGCGTGGGAGGATAGGTGATGGCCGGTGATGCGCCGCTGCTCGAGCGCTTGGCCAAGCTCCCGGCGATTCCGGCGGCGGCCGCCCTGGAGCTTCTCGAGCGGCTCGCCCAGCCGCAGACCGATCCGGTGATCGGCCCGCTGTTCGGGGTGGACGAGGAGGGCGACGCTGCGGTGAATCCGCTGGTCCCGGCGGTCCTCAAGCAGTTCGCCGACCGCAAGGAGCTGACCTGCTACGCGGCCCTGATCGAGGGGCTGACCGGCGTCTGGAACGCTGCCGTTCGAGCGGCTGTCGTGACGCGGCTGCGGGCCTCGGGGCTTCCGGCCGACGACCTCCTGCTGCGACTCGGTGCCTTGTCTCCCACGCTCGGCTTCACGGCCGAGAAGCCCGGGTGGGCGGGGGAGTGGCTCGCGGATCCGTTCACGCAGGACGCGCTCCTCGTCCAGCAATGCGTGATCCGAATGCTGTTCGCCCTGCGCGCCATGGCCGACGCCCGCGCCGGCGAGCTGACGACAACTACTGGCTGATCGGAGGAAGAGATCATGGCGACGATCCCGGAGAGCTTCCGCGACATCTTTGCGAAGAAGGCGTTCGCCCACGTCGCGACCGTCGGCCGCGACGGCACGCCGCAGGTGACCCCGGTCTGGGTCGACTACGACGGCACGCACGTCCGTTTCAACACCGCCCGGGGCCGGGCAAAGGACAAGAACCTCCAGCGGAGCCCGAAGGTCGCGCTCTCGGTGCAGGATCCTGACAACCCCTACCGCTACGTTCAGGTACGCGGACGCGTCGTCGAGATGACCGAGAAGGACGCCGACGCGCACATCGACACGCTCTCCAAGAAGTACACGGGCCGCGATCGGTACGCCAATCGCCGGCCCGGCGAGGTGCGCGTCATCGTCAAGATCCTGCCCGAGAAGGTCCAGAGCATGGGATGAGCGGGACCCGGTCCCGACATCCCGCGCCCGTATGATCCAGCTCGACGGCATCTCGAGGAGCTACGCCGGGCAGACGGTTCTCCACGAGCTGTCGTGGCGGATCGCCGACCGCGAGCGAATCGGGCTGGTCGGTCCCAACGGCGCCGGCAAGACGACTCTCTGTCGCTTGCTGGCCGGCGTCGAGGAGCCGGACGCCGGGCGCATCAGCCGGCCGCGCGAGACGACCGTCGGCTATCTCCCGCAGGAGGCCGCCTCCAGCCCGACGAGCTCCGTGCTGGGCGAGGCGCTCGCCGGCTTCGCCGACGTCTGGCAGGTCGAGCGCGAGATGGAGGAAATTGCCGCGCAGCTCGCGACGGCGGCCGGCGGCGTCGGCAGCGACGCGCTGACGGCGCGCTACGGCGACCTGCAGCACCGGTTCGAGGCGCTGGGCGGCTACCGGCTCGAGACCGAGGCCAAGGCGATCCTCGGCGGCCTCGGGTTTCGACCGACCGATTTTGCGCGCCCGCTCACCGAGTTCTCGGGCGGGTGGCGGATGCGCGCGGCGCTCGCGCGACTCCTGCTCCAGCGTCCGTCGCTCCTCCTGCTCGACGAGCCGACGAACCACCTGGACATCGAGTCGCTCGAATGGCTCGAGTCCTTCCTGGTCGACTACGAGGGCACCGTCGTCATCGTCTCGCACGACCGCTACTTCCTGAACCGCATGGTCACGTCGATCGCCGACCTGGGGCCGTCGGGCGTGACGGTCTATCCCGGCGACTACGACGAGTACCTGGTGCAGCGGGAAGCGCGCCGCGAGCTGCTCGAGGCGCAGGCGCGGAACCAGGCCAAGCGCGTGGCCGAGATCGAGCGGTTCATCGAGCGCTTCCGGTACCAGGCGTCCAAGGCCCGCCAGGTGCAGAGCCGCGTGAAGATGCTCGAGCGCATGGAGCTCGTCGAGGTCGAGCGCGACGCGCGTGTGATCCGGTTCGCCTTTCCTCAGCCCCCGCGCACCGGCCGGCGCGTGGCGACGCTCGCCGGGGTCCGAAAGGCGTACGGCGACAACGTCGTCTACGCGTCTGTCGACTTCGAGGTCGAGCGGGGCATGCGCGTCGCTCTCGTCGGCCCCAACGGCGCCGGCAAGTCGACGCTGCTCAGGATGGTGGCGGGCGTGCTCCCGTTCGATCTGGGCGAGCGGACGCTCGGCACGCACGTGGCCGTCCACTACTATGCGCAGCACCAGCTCGAGGCGTTGACGCCGTCCCTGACGGTCCTGGAGGAGCTGGAGCGCGCGGCCCCGGAGCTCGGCCAGACGCGGCTCCGGACCATCCTGGGCACCTTTCTCTTCTCGGGCGACGCGGTGGAGAAGAAGATCGCGGTGCTGTCGGGCGGCGAGAAGGCGCGCGTGGCCCTGGCGAAGATGCTGGTGCGCCCGGCCGCACTCCTGTGTCTGGACGAGCCGACCAACCACCTCGACCTGGCCTCGCGCGAGGTGCTCGAGGGGGCGCTCGCGGCGTTTCCGGGCACGATCGTGTTCATCTCCCACGATCGTTACTTCATCAATCGCATCGCGACCGAGATCGTCGAGATCGGCCGCGGGGCGCTCGTGACCTACCGGGGCAGCTACGACGATTATCTCGACTCGAAGGCCCGCGCCGCGACCGCGGCGGTGGCGGCGCCGGCAGCGCCACCGCGTCCGGCTCCGGCGCGACCGCGCCCGGCGGCGCCGGCGGAGCCGCCGCACGCATCGCGCCGCGGGTCGTCCCGGCGCAACGAGCAGGTGACGAAGGACGTGCGCGAGCTGCGACGGCGGCTCGAGGAGGTCGAGCGGCAGATTCATGCGCTGGAGGCTCGGCTCGCCGAGCTCGGCCAGCGGCTGGGCGACCCGGCGCTCTACACGGACGGCGAGCGCGTGCGCGAAGCGACCGCCGAGCGCAAGCGTGCCGAGGAGCAGGTGATGTGGCTCATGCGCGAGTGGGAGCAGCTCTCGACAGCGCTCGCGACGCATGAGTGAGCTCGACGAGCCCGTCGAGCCCGCGACGCTCCGGCGCGAGCGGGCCGGCGCGCGCGAGCTGCGAGCGAGTCAGTGGTGGAAGCGGCGCATCGCGGACGGCGTGTGCTACTACTGCCGTCGCGTCGTCGGACACCGCGCGCTGACCATGGACCATGTCGTGCCGCTCGCGCGCGGCGGCCGATCGACGCGCGGCAACGTCGTTCCGGCCTGCAAGGAGTGCAACACGAGGAAGAAATCGCTGGTCCCGGTGGAGTGGCAAGCGTATCTCGACCGCCTTCACGAAGCCTCGCGCGACTGACCGGTATCCATCTCGCGTGTCTGAATCATTGGACGTTGACGCATTCTGCTGACGGCGGGTTCAATGGCAACGCTCGCGAGCGTGCCGTGCACCTCCAACACAGGAGAACTTCCATGCGTCACCGTCGTTCGCTCATCCCCGCGTTCGTGTTCGCGTGCGCATCGCTGACGCCGTGGCCGACTGCCGGCGCGCCGCCGGCGCGTTCATCGGCCACCCAGGCCGAGGCGCCCGCCGGTCCGGCCGTCAACATCAACACCGCCGGCGTGAAGGAGCTGATGAAGCTCGTCGGCGTCGGCCGGCAGGTAGCCGAGAAGATCGTCGAGTACCGCGACGCCCACGGTCCGTTCAAAAAGCCGGAAGAGCTCCGGAAGGTCGAGGGCGTCGGCAGCGGACTCTGGGAGCGCAACCGGACGCGCATCGTCGTCAAGTGACGCGGGGCAGCACTTTGTACTTTGGATCACACGCCGCCTGGGTGTAGGATTGGGGCGAAATCGGCCGGAACGTCACAGCGTTCCAGTAGCGTCCCCCGCCGACAATTCCGCCGACGGCGGACGTGGTCGAGCCCCGGGCCGGGAGTCGGCATCCGGTTCTGGGTAGGTGGGGACTGGGCCCGCGTGGCGGCCTTGCCGAGAATAGGAGGTGATCCAGCCGATGTGTAACCCTGCGGTGATCTGTGAGGTGGCTGCCTCCTAGGCAAGCTCCACGCTAGCTCAAGGTGGAACGCCTGGGAGTCCAGGCGCCACCGGCCCCGACGGTCCCGCTCTCACCAGCGGGGCGGCGCGACGCGCGAACGAAGAGTTGCAACGCGCCGCAGCCTCCGTCGGGGCTTTTTATTGTCTGAGGGGGGTCGCCCCCCTCAGACTCCCCCGCCACTCGTAGCGTGAGGGGGGAGCGGCCCCCCCTCAGACTCCCCCGGCACTCGTTGCGTGAGGGACGAACCCGGCGCTTCGAGCTAGCTCAGGCCTTGCGGACGTTCGCGGCCTGGAGACCCTTGGGGCCCCGCGTCACCTCGAACTCCACGCGGTCACCCTCGCTCAGGCTCTTGAAGCCCGACGCCTGGATGGCGCTGAAGTGGACGAACACGTCCTCGCCGCCTTCCTGCGTGATGAACCCGAAGCCCTTCGCGTCGTTGAACCACTTCACCGTTCCTTGTGCCATGACACTCCTCTTTCTGAGTTGCGGAGCTTTACGCTCCGGTGATTCCCGGTCTCCGTGACCGGGATGTCTAGTTCCGTGGGACCGGGTGTCCCAGATGCTGCTCGATCGTGCGCAGCTGCGCCAGCTCCTCGGGCGCGGCGAAGCTCGTGGCGCGGCCACTCGCGTCGGCCCGCGCGGTGCGGCCGATTCGATGGATGTAATCCTCCGCCGTGTGGGGCAGATCGAAGTTCACCACATGAGCGATCTCCGGCACGTCGATGCCGCGCGCCGCGATGTCGGTGGCGATCAGCACCCGGTAGCGCCCGCTCCGGAAGCCGTCCAGCGCCTCGCGGCGCTGCGACATCGAGCGGTCGGCGTGCAGGCGCGTCACGCGGTGACCCGCCGCGCCGACGGCGCGCGCCACGCGATCGGCGCGGTGCTTGGTGCGCGTGAAGACGAGCGTCTGGCCTCTCTCCTCACCGAGAAGGCGGAGCAGCAGCGGCGTCTTCTCCTGAGCCTGCGCCTTGTACAGCATCTGCTTGACGCGGGCGACCGGCCGCGCGATGACACCGGCGTCGACGCGAACCGGACGGACGAGGTGGCGCCGGACCAGCGCCGCGACCTCGGTCGGCATCGTCGCCGAGAAGCACAGCGTCTGGCGGTCGAGCGGGGTCACGCGCAGGATGCGCTCGACCTGCGGCGCGAAGCCCATGTCGAGCATGCGATCGGCCTCGTCGAGGACGACGATGCGTAGCGTGCCGAGGGCGAGCGTCCGCCGCTCGACGTGATCGAAAAGCCGGCCCGGAGTCGCCACGATGACGTCGGGTCTCCGCTGGAGCGCCGCGAGCTGCGGGCCCATCGACTCTCCGCCGATGAGCACGGCGACGGTGACACCCTGGGCGCGGCCGAGGACGTCGAAGGCTTCCGCGATCTGGAGCGCGAGCTCGCGCGTGGGAGCCAGCACGAGCGCGCGCGGCGGTCGCAGGCCGCCGCGTGTCGGGGGCGTCAAGCCCTCCCCGGTGAGACGCTCGATCGTCGGGATCGCGAAGGCCGCGGTCTTGCCGGTGCCGGTCTGGGCGCACCCGATCAGGTCGCGTCCCTCGAGGATCGGACCGATCGCCTGCGCCTGGATAGGAGTGGGCGTGGTGTAGCCCACGCGGGCGATCGCTTCACGCATCGCCGGGGTCAATGAAAGATCATCAAATGAAGGGACCATGACTGGAAACGCCTTTCGGTGCTTTGTGCGCGTTGAGCACCCGGGCCCGTCGCCGGGCCCGGGCGGGAGTAAACAAGGAGGGACTGTTAGACCTTCTTGACGTTGGCTGCCTGAAGACCCTTCGGGCCGCGAGTCACTTCGAACTCGACCCGGTCACCTTCAGCGAGGCTTTTGAACCCCTGGGATTGGATGGCGCTGTAGTGGACGAAGACGTCCTCGCCGCCCTCCTGCGTGATGAACCCATAACCCTTCGCATCGTTGAACCACTTCACCTGTCCTTGAGCCATACCTCGGACCTCTCTTTAGGGGGTCTTCAAGCCCCGTACTCCCGCCATCGTGGCGGGGTTGCCCTCCGGGATTGGCGGGCAAACAAAAAAACGCCGCGCGAACTGGGCCCGCGCGGTTTGTCTCGATCTGTCACAATCGTTACTGACTCCGTGTGCACCAGAACCGAGCCCAAGGTTGGCACGATCGGCCGGGCTAGTCAATGAAATTATTTCACGGCGCGCGTGACCGGACGCGAGCCGTTGCGCGTCCCGAGCCAGCCGGGAATCGCCACCGAGAAGCGGCCGGCGGTGCCGCCGGCGACGACGACGTGGATCTCCTCGGTCGACGGGAACTTGGAGATCATCGTCTCGGGCTCGGGCCGCGAGCCGGTCGCGCCGAAGCGGAGGTTCGTGCCCTCCCCGTGATTTTCGTCGGGTAAGAGCGTGTGATACGGCTGACGCACCGACTCGTAGAGATGGCGCTTGAGGTCCTCCGCCGACCATCCGTCGCCGGCGAAGGTATGGGCGTGCTCGGGACCGACGATCAGCATCGTGTGCGAATACAGGGGGAAGTGCTTGCTGTTCCAGAGGCTTGCCATCGACCACCCGAGCGACCCGGCGAGTGCCTTCGCCGTGCGGCTCGCGTGATCCGAGATCCCGTGCGGCGCCTCACCCGCGAACAGCGTGACGGTCGACGCGCCGGCCGGGAAGCCGCGTCCGGCGTGATAGGGCGGCCACGGGCTCGCTTCCTCGTTCTCGCCGATGCAGTACGTGTAGCGCCCGGGATGTCCGAACGTCGACATGGAGATCTCTCCCGGCCGCGCGCCGCCGACGTTGATCATCAAGAGCCGGAGCGCCCGTCCGATGGTCGCGTTCGCGCGATAGCCGGGACCGAAGACGCCGAAGGCGCTGTTGAGACCGATGCTCGCTCGGATCGGTCCGTTGACGACGATGAGGGGCGCGGCGAAGTGGGTCGAGGTCGAGACCCCATGGAGATTGAAGGCGGGGTCGCAGGCGCATTCGGCGGCGGCGATCACGACCGGCAGGTAGTCGGGCCGACAGCCGGCCAGCACCGCGTTGATCGCGGCCTTCTCGACGGTCAGCCGGCCGAAGTTCGGCGGCATCTCGCCGAGCAGCTCGTCGCGCGCGCGGCGCGTCGCCGCCAGCATCGCCTCCACGCGCTCGCGCGTCGGCGGCACCACGGGCAGCCCGTCGGTCACGCCCTTGTCGAACCACGCTTCGAACTCGTCCATTGTATTGGGGGCCCCGACATGGCCCCCAAACCCCCCTTCGCTCGTCGCGCCCCGGCGGAGCCGTGGCGCGCCTCGATCACAGTCGCAGGTGATGGGGCCCCGAGATGGCCCCCAAACCCCCCTTCGCTCGTCGCCCCCCGGCGGAGCCGTGGCGCGCCTCGATCACAGTCGCAGGTGATGGGGCCCCGAGATGGCCCCCCCCAACGTTCGGATCTCCCCGGCGAAGCCGTGGCGCTCCTCTATCACCCTCCTGTCACTCTCCGCCCAACACCGCGCGCAGCAGGAAATGCGTGGGGACGTAGACGAGCAGCGGAAAGAAGATGAGCACGCAGGCGAGATAGAGCGGCGGTGAGACCTGCCGCTGGGGGCGCGTGCCGGGTCCGTACACCCAGTTGATGTTGTCCTCGGGCTTCGTCACCGCGTACGTGAGCGGCAGGATCACCCAGGCCAGGGAAGTCTGCGCCGGCAGCGCGCGGGGATCGTAGCCGAGCCTGTGCACCGTCCACAGCATGAGCACGGGCAGGACCACGTGAAAGAGCGACAGGGCCCGGATCCATTTCGGGATCCTCGTGTCGAACATGTAGTCGGCGAGACCGGAGACGCGGACGCCCGTGAGAAGCCGCGTGAACAAGCTGACGTTCCAGAGCAGCTCGGGGAGCAGCACGCCGACGGTCATCATGCTCACGAGCAGCGGGCTCTCCAGCCACAGGGCCACGCCGGTGACGACGAGGGCGACGTCGGAGAACCAGAGAAAGTTGGCCGGCCCATAGTAGGCGAGATAGACGGGCACGATGACCGCGACCATCAGCGTGTAGGCGACCTTGATCCAGAGCGGGATCTCGCCGGCCATGGTGGTTGCGCTACGCCGCCATCTCGCGCATGGACTCCCAGTCGCGCAGCTGCTCGGCGGCCTGGCCCCACGCGCTTCGCCCGTCCTTCAGCGTGACGCGCACGCGCGCGAAGGCCTCGGTGGCCTCCGTGAGCGTCACCGCGCCGAAGCGGAAGGGCAGGCGCAGGCGCACGTCGCGCTCGCGCAGGAGGGGGGCGCTCAGCGCACGCGCCTCACCGGCCCGGCTTGGCCCAGATATCACGGTCGTGCATGAGCTTGATCTGGCGCCGGATCACGGTGCGGTACTCGGCGTGCTTCATCGGCGCGCGCTTGAGGTACAGGTTCTTGGGATAGATCGGCTTGTCGTACACGATCTGGTAGAGCTCCGTGCGGAGGTCCTTCATCCAGTTGTCCCACTGCGCGCGCGCGCGGTGGTCGCGCAGCGCCTCGATGTCGATGACGCCGCCCACGTACGTCGAGCCGGCGCCGTAGTCCTGCTTGCCGACGATCCGGCCCTTGTAGTCGATGATGAACGAGCGCCCGCCGAAGGTGTCGATGGGCGTGTTCTCCTCGGGAAACAGGTAGTAGGTGCCCATGTTGGGCGCCACGATGTACATGTTGTTGTCGAGCGCCCGCGCCCGGCTCTGGATCTCGAAGATCTCGTTGCCCGTGGCCGGATGCGGGTACGACGCGCGGTAGACGACCTCGGCGCCGTTCATGGCCAGTGCCCGCGCGTTTTCCGGATAGCTGCCCTCGTTGGCCATCATGATGCCGAGGCGGCCGATCTCGGTATCGGCCACCGGCCAGAAGGCGTCCAGCGTGCGGCCGTACTTCTTGACCCACCAGTCGTAGACGTCGTGCGGACAGACGGAGTGCTCGACGGGAAACAGCGGTGAGACCTTGTAGTGCTTGAGGATCACCTTGCCGCGCGGGTTGATGATGAAGCCGACGTTGAAGAAGCGGTCCTTCAGGTCGGGATGCTTCGCCTTGGCCTGGGCCATCACGAACGCGTCGTACTCCTTGGCGATCTTGCCCAGCTCGTCCGTCTCCTCGCCGGGAATGTCGATCGCGCACTCGCGCGCGAAGGTCGCATGATCCAGATCGAGCACTTCGTCGTTGAACGCCTGCAGGGCTCCCTCCGGGAATGCGATCAACCGCACGGGGAGATCCAGGCTCGACAGCCACGAGGCGGCCTTCACCAGATGCTTGAGGTGGTCGAGGTTGAGCTTGATGTCCTTGCGGCGCCGGATGCCGCGAACGGTCGGGATGAGGCCCACCGCGGTGTAGGGCTTGATCATGCGCGCGCCTCCTCTGGAATCTGCGCGGCGATTCTACCGCACGTTGCCGCGCCGTCCGGCGTCTGCTAACGTCCGGGCCCCGGAGGTGTCTCATGCAGATCGGGGTCCACGTTCCGACCACCGTCGCGCCCGACGTCACGCGCGACGCGCTGCTGACCTTCGCCCGCGAGGCCGAGGCCCGCGACTTCGTCTCGCTCTGGGTCAGCGACCACGTCGTGATCCCGCGCGCGACGGCGGGCTATCCCGGCGGCCGCAGCTTTCCCGTCCCGCCGGACGTGCCGTACCTCGAGCCGGTGGCGATGCTCAGCGCGCTCGCCGTGGCCACCACGCGGGCTCGGATCGGCTGCTCGGTCTTCATCCTCGGGCACCGGCATCCGGTGGTCATGGCCAAGATGCTGGCGACCATCGACGTGCTCTCGGGCGGCCGGCTGATCTGCGGCGTGGGCGTGGGCTGGTGGCGGCAGGAGCTCGAGATCCTGGGCGTCGACTTCGCCGGGCGCGGGCGCGCCGCCGACGAGGCCCTGCGCGTGTTCAAGGCCCTGTGGACGGAGCGGGAGCCGCGCTTCGACGGCGAGTTCTATCGCGTCGCCGACGTCGGCTTCGAGCCCAAGCCGGTGCAGAAGCCGCACCCGCCGATCTGGGTCGGCGGCAACACGACGGCGGCGCTACGCCGCGTGGTCGCGCTGGGCGACGGCTGGCACGCGATGTCGAAGACGCCCGACGAGCTGCGCGCCTCGCTCGCCGAGCTGCGGACGCTCGCGGAGGCGGCCGGGCGCGCCTGGAAGACGATCGAGATCTCGATGCGCTTCGAGCTGAGCGAAACGGTGCTGGCCGACGGCGTGCAGGCCGTCGTCGACCGCCTCGGCGAGTATGCGCGACTGGGGGTGGGCCACACCGCCGTCGTGTTCCGGCGCGAGGATCCCAAGCGCATGCTCGAGCTGCTCGATCTCGTCGCGACGAAGATCCGGCCGGCGCTCGCGCGCTGAGCGCGGATGGGAGCCCGGCGGCCGCTGGAGGCGTTCGTGCCGATGCTACAGTCGAGGTGATGGCCATGGACCAGCCCCGTGAAGTCACGCCGCGTGAGCGCGTCGTCGCCGCCTACAAGGGCCGGCGCGCCGACCGCGTGCCCGCGTACCCGATCGCCGGCTCCTTCGCCGGCTGCCTGGACGGCCTGTCGATCGAGGAGTACTGCACGAATCCCAAGAAGGCCGTGAAGGCGATGATCAATTACTACGAGCGCTATCAGCCGGACATCATGATCGCGTTCAACGATCTGGCCAAGGAGGCCGAGGCCGTCGGCTGCCGCGTCAAGTACTCCGATTACGTCGTGCCCTCGATCGACCAGCACGTGCTCCAGGACGACAAGGGCGCGCTGGCGCGGCTCGAGGTGCCCGATCCGTTCAGACAGGCGCGGCTGCCCGCGTTCCTCGAGCAGTGCGAGGCGCTCTCCGCGCAGAAATTCCCGAGCGCGCTCGGCGCGGTGCTGGTCGGGCCGTGGACGATCGCCATGCTCATGCGCAACCCCGAGCTGATGTGCCTGGACACGCTGGAGGACCCGGAGTTCGTCCACGAGCTCATGCGCTTCGCGACGGAGTTCGCCAAGCGGATGGGCGATGCCGTGCTGACCACGAAGATCGGCCTCTCGTACTCCGATCCCACGGCCTCGTGCTCGCTGGTGGGGCCCGACACCTATCGCGAGTTCATCAAGCCCTATCACAAGGAGCTGGTGGACTACTTCAAGGCCAAGAAGGTCGGGACGACCGTGCACATCTGCGGCACCACGCATCAGATCCACGAGGACCTGGTGGACGTCGGCTTCGTCGCCATCACCATCGACCTCGACCAGCAGGCCGACCCGAAGCTCTACGTCGACCAGCTCGATCGCCTCATCACGCTCGGCAACCAGAAGAACGTGGTGGCCATCGGCAACGTGGACGTGACGATGTTCGAGCGCGCGACGAAGGCGGAGATCGAGGCCGAGGTGCGGCGCTGCATCGACACCGCCGGCTCGCGCTCGCGCTTCGTGCTCTCGACCTCGTGCGAGCTGCCGCCGCGCGCCAACCCCGACTGCGTGAAGTGGTTCATGGAAGCCGCCCGCGAGTACGGCCGCTGGGAGCGCATTCTCGGCGCCTGAGCCCGCCCAAGGCGAGGAGGAGACGATGGCCACGGTGACGGTGCACGGCGGTGCCTCGGGACTCGCGCAGGAGCTGCTGATCGGCCGCCACCGGGCGATCGCCGACGAGCCCATCGCCGACGGCGGCGCCGACACCGGCCCGTCGCCGTACGACTACTTGTTGATCGCCCTCGGCGCCTGAACGTCCATGACGCTCGCGCTGTATGCGCGACGCAAGGGCTGGCCGCTCGATGGCGTCACCGTCCGCCTCACCCACTCCCGGATCCACGCCCAGGACTGCGCCGACTGCGAGACCAAGGAGGGCAAGCTCGATCAGATCGAGCGCGAGCTGGTGCTTTCCGGCCGGCTGAACGACGAGCAGCGCGCCAAGCTCGTCGAGATCGCCGACAAATGCCCGGTGCACCGGACGCTCACGTCGGAGATCAAGATCCGCACGCGGCTGGTGTGAGCTAGCGAACCCGGCGCGCGTGCCGCCGCTGCCGCCGCCACCGCGCGACGGTGTACAACATGGCGCGGCCCGGGCCCGAGTCGAGCGCGCCGAGCCCCCCGGCGGTGAGCATGACCGCGGCGGCGATGAATTCCGCGAGCAACATCGGTATCTCCTTTCGGACGCGCGGCGGGCGGGAGATTCTCCCGCCCGCCGTGGCGTGTCCCGTGTTACGGAGCCTCGGTCGTGGAGATGCTGCTGTCGCTGCTATCGGCCCACACCGTAGTCGAGGCGCTGAGGGCCGCGAACGCCAGCAGGATCGCGAATGCAATGCGCTTCATAACCTCACCCCCCCTCTCACCAGTTGAGACGCGACGGGTGGGCGCGGGGGTTCAGTTAAAGAAGCGTAAAAGGGCGGCGCGATCGGGGGGCACGTCCGGGCACATCGCCCGAACCGTCACGAGGTCGACGCCCGACCCTGCTGGCGCTCGACCTCTTCCATGATCATCGTGTTGAGGTCGTCGATCAGCGGGCCGCGCTCGACGCGGCCGTCATTGGCGATCATCGCACGGATCCGCGAGGGCCGCGCGGAGAGCATGATCAGCGTGGTGCCGATCGCGACGGCCTCGTCGATGGCGTGGGTGACGAACAGGATCGTGCGGCCGGTCTCGCGCCAGATCCGCCGCACCTCGGCCTGCATGATGCGGCGGTTCTGGGCGTCGAGCGCGCCGAAGGGCTCGTCCATCAGCAGCAGATCGGGCTCGATGGCCAGCGCCCGCGCGATGGCCGCGCGCTGGCGCATGCCGCCCGAGACGCGCGCGGGATGGTAGTCCTCGAAGCCGGCCAGGCCGGCCAGCCGCAGATGACGGTCGGCGGTGGCGCGACGCGCCGCGCCGTCCACGCCCAGCGGCTCCAGCACCAGCTCGACGTTCTCGCGCAGCGTCTTCCACGGCAGGAGCCGATCTTCCTGGAAGACGACGCCGACCTTCTTGCCGTGACGGGCGCTGCCCGAGACGGGCTCGCCGCCCAGCAGCACGCGCCCGCGCGTGGGCGGCTCGAGGCCGCCGACGATGCGTAGCAGCGTGGTCTTGCCGCAGCCGTTGGGGCCGAGCAGGCAGACGAACTCACCGGCCTCGACGACGAACGACACGGAGTCGATGACGGGGATCAGGAAGTCCTTGCCGACCTCCGTGACCTCGAGCGTCACCGCCATCGGTCGAGCCGCCGCGAGATCGCGCCGAAGACGAGCGTGTCGGTGGCGGTCATGACGAGGATCATGACGAGCGCCCACACGAACACCATCTGCGTGGCGAGGATCTCGCGCGAGTAGTTCATGACGTAGCCGATGCCGGAGGTGACGCCGAAGATCTCGGCCACGACCGACACCTTCAGCGCGAGGCCGAAGCCGACCTTCATGCCGGCCACGAGGTAGGGCAGGGTGGAGGGCACGACGATGGCCGTGAACTTCTGCCGGCCGGACAGCCGGTAGACGTCGCCCATCTCGAGTAGCCGGCGGTCCACGTTCTCCACGCCCTCGACGAGGTTGGAGGCCACCACGGGCAGCGTGATCATGAACGTGGTGAAGATCGGCGCCCAGTTGGAGAGCCCGAACCAGATGATCGAGATGACGATCCAGACGAAGACCGACGTCGAGTTCAGCACCGAGAGGAAGTCGTGGATCACGCCGCGCGCCGTGCGCGAGAGGAACGACGCGAGGCCGGCCAGCAGCGCGACGACGACGGCGCCGCCGAAGCCCACGAGGATGCGGCCGAGCGAGGCCAGCGTGTGGCGCCAGATCTCGCCGCTGGCGACGATGTCGACGAAGCCGCGCGCGACGGCCAGCGGCGAGGGCAGGACGTAAGCGCCATAGCGCCACGAGAGCAGCACCCAGCCGGCGACGATGACGGCGGCGACGCCGAGCGTGGGCAGATGCAGCTTCTGCTTCCAGTCAAGCAACGATCAAGACACCAGGTCGAGCACGTCGAGGATCGCCCCCCCGATCCGGGCCATCAATGCGTCGGGCGCGCGGCAGAGCGGCCCCGAGACGAGACGACGGTTGTCGATCGCGCGCAGTTGATCGATGAGGACGTCGGAATCGCGCCGAAGCCGGCCGCGGCGCGGGAACCGGACGCGCAGCGGCTCCGCTTCTTCGATCAGCGTCGTCGTGAGGGGAGCTATCAGGGTCGACGGATGGCCTGCATCGAGCAGGGCCTGTGACTGCACAATGAGGACCGGACGCGTCTTCCCGGGTTCGGTGCCACGGCGAGGGTCGAGATCAGCGAGCCAAATCTCTCCCCGCTCAGGCATCCGGCGCGCGCTCGAAGGCGGCGAATTCGGCGTTGACCTTCATGCTGTTTCGACGAACCTTCCGTGACACGTCGGCGAGTCTACGCGCCCGAATGGAGGCCCGCGTTTCGCGATTCATGCGCTCGACCGCTCGTCGGATGTACGCCGATCGCGAGAGCTTCAAGGCCGTCGCGCACCGACTGCTCGCGTGCAGCAACTCATCGGGTAGTCTGAGGGAGATAGCCGGCATGTGTATACCCGGTCCTCGCGTGACGGGCGCTCACGCGCGGTGGAAGAACTCCTTGCGCACGCGGTCCGGCTGCTCCCAGATGTCGGACTTGAGAAAACCGAATTCTTTGTTGATGCGAAGCTGAGCGATGAGTGTTTCGACCTGTTCCTCCGGCAATCCCGACAGCATGCGCACGGTCTCACGGTACGCGACCTCGATCACCTCTTTGGGCAGCTTCGTCACCTCGGCCATGATGTCTTTGGCGCGCGCCGGCTTTCCGTACCAGAGGTCGACCGCGTCCCTCTGCGCCGCGTTGAGGTCATTCGGGAAGCCGGCGTTCTTGGCGATGAAGTCGCCGTGCACGAGGTAGCAGACGTGCACGGGAAAGCCCGAGGGCCGGCCCGTCGCCTTGCGCCAGAGGTCGATCTGCTTGGCGAGGTACACGCCCTGGCCCGAGAGCACGACCGAGTCGCTGATGGGCTGCCAGGCGATGATCGCGTCGACGTCCTTCTTCGCCAACAACGTTGCCATGTCGGGCGGCGCCGTCGCCGTCACGAGCTGCGTGTCCTTCTGGAGATCGAATCCATATCCTTTCAGCGTCAGCGCTCTGATATCGAAAAACGTCGAGGTGCCGACCACCGCCGCGACCTTCCTGCCCTTGAGGTCCTCGACCCTCGTGAGGCCGGCGTCCTTGCGCGCGACGATGGCGCCGAGCACGGCCGTGGCCACGCCGGTCACCTTCACCGGCGCGCCGTCCTCGAACGCCTTGGCCGCGAGCGCGAACGACATGTCGATCGCGTCCACGTTCTTGCTGGTGAGCTGGTTCAGCAGCGGCACGGGCGAGCCGGGCACGACGGAGTACTCCGCCTGCCAGCCGTGCTTGGCGAGCAGGTCCTCCTTGTGGATGATCTCGGGCCCCGCCCAGCCCAGCTGGAGATACGCGAAGCGGACCTTGCCCTTGGCGGCCTGCGCCCGCACCACCGACGGCGCGGCGAGCAGCGCGGCGCCGGCCGTCAGAAAATCGCGTCGGCGAATCATCGCGCTCACGCCTTTATCTGCGGCACGCCGCGCAGGGCCTCCTCGATCTTCGCCGCCGGGTACTCGTAGTCCTGGAGCTTGCCGGCCAGGAACGCCTCGTAGGCGCCGAGGTCGAAGTGGCCGTGGCCGGAGAGGTTGAACAGGATCGCCTGGCGCTTGCCTTCTTTCTTGCAACGGAGCGCTTCATCGATGGCGACTCTGATCGCGTGAGCGGCCTCCGGCGCCGGGATGATGCCCTCGCTGCGCGCGAACTGCATGGCCGCCTGGAACGTCGCGAGCTGCGGCACCGCCATCGCCTCGATCACGCCCTCGTCGTAGAGCTTGCAGACGAGCGGCGCCATGCCGTGGTAGCGCAGCCCGCCCGCGTGCAGCGGCGCCGGCACGAAGCCGTGGCCGAGGGTGTGCATCTTCACGAGCGGCGTCATCCCGACCGCGTCGCCGAAGTCGTAGGTGTACTTGCCCTTGGTGAGGCTCGGGCACGCGGTCGGCTCCACCGCGATGAGGCGCGTCTTCGTGCGCTTGCCCGTGAGCTTGTCGGCGGCGAACGGGAAGGAGAGCCCGGCGAAGTTGGAGCCGCCGCCGGCGCAGCCGATGACGATGTCCGCCTCGTCGTCGGCCTTCTCCAGCTGCTTCTTCGCCTCCTGGCCGATGATCGTCTGGTGCATCAGCACGTGGTTGAGCACGCTGCCGAGCGAGTACTTGGTGTCGTCGCGCGTGGCGGCGTCTTCCACGGCCTCGCTGATCGCGATGCCGAGCGAGCCCGGCGAGCTCGGGTCCTGCTCGAGGATCTTCTTGCCGGCCTGCGTGTCCGGACTCGGGCTGGCCACGACCTGGGCGCCCCAGGTCTCCATCATGATCCGGCGATACGGCTTCTGCTGATACGACACCTTCACCATGTAGACCTTGCACTGCAGCCCGAAGAGCTGGCACGCGAGCGACAGCGCCGAGCCCCACTGGCCGGCGCCGGTCTCTGTCGAGAGCCGCGTGACCTTCTCCTTCTTGTTGTAGTAGGCCTGCGCGACGGCGGTGTTGGGCTTGTGGCTGCCCGCGGGGCTCACGCCTTCGTACTTGTAGTAGATGCGCGCGGGCGTTCCGAGCGCTTTCTCGAGCCGGCGCGCGCGGAAGAGCGGCGACGGGCGCCACAGCTTCAAGATGTCGCGCACCTCGTCGGGAATCTCGATCCAGCGCTCACGGCTGACCTCCTGCTTGATCAGCTCCATCGGGAAGAGCGGCGCGAGGTCTTGCGGCCCGATCGGTTGGCCGGTGCCCGGGTGCAGGACGGGCGGCGCGGGCGACTTGAAGTCGGCCTGGATGTTGTACCACTTCGTCGGAATGTCCTTCTCGTCGAGGAGGAACTTCGTCCGGGTCTTGTCGGTCGCCTTGGCTGCCATGCCGGCCTCCTTCGTGAGTCGCTGAGGAGGGCTCACCTTATCACAGAGTCTTTGTCATGAAGATCCGGCTCGTGCCCGGCGGATCGCACGCGATCTCGCCGAAGACGCGCCAGCCGTGCCGCTCGTAGAACCGCGGCGCCTGAAAGCTGATGGTGTAGAGCATCGCCGCGCGGCAGCCACGTCGTCGCCCCTCGTCCTCCGCGAGCTTCAAGATGCGGCTGCCGAGGCCGCCGCTGCGTAGCTCGTCTGGGAGAAAGACGAGGTCGATGAACAGCAGGCCGAGTGACGTGCGGCCCGTGATGCCGCCGAGAACTTCATTCGTGTCGGGGTCCGAGACGACGACCGTCAG
>Ga0137409_10001945_pt1 | contig 22245 bp, 15 predicted proteins | sample CZODoug1_16funga_FD_122059 | JGI IMG/M metagenome (GOLD analysis project Ga0137409, IMG submission 122059) | Vadose zone soil fungal communities from Angelo Coast Range Reserve, California, USA - CZODoug1_16fungal (Hybrid Assembly) | ecosystem: Environmental > Terrestrial > Soil > Vadose zone...
TGGCGATCGATGTCCTTCATGGTGAAGACGTGGACGTGCGAGTCGCGCACGGCGACCTTCTCGCGCTCGTCGAGATTGCGGATGCCCACCAGCACCGTGTTCGCCGGCAGCACCTTCGGCGAGAAGGTGCCGATCTTCGAGAGTTCGGACGGCTCCGGTCCGAGCAGCGCGGCGAGCGGCATGCCGTGGACGTTGCCGGAGAGCGACGTCGCCGGTGTGTTCATGTCGCCGTGCGCGTCGATCCAGAGCAGCCCGATCGGGAGCCCTTTCATCCGCTGCGCCCATTCGGCCGCCGCGGCCACCGATCCGGCGCCGAGGCTGTGATCGCCGCCGAGCACCACCGGCATCGCCCCTTCGTCGAGCGACGCGAGCGCGCTCTGATAAACCTTCTGGCAGACCTTCGCGATGTCGCGGATATATTTCTTCCGCTCGTCCCGCTGGACCTGCGTCTCGGGAATCGGCGCGGGCAGATCGCCTTTGTCGACCACGGCGTAGCCGAGCGCCGCCAGGCGCTCGCCGAGGCCCGCGATGCGGAAGGCGGACGGCCCCATGTCGACGCCGCGCCTGCCGCCGCCCAGGTCCAGCGGCACGCCAATGATGTGTACTGCCTTCATACCGGGAATCTCAGGATCTCAGGATCTCAGGATTTGAGGATCTATCATCTGATCTTGACCGAGATCGACATCCCCTCTCCCGACGGCGCCACGATCGTGGTGAACAGCCTCGGATCATTCTTGATCGCGTCGAGGAAGTCCCGCATCTCGCTCTGCTTGTTGACCACGTTGTGGGCGAGGAACAGAGCGCGCGGCGCGAGGCGGGGAAGCATCAGGTCGAGGAAGCGCTTGTAATCGCGCTTCCACGCATCGAGGAACACGAAATCGAACTGGCCCTCTATCCTGGGAATCTCCTTGAACGCGTCGCCCGGGATCACGGTCACCACGTCGGCGAGACCTGCCTGCCGGACGTTGTCAGCCGCCAGCTTCGCCCGTCCGGGGTCGTATTCGATGGTCGTCAGGCGCCCGCCCGTCTGGCGCAGCCCGAGCCCCATCCAGATCGCGCTGTAGCCATACGCGCCGCCGATTTCGAGAACGCGCTTCGCGCCGCTGGTCGCGACCATCACGCGCAGCAGGCGCCCGTCCTCTTCGGAGACCGCGAGCTCGTTGGTGTCCGCGGACTTGATCTGCTGGAGCAGCTTCGTGAGCTCCGGCGTCTGCGCGCGAGCGCCCGCCGCGCCGGCGGCCATGACCGCTGAGAACGCCACGAATATCACGGAAGCACGAACACGCGAACAGGAAAGACGTGGGTATCGTGCTTTCGTGTTGTCGTGGCTTTCGTGGCCGATCACTGTTTGAGCCATGTCGCTACCTGTCTCGCCGTCGCGCGTCCATCGGCGATGCAATCGGGGATGCCGACGCCGCGGAATCCGCTGCCGGTGACGAACATTCCCGGATGGCGCGCGAGGGCGCGCTCGATGGCGGCCATCCGCGTCAGGTGACCAACCTCGTGCTGCGCGTTGGCCCGCTCCCAGCGATAGACGCGCGCGAACGACGGCTCGCCGCGGATGCCGACGAGCGGCTGCAGCGCCGCCAGCGACAACGACACCAGCTCCTCGTCGGATCGCTCGAGCGCCTTCGGGTCGCGCGCGCCACCGACGAACGTCCGCATCAGCACGCGATCGTCCGGCGCGCGATGCGGCCATTTGGACGACAACCACGATCCCGCCAGGATGCCGCTCGCTTCGACCCGAGGCACCACGAACCCCGATCCGTTGAGCGGGTGCGTGATGGCGGTTCGACGGAACGCCAGCGCGACGGTCGCGGCCGACACGTAGGCGATCCCGCCGGCAAGCTGCGCCAGATCCGGGTCGCGAGTGCGCATCAGATCACTGGTGATGTACGCCGGGGTCGCGAGCACGACGGCTCGCGCGTCGATGGCCTCGCCCGCGCCGGTGCGCACCACGAACGGTCCATGGCCGGTGATCGCGGAGACCGCCGCGCCTGTCCGCACGTTCGCCGCTCCCAGCGCCGTCACGAGCGCGCGCACCATCTCGCTCAACCCGCCAGGCAGCGAGCGAAAGACACCCGCGGGACCTGGGGCGGGATTCGACCGGAACGCGCGCAGCAGACTGCCGTGCGTGCGCTCGGCGTTGGCCAATCGCGGAAAGAGCGCCTGCACCGAGAGTCGGTCGACGTCGCCGGCGTGAATGCCTGCCAGCAGCGGCTCGGCCAGATACGTCGTAGCCTCCCGGCCGAAGCGCCTCGTCATGAACGCGCCGATTGACTCGTCGTCTTCCGTCCGGCGCGGCGGGACGAAGAGCTCGGCGCCCATCCGCACCTTGCCCGCCGACGAGAACAGACTGGTACGCAGAAAGGGCCCGACACGCGTCGGGATTCCGAGCACCGACGCGGCGGGCAGCGGATGAAGGCGGCCCCCGCGCTGGATGAACGCGACGCGCGGCGGCTTGGTGGAGACCAGGCGATCGCCGAGGCCGATCTCCTCGCAGAGCGCGATGCCGTCCCGCTTCTGAATCAGCAGCGAATCAGCGCCGCCATCAATCGTGTAGCCGTCGATCTCTTCGCTGAGGATCACGCCCCCGGCGCGCGGCGCACGCTCCAGGACGGTAAACGAGACAGCGTGCCGTGACAGCTCGTACGCCGTCGCGAGCCCGGCGATGCCGGCGCCGACGATGACGACGTCAACGGCCATACCACGATCGGTACGGTGTCACGAGGTGGACCGCACGAGCTCTTCGAGCATCGCGATGAAGGTCGGCGACGTGTTCAGCGACTCCGTCCGGCGAAGCGTCGTCGAGAACTCGCGCGCGGCGCGCGCGGCCTGGACGTCGATGTCGAACAGAATCTCGGTGTGGTCGCAGACGAACCCGATGGGGACGATGAGAAACTTGCGCACGTTGGCCGATCGATCGTCGATCAGCTCGCGGAGGTCCGGGCCGATCCACGGCTCCGGCGTGCGGCCGGCGCTCTGATAGGCGCAGTCGTAGCGTTTGAGGCCCACGCGGTCGGCCACGCCGCGCGCCGTCTCGGCCACCTGGTCGGCGTAGCGGTCGCCGGCTTCGATCACGCGGACCGGGAGGCTGTGCGCGGTGAACACGACAAGTTCATCCGGCTTGGGCTGCGCGGACCACACACGCTCCGCAAAGGCGTCGAGCAGGAGCGGATGCATGTGGTACGACTGCACCGGTTCGAAGTCCATGCCGGCGGGCAGCGCCGTCTTCGCCGCGTCGATGTATTTCTGCACGCTGAGCGTAGAAAACTGAGGCGCCATCGGGATGCCGATGACGCGCGTGACCCCCGCCCCCGCCAGCCCGGCGAGCGCGTCCTTGATGAACGGCCGCCAGTTGCGCATGCCCACGGCAACCGGAATCTCCGCGCCGAGCCGCACGCGCAACGCTTCTGCCTGCGCGTCAGTGATTTCGGTCAACGGCGAGCGACCGCCGATCGCCGCGTAGTTCTCACGCATCTCCTGCACGAGCTCCGCGGACGGCGGCCTTCCGCCCCGCACGAGCGTCAGGTACTCCGGCATCTCGTCCAGCGAGGACGGAGTGCCGTGGGCCATCAACAGGACGCCTGATCGCGACATAGTCTCGGTTCTGTGTTCAAGGTTCAGGGTTCAGGGTTGAACGCTGCACCCTGAACCTCGAACCCCCGATCGTGATGTCATTGTCGTGTCTTCTGATGCACGTATCGAGCGAGCGCCTGGACGTGCTCGACGTGAGTGGTCGGCAAGATGCCATGACCGAGGTTGAAGATGTGGCCCGGACGGCCGGCGGCGCGCTCGAGTATTTCGTCGGTCGCCGCGAAGACGCGAGCGAGTGGTCCGAGGAGGAGCGTGGGGTCGAGATTGCCCTGAATCGCCCGGTCGGACCCGATGCGCGCCCACGCCTCGTCGAGCGGCGTGCGCCAGTCAGCGCCGATGACGTCGCCGCCGCCCTCCCGCAGCTCGCCCAGAATCGATCCGGTGCCGACGCCGAAATGAATCGTGGGGACGCCAGGCCCGCCCTCTGCTGCCGCGCCGGCGCGGCAGGCGGCGAGGCGATCGAAGATCTTCCTGACATGGGGCAGGATGAACTCTCGATAGTCGGCCGCGTTCAACGCGCCGACCCAGGAATCGAACAATTGTACGGCGTCGACGCCCGCCTCGATCTGCGCGACGAGATACTCGCCAATTATGTCGGCGAGTAAGTCGCAGAAGCGATGCCACGCCGCAGGGTGGCCGTACATCAACGCCTTCGTGTGCGCGAAGTTGGTCGAATGACCGCCTTCGATCGCGTACGACGCCAGCGTGAAGGGCGCGCCCGCGAATCCGATCAGCGGCACGCGGCCGCTCAGCGCACGCTTGATCTGGCGAATGGCCTCGAGCACGTACGCGAGCTGCTCGCGCGGCTCGAAGCGGCGGACCGCTGCCAGATCCGCTTCACTGCGCAGAGGGCTTTCGATCGCCGGCCCTTCGCCTTTGACGAAGTCGAACGCGATCCCCATCGGCTCGAGGGGCAGCAGCAGATCGGAAAACAGGATCGCGGCATCGACTTCGATGCGGCGGACAGGTTGAAGTGTCACTTCGGTGGCGAGATCGGGCGTTCGACAGAGATCGAGCAGCGAGTAGCGCTCGCGCAGGCTGCGGTATTCACTCATGTACCGTCCCGCCTGGCGCATGAACCAGACTGGCGTCGCGTCAACCGGTTGGCGTCGGCAAGCTTTGAGGAATCGGCCGCCCGAGTCGATCAGTGCGTCACCTTGAGCAGATTGCGGGCAAGCCCGACGAGATCCTCGAGCCACAGCGGCTTGAACCGCAACTCGGCGCCGAGCTCGCGCAGCTCCGCGGAGACGGCGTCGTCCAGGAAATAATCGCCGGTCACGATCGCGACGGGAGTCGCGCGGTGATCGTCCTGTGCGCGAAGGCGCCGCAGAAATCCGAGGCCATCGACCAGGGGCATCCGGAGATCGAGAATGATGGCGTCCGGGTGACTCTGCTCAGCTTCCTGGAGCCCCTTTTCGGCGTTGACCGCGGTACGGACCTGGTAGCCCTCCAGACGCAGCATCCGGGCGAACGTCTGGGTGACTCCTTCGTCGTCGTCGACGATCAGGATTTTCGACAGGGTGCGTTCCACGATCACCTCAGCCAACCCGCGTATTGTAACCGACGATGGCTCAGCGTCATCCACAGACGTACGGCCGGGCTTGACAAAAACATTCATGTTAGACTTCGGAGTTTGATCGACGTCCTCCAAACATTACGAGGCGCTCTTTGAGCCCGATACTCGTGCGGCCCGTCCGCGAGCAGCTCGAGCATGACCGTATCATCCGCCTGCTTCATGCCAAGTTTCGCCGCCGGTACGAAGCCGTGATGAACCCCGGGATCGAACAGAACGCCGGCGTCGGCACCGGCCCTTCCGCCCTGTTCCCGGATCTGCTGTTGATGCAACAGGATCGCGGTCACAAGCTCCAGATCGTGGTCGAGATAGAGACGGGCGAGTCGGTCAATCATCTCGAGGCGCTCGCGCAGTGGGCGCACTACGCCAGAACAAAGGCGGCATTCCACCTCTACGTGCCCGCGGGCATGGTCGACGTTGCGCGCCGGCTCTGCGAGGACAACCAGATTCACGTCGCCGAAATCTGGAGCTACCATGTCGTCGGCGATCAGCCGCGGTTCGTCCTCGTGCACCGCAGTCGCGAAGCATCGCCCCCGCGCCCGAAGCCGGCGGCGCGTCCCACGCCGCGCGCCGCGGCGCCGGCAAAGGCGCCCGCTCCGAAGCCGAAGAAAGCCGCGAAGGCTGCGAAGCCCAAGAAAACGGTCGGTAAGAAAAGAAAGAAGTGACAGCCGAGGCTGACAGCTGAGCTGAATGGCCTTCTTCCGCTTCAACCGCGATAAGCGCGGCTACGAACATTTCTACCTCGTCGAGCCGGTGACCACTCGGCGCGGCAAGTCGTCGCAGCCGCGCGTGCTCTACTGGTATCGCACGCCGCCAAACATCCGCGTCGGGCGGCCGCCGTTCGACGAAGAGGTGCGGCGCGAGCTGGAAGCGAAGAATCCCGGCGTCAGCTTCGACTGGCGCACGATCCTCGAGTCGCCGATTCCGTCGGCCGATGCCGACAAGTGGCGCGAGCGCAGGCGTGAAGTACGCGCCGCGCGACAGATGGTCGCCGACGAGCCGGTTGAAGGCGACGGCGAACGGGCGCCAGAAACCGAAACCGTCGACACCGTCGCGGCGACCGCGGTCGCGCCGAACGCCGGCGGCGCCGCGATTCGCAAGCGACGCCGTCGACGCCGGGGCGGACGCGGCGAGAACCGTCCAGTGTCATCAGCGCCGACGTCGGAGGCGACGCCCGCCGAGCCCCGCGAGGCGCCTTCAGCCCGCGAGCCCGGCGAATCCTCGGGAGAGTGACCGCATCGATCCCCAAACGCACCGGCGCATCTGGCCAGGCGTGGTCGCGATCGCGGGGGCGCTGGTTGTGTGGTGGGCCGGGCGATCACTCGCACCGGGGATCCTGACGATCCTCGCGCACATCAACGGACTCGGGGCGGCTGCGCCGGCGGCCTTCATCTGCCTCTACGCGCTTGCCGTCGTCGCGCTGATTCCCGCGTCATTGATGACGATTGCTGCTGGCGCCATGTTCGGGCTCGTGCGCGGCGCGATCTACGCGCTCATCGGCGCGACGCTCGGCTCGACCGCCGCCTTTCTGCTCGGACGCCACGTTGCGCGGGAGATCGTCGAGCGGCGTCTCGCCAGGATGCCTCGCGTGGAGGCAATCGAACGGGCTGTCAGCGCGCGCGGCCGCCGCATCGTGCTCCTGCTGCGGCTCTCGCCGGTCGTCCCGTTCAACGTGCTCAATTACGTGCTCGGACTGACGACGATTTCCGTGTGGGACTTCATGTTCGCATCGATCGGGACGATTCCCGGCGCCATCGTTTACGCGTATGGCGGGAAGGTGACGGGGGAGGCGCTGGCGCTGGCGGGTCAGGCCGAGGTGCCGAAAGACGCGTCTTATTACGCGGTTTTGCTCGCCGGGCTGGCCGCCACCATCGCAGCCACGGCGGTTGTCGCAAGGACCGCCCGCCGGGCGCTTCGCGATGTATAATTCGCGCTATATGACTTTGAAAACGCACGGCTTCTGGTCCACTGCTCTTCTGGTGGCCTTGACGGTCGGGCTGTCTGCTCAGACGCCCGCGCCGCCCGCGACGAACGCTGCCGCGCAGGAGCGACCGACCTTCAGGGTCCAGGTGGACCTCGTCACCAACGACGTCATCGTGCGCGACGAGAAGGGCAACTTCATCCCGGATCTCAAGCAAGAGGACTTCGAAATCTTCGAAGACGGCGTGAAGCAGGACATCTCGTCGATGACCGTCGTCACCGGCGGGCGCGTCACCAACGTGATGGCGCCGCCGCCTCCGCCGCCGCCCGAGGGGATCATCCTCCCGCCGAGCCGTCCGCGGACGGACGTGTCGGGGCGCATCTTCCTCTTCTTCGTCGACGATCTGCATCTGCAGTTTCACAACACCGGGCGCGTGCGCCAGCTGTTCCAGAAGATCTCGAAAGAGCTCGTGCACGACGGCGACATGTTCGGCATCGTGTCGAGCGGCCCATCGTCGATCGCCATCGACATGACGTACGACAAGTCGCGTCTCGACGAAGCGATCAAGAAGATCGCGGGCAACGAGCTCAAGCCGACCGATATCATCAACGGGCCGTCGGGCGCGGAAGGACCGAGTGAAGTGCGCTATCGCGCGCATGTGGCGTTCTCGACCGTCAACGACCTGCTCAATAATCTCGACTCGGTGCACAACCGCCGCAAGGCGCTGATCTACGTGAGCGACGGGTACGACTTCAACCCGTTCCAGGACTCGCGCCTCGGCTTGATGGACCCGAACTCGCCGTTCGCGCAGAACGAGTTCGCGCGCACGCAGAACCAGAACCAGAGCTCCGACGGCTCCAGCAGAGGGACCGATCCGCTCACGTCGCAGCAGAAGCAGAGCGAGACATTCGCGGACGCGGATCTCGCGCGCGAGCTCGGCGAGCTCACGCGTCAGGCGAACCGCTCGAACGTGACGATGTACACGATCGACCCGCGCGGGCTGGTGGGGATGGGCGACATCGACGAGCAGGTCGATCCGCAGCAATGGAGCGAGTTCGTCCGCAAATCGCAGGACAGCCTTCGGGTGATTGCGGAAGAGACCGGTGGGATCGCCGTCGTCAATCAGAACGACTTCAGCAAGGCGCTCAAGCGTATCGACGCGGAGACCAGCGACTATTACGTGCTGGGGTACTACTCGAAGAATCCGGACGCCACGAAACGGCGACGGCAGATCGAAGTGAAGGTGACTCGCAAAGGGGCGCAGACGTGGTTCCGCAAGGAATACGTGCTGAAACCTCCGCCCAAGCCGGTGTCGTCCTCCAAGAAATAACGGGTTGGACGCAGGTCGGTCGGCTCAGGTAGGTCGGGTAAGGCAGGTAGGTCGCGTAGGGCGATGCCCGGAATTCCGGGTCACCCTCCAGCCTTGGGCAGAGGCGAGGTCGCGCCAACGGTAAGCAGGTCGAGACCTGCGCCCCTGACCCGCCAGCCGCGACTCGTCCTCGCGACCGCAGAATTACCGAACAGATCCACCTGCCTCACCGGCCCGATCCGCCCTCACACCAGCCTCGTCCCTCAGTCCGGCCTTCGTCATCCGCGACATCTTCGCCTGCCTGGTTCTGGCCACGGCTTGTTCCAGATATGTCTCGTCGATGTCGGCGCCGATGAAGCTGACGCCGAGCCTCGCGCACGCGACGGCCGTGCTGCCGAGCCCGGTGAACGGGTCCATCGCGACCTGAACCCGCTTCAGCCCATGGAGTCGCAGGCACTGCTCGGGCAGCCGCGAGGGGAAGGTGGCCGGGTGGGGCCGATCGCGGTCGCGGCGCTGGATGGTCTCGTACGGAATGAACCACGTGTTGCCACGACACCGGATGCCTTCAGCCGCCGCACGCCAACGGCCGATGTTCGACTGGTCCTGATAAGGCACCCCGAGCGCCAGGCGGTCGAGGCCGGTCGACCCCTGCGGCGTGAGGTGAAAGATGAATTCGTGGCAATCGTTCAGAAACCGGTCGCTGTTAATCGGCTTGTAGTGGCCCACCGCGAGGTCGCGGGTCAACCCGGCGGCGGCGCCGGCCGACGACCGGTCGATCGCGATCGACTTGATCCAGTGAATGATGTTCTGAAGGCGGAGGTGCGACCGGGCGGCCTGGGCGACATCGAGCGCGGTCCACGGGTCGCTCGGTTTGGCGCCGACGTTCAGGAACAGCGAGCCGTCCGGTCGCAGTACCCGTGCCGCGGCAGCGACCCAGGTGCTCGTCCAATCGAGATAGTCGGACGCGGACATGGTGTCCTGGTACCGATTGTACGCAATGCCAAGATTGTAAGGCGGCGAGGTAACGATGACGTCGACGCTGAGCGCGGGCAGTTGGCTGAAAATGTCGAGGCAGTCGGCGAGATAGAAGCGGCTGGTGGCGCCGCCGCCCGTCCGCAAGCTCGCGTACGGTTTCAGGATGACTGACACGCCAGTAATTTCGGCGCCGACCGACGAAGTCGTTAGTGGGGTTCCCGAAGTGACGCTGGATGGCGACTGGGCTGTGGCCCAGCGGTCACACCGCCGGTGCTCAAGAGGCTTTGCGGGTGAGAGCGGCGAAGCCAAGCGTCGACGCGACGGCGAGTCGCTCCGCGGAAACGGTGTGGTTGCGGCGGTGACCGTGGCTGCCGCAGGACGTCCCCTTTTCTTCAACGTAGGCGACCTCACGGCTGGTGGCCACTTCGCGATACTTTCCAATCACGCATCCGCACCCGAGAGTCGTGAAACCTAGAAGCCGAACGAGACTCATCGCGTCCTCCCGCGCAATTACTCAGCAATATGCGTACCGCTGAATCGGCCTCCGCTGTCACACTCGCGCAGCGGCGACCCTGGTACACATATCGGCACGAACGTCGACGCGAACACTGACGAACATGGACGCCGTCAGGAAAATTACGCACGTCCCGAGGTGCCGGACACGCGACTCCGGCACTGGACCCCGGGCACCGGACTCCGGCACTTGACCCATCACGGGACTCCAGCACCTGACCCGGCACCGGACTCCCGCGCTCGACTCCGACGGCGTTCATTTCCTTGGAGTTGAAAAACGTCAACGTGGATTTCCCCGGAGGAGCGATCGCGCCTGCGCGAGGCCACTGCGCGCGGCCGACGATGCCGGGTCGATGGTCAGCGCTTCGGCAAAATAGCCGGCCGCGTCCTCGGGACTCCCTGACTGGAGTGAAAACTGACCGATGTTGATGTAGGTGGACGGGTCGCGCGGGTTGGCGCGGAGCGACGCCTGGAATGCCGCACGCGCGCAATCGGCTCGTCCAAGCGTCGCGCACGCGGCCCCCAGCAGGTTCTGAGCTCGCGCGTGATCCGGATGACCGTCGATGACGTGGCCGACGGCCGACAGCGCGTCTTCAGTCCGTCCACTCAGAAACAGCGCCGAGGCGCGGTAATACTGCGCGTCCGGACGGTTGGGGAAGCGGGCCGCCAGCGATTCTGCGAGTGGACCCAGGCGCCCGGCATCGCCCGCGTCTGCGACGATCGAGGCGAGTTGCTCGCCGGCCCGCGGGTCGTCCGGTGAGAGCTGCAGAGCCTGCGTGGCCATCTCGATCGCCCCGTCGAAGTCGCCGCCGGACGCCAGCACACGCGACAGCTCGATGCGTGCGGCCGCATTCGACGGCTCTCGTGCCGCGAGCGCCTTCAGAAATTCCCGTTCCTCGGCCTGGCGGCGGGCGCCCGCAGCCGCCTCTGACAGGCCGGCGAGCGCGTCGGCGTTGCGTGAGTTGAGCGCGGTCGCGCGGCGGAAGGCGTCGTACGCCAGCCCGTGCGCTTCAGCCTTCAGCTGCATCCGGCCACGCGACGCCCAGTCGGCGTCGGAGCCTGCGTCGAGCGTCGCGCGGACGACGTCCGGCAGCTCGGCGCCGAGCGCGCGAATCGCGACCGCGTTGTCGTTGGTGGTCCCGCCGTAGATGCCTCGTGGCGCCGAATACTCGAGCGCCGTCCGGTCGTCGGTCTGGATCAGCGCCCCGGCGCCATATCGATCGATCTCGCGCGGACCGCCCGCAAACAGCGACAGCACATCGAACGGCGCGCTGGCGGGGGCGATGCCGACGGTGGCGAGGGTCGGCGCCGTCGTGCCCTTCCTGCAGCCCGGCGCGATATGGCCGAGCCGCGAAATGATCGGCGCGCCGACGCCGCCAACCAGCAGCAGATCGCCTTCGCCGACGAGCCACATCGCGCCCTCCGGAAACACCGAACCGAACGTCCGGACGATCGACTTCAGATCGTCCGGGCTGATGTCGTACGTGTGCGCCCACTGGCACAGCAGGCCATCAGGTTTCAGCCGCGCGCGCGCCGCATCGAAAAACTCGCGCGTGAACAGCGTGGCGACGCCCGACATCCACGGGTTCGAGGGCTCGGACACGATGACGTCGTACCGTTTTGGCGTGAGCAGCAGATGCGATCGGCCGTCGCCGACGATGAGCCTGACGCCCGGTTGCGACATGGCGTGTCCGCTCTCGGCGTCGAAGAAACGGGACGCCTCCACCACCTCCGGCGAAATCTCGACGACGTCGGCGCGGCGAACGGTGCCGGGTGCGAGCGCCGAGCCGACGGTCACCCCGCTCCCCAGGCCGATCACGCAAATATCCTGAGCGTTGCCGTGGAGGAGCACCGGCAGCAGGCCGAGCAGCCGCTGCGTCAGCATGTCGCCCGCGTTCGACGCGTCGATCTTGCCATCGATGGCGAGCGACGTCGTGCCGGTCAGCCGGCGGACCGTGACGGTTGATGCCGCCCCTTCCTTGTAGTAGTCGAGCGAGCCTGCGCGAAGCACCGTGTCGAAATTCTCCGTGCCGAGGTATGGCGCGTACTTGTAGGCGCCGCTCGCCAGGAGCTCGCGATCCCAGGCGGGCAGGAGGAGGATCGCCGCAAGCGATGCACAGGCGACGACCATCGGCGCGAACAGCGTCTTCGCCGTCCGGCGTTCGCGGCTCGGCGTTCGCGGTTCGGCGTTTGGCATTCGCGGTTCGTCGTTCGGAGCCCTGAGCGCCACAGCCAGACACGCGGCGCCGGCGAGCGCGCCAAGGATCGCCGTCGCCTGAAACGTCGATCGCAGCCCGAGCGCCGGCACGAGCAGGAAGCCGGCCGCCAGCGCTCCGCCGATCGCGCCGACCGTGTTCGCCGTGTAGACGCGCGCGGCATCGCCACCGGCGGTCGGCGTGCCGCCCGACGCCACCGCCAGCGCGAGCGGAAACGTGGCGCCGAGCGCCAGCGTCATCGGCAGCAGGAGTAGGGCGGTGCCTATCGCCTGCGTCACGACGATGCGGGTGAACGCGACGTGCGGGTCGGCGACTTGCGCCGCCACGACGAGCGGCATGCGCGTGGCCGTCACATAGGCAGCGGCGCTCGCGGCGATCGCCGACGTCACGAGCATCGCGGCGAGCCACACCGCCGGGCGCGTCGCGCGGCGCGCCACGCGTGCGCCAAGCGCCGACCCCATCGCCAGCCCGCTGATGAACGCCGCCGCCATCGTCGCGAAGGCGTACGTGGTCGGCCCGATGACGAGCGCGAGCAGCCGCGTCCACGCGACCTCGTAGACGAGCGCGGCGAAGCCGGAGAGCCCCGCCGCCACGCACGCCAGCACAGGGGCCGGTGACGATCGCGACGATGAAAGCGACGAGGATCGCGACGACGACGACGAAGACCGAAACCGCGGAGAGCGCTGAGCCCGCAGAGAATTTTCTTTCGTTTTTCCGTGAGGCTTGTTCTCCGCGGTCTTTGCGACCTCCGCGGTTTGTGTCGTCGTCGACAACTCCGCGGTTTCTGGCTTCGTCGACAGCCACAGCGCGCCGCCCGCGGCGACGAGGTTCAGCGCGACGCCGACCCAGGTCGTTCCGCGCAGGCCGAGGGCAGGGATCAGGAAAAACCCGGCCGCCACCGCTCCGATGGCCGCGCCGGCGGTATTCACGGCGTAAACGACGCCGACGTCCGCGGCCTCGGTGGCGTCAGGAGTCGATTGCGTTTGTTGCGTTCCGCGCTCCGGACGCTGGGGAGTACCAGGGGACGGGTTCCCGCGCTGCGTCCGGGAACCCGTCCCCCCGTACCAGGTCGCGGCGATCGGAAACGTCGCGCCCATGGCCGCCGCGGGGACGCCGAGAAGCGCGAGGCTAATCGCGACGCGCACGAGCCCGAACCGCACCGGCGCGGCGCCGTCGGCGTACGCCCACGCGAGCGCTGGCACCGATCGGGCCAGCGCGAGCGGGAGCGCGAGCGCGCACACGGCGACAATCAGCTCGAGGATGGCGTAGGCGCGGAGGCTTCCGTTTCGTGCAGGAGGCGTCCTGTCCTGAGCGAGCTCACCCGCCGGGGATCTCAGGGCGAGCGAGGCGAAGGAGCCGGCGAGCCACGCGCCCAGCGCGAGCCCGCCCATGAAAGCGGCGAGCACGGTGCTCGCGGCGGCGACGGTATGACCCAGCTGCAAGGTGAGCAGCCGCGTCCACGCCACCTCGTATATGAGCGCCGCCGCACCGGACGCGGCATACAAGCCGACGAACAACCGCCGCGCGCTCATCACTGCTCACGAGTCTAGTCGAGGGTCGCCAAAAACAAAAAAGGCCGGCGCCCGAACGGGGGCGGAGGCCCTTTCTGATTGCGGATTGCGGACCGCGGATTCAGGACCGCGGATTGGCGACGCTGACGGCTAGAAATCCCACCGAATCCCGAACCGCGCGGCGCGTGGATCGAGCACCGCGATGAGCTCCTTGAAGCGCGGTCCCGTCACAGTGCGGAAACCGGTGACCGGGTTGGCGTTGAGCGCGTTGAACAGGTCCATCATCCCGGTGACTTTGCCGGCGCCGCGAATCTTGAAGCCCTTCTCGAACCTGAAATCGATGATGTGCACGTTCGCGGTGCGGTTGGCATCGACCGGTTCCATGAGAACCGACTCGCTGCCGGCGTTCGCCAACGGCACGCTGGTGTTCCGTCCCCAGTTGTAGCCGCTCTGCAGCTTGTAGGAGCCGCTGACGCCGAGATCGTACGGGAACACGTAGCGTCCGAGGACCTTGTAGTTCCAGTAGGTGGTGGCCTGGCGTCCGAACCGCCGCAGGTTCGGCTGCCAGATCACGTTGCCGCTCCCGGTTGACGTACTGGTGGCCTGCCGAACCACGTCGAGCGAGCCGGTCCCGGTGGTGGTGCTCCGGAAGTCGTCCGCCCACGTCTGCTCGAACGACGTGAGCAGCAGCCACTTGCCGTGGAAGCGCCGGTTCAGCGCGAACTCGATCGTGTGATAGTCGCCTTCGAGCGCCGGCACGCCGGGGATGCGGCCCGGATTGGTAAAGGTGCGCGTCGACGGCGCGCTGGCCGGTCGATCGTAGAGCGTGAGCTGCTGATCGTCGGCGGTGCCGCGCACGCCGTCGGGGCCGATATCGGTGAACGGAAATGGAATCGTGTAGGCGTTGGCGCGCGTCACGTCGACTTCAGCCCAGACGTTCCGCGTGCTCTTGTAGACATACGACGCGCGCCCGGACAGATAGGGCGCGAGCTCCTGCTCGAAATGCGTCGAGGCTTCCTGACCGTAGGGATGCTCGAGCGCACGATCGACGGTCACGAAACCGGCGCCGCCGACCGTCGTGAGCAGCCGCCCGAGCTCTTGCGGCCCATCGAGGAGCTTGTTGCCGTTCACGTCGTTGAACTGGTACCGCAGCGCCGCCTGGCCGACCGGATTCTCCAGCTGGCTGACGTCGGTGCTCGGGTTGTAGTAGAAGCGCCCGTAGTAGCCCTTCCACACGGTCTTACCGCTGCCGGTCATATCCCACGCGAAGCCAAGGCGCGGGCTCACCGACTTCAAGTCCGCCACGGTCGTCTCCTGCGTCGACACCGGCTGGAAGTACGCCGTCTGCTCGGGCGTGAAGCTCTGTTCGGGCCAGCCGATCTTGTAACGATCGAACCGCACGCCCGCGTTGATGGTGAAGCGCCGGGTCACGTTCCATCCGTCCTGCGCGTACAGGCCGGTCGCGGTGGAATCGTCTATGCCTTCGTTCGGCGTGTTGTAGATGTCGACCTCGACGGGCGTGTTGCCGCGATCGCGGTAGTAGATGTTGCCCGGCTGGAATCGCAGAAACTGGCGCCGCTCGCGGTACGCCTCGATGCCGAACTTGAAGTTGTGGTTGCCCCCGAAGCGATCGACGAAGTACGAGAGCGCGGCCGACAACTGGGGCTTCAGCGTCGTGCGGTTGTGATACAGGCTCGACGCGCCGGACTGCTGGTTCGTGTCGAGGTCGATACGGCCGACCGGCACGCCCTCGGTCGACGTGGACTGGGTCTGCGTCGGATACAGAGGGAAGTAGTTGCCCCAGTGCGAGCCCTGCACATCGAGGAATGCGCGGTTGCCGAGCGTGCTCGTCCACTCGATTTTCTGCGGCCGGTTCTTCGAGTCCTGCCAGTTTGCCGCCGACACCGGGATCGCGAGCGACAGATCGCGCAACGGCTGGAACTTGGACCGTACGTTGTAGAACCCGATGATCTGGTTCGACCGATTGAGCTGGTAGGTGACCTTGGCGGTCTTGTTCACGAGCTGGCTCTGCGCTTCCTCGCCGGGCAGCCCGAGAATCGTCTTGTACTGATTGTTGTCGCGATAGCTGAGGAAGTACCAGAGGCGGCCTTTCCTGATCGGTCCGCCCAGGTTCACGTTGAAATCGTACTGCTTCGTGATCGGGTTGCCGCGCGACAGCCCGAGCCGCTGGCCCGTCGCCGGATCGATGATCGTCGGCGCCCTGAATCCGCTCGAATCGGTGCCGCCGGGCGTCTTGAACGCATCCGGAACATTGTTCGAGAGCGTCTGCTGGCCCACGTAGTCGTAATACACCTGCGAGTTGAACTTGTCGCCGCCCGACTTGACGGTCAGGTTCAGAAACGCTCCCAGACCCGACTGCTCGCCCATGTTGCCGGAGCCGCCGACCTGCATCTCCTCGAAGCTGCCGAAATCGAAGTAGCCGGCGTTGGTGTCCTGCCCCTCGGTCACGTTGATGCCTTCGAAGAGCGTCTTGTTCTGACCCGAGACGCCGTAGGTCTGAAATCCGGTCTGCGTTCCGGTGTGCGACCCGCCCACGTCGTACGCGGTCATCTGGAAGCCGGGCGCCTGCGCCAGCGCCGCCCAGATGTCGCGCGCGTTCGGGATGTCCTGGAGCAGCTCCTTGGTGAAGTTCGTGCCGATGGTGGTGTTCTTGACATCCACAACCGGCGATTCGCCTGTGATCGTGACCGTTTCCTGCAGGGACGACAACTGGAGTTGCGCGTCGATGCTGAGCGTCTGGTTCAGACCGAGGCGGATGTCTTCGCGCTTGAGCGTCTGAAACCCGCTGAGCTCGAAGGTGACTGTGTACAAGCCAGACGGCAGCGCAGCGTACCGGTACGTGCCATCTGCGCCGCTAACCGTGATCTGCGGCTGAATGAGCGCGGGACCGGCGGCAGTGACCGTGACACCCGGCAATACGGCGCCGGTGTTGTCGGTGATGACGCCCGTCATGCGGCCGCGAAGTTCCTGCGCAGCTGACCGTTCGGCTGTCAGACCGATGACGAGGAGCACGAGCAGGGCGGGGGAAATCCGGACGAAAGGACGTGGCACAGCTGACCTCCTGGCAAAACCGAGCTCCGACCCGGATGCGTCAGTGCCGAAGAGGATACGTTGATTCGTAAGGAATTTGTCAACAAAGTTGGTCGGCCCGCCGAGGGACCGAAGGGTGCCGACCGGAGCGGTGCGGCGGCGGAGTGCGGCGGCGCGGACACAAAAAAAAGGGCCGGCATCTGTTTCCAGATGCCGGCCAGCCCAGCGACCGATCGATTACCCGATTACTCGATTACCCGATTCAGAACTCGAACTTGAACCCGAGCTTGAGCACGCGCGGCGCGACGATTTCCTGGATACGACCGAAATACGACGACCCGGCCAGTCGCGAGGTGTCGAACGCCGCCTGATTGGCGTAGGCCTGCGTCAGCGTGCCGAAATTTGCCTGGCCGGCGCTCGAATTCACCACATTGTGCAGTTCGGCTATAAACGAGGCGCGGCGCTGCCCTCCAAGCGGGAAGCTCTTGTCTGCGCGGAGAGACAGAAGATTCAGGAATTCGGCACGATTGGTGCCGCGCACATCAGCCCGAACCGTCGTGGCTCCTTGATTGAGGCAGCCAGTTGTTAGCGTCGCCGTACATCCCGGAGCTCGGAACGTTCTGTCAATCGGTAGTCCACTGACCGCCTGGTAATTCACCCCGACGGTGATCCCGTACGGCGCCTGGTAGCTGCCCAGCAACTTGAACGCGTGCGGCTGGTCGTTGGTGCCTCTCCCGGTTGCCTGCGTGGGAATGACCTGATTGGGGTTGTTCGGATCGCCGGCCAAGGTTCCCGTTGTCGCGAGCAGATCGCCGTCAAGCCGTGACCAGACGTATGAGGTCAACAGCTGCCAGCGATTCGACATCCGCTTGCTGACCGACATCTCGAAGGCCTTGTAGCGCTGTGTGCCGGGGAAATTGGTGTGGAAGCTGACGTTCTGGCCACGGAATTGCGGCAGCACGCTGTAAAGCGTGATCGGCCGATCGTCCGCCGTGCCGGCCAGATTGTCGGGACCTGAATCGCTGAACGTCTGCGGCGTGTACCCGCTGGCCGGAATTCCGACTTCTTCGTTGAACGTCAGGTTGTTGAACCAGCGCTGGATCCAGTCGACGTTCAACGACCAGTTGCTCGCGAGCTCGCGCTGGAACGCGAACATGATTTCGTCGTTCTTCGGATCCTTTAGCTTGGGGTCGATGCTGTTGGCGCTCGGGCTGAACCTGGCCGATGCTGAATGGTTGTACTCATTGTCGTCGACGCGGCCGTTGCCGTTGAGATCCCCAAACCAGGGGAACGTGGCAAGCCCTCCCGCCCCGGTCGATGCCGAGACGGTGTTGACGGTGTTCGGATTGATGACGTCTGCGAACTCGCTCGTGTACATCACTTCGTAGTAGCGGCTGTAGCTTGCCTTGACGACGTTCTTGCCGTCCTCGGTCGCCTTATAGACGATGCCGAGCCGCGGCGCGAGCGTGTTCCAGCTGTACCCGGCCTCGAGCTTCGGATAGTTCGTCAAGGGGAACAGACTCGCCCAGGCGCCGCCGCCCCCCGTTTGCTCCGGCAGGTAGCCGTCGTAGAACGACCACCGCACGCCGACATTCAGCGTCACTCGCGGATACGTCGCGCGGTCCTGAACAAAAGCCGCGAAGTTACGCATGTGCGTCCTCTGCTCGAGCGGCGTATTGTAGACGATGATCTGCGCGGGCTGCGGCACGCCCGCCGCGTTGTTCCTGAATTCGAGTGTGGTGTCGCCAAAGACGTTGTATGTTTCAGCGCCCCATCCAATCCAGTTCTCGAATCCGACCTTCAGCTGGTGGGTCGCTCCGAGCAGGCCGTCCTGGTACCTCGTGAGACCGATGTTGGTCTGCTCGCGGTATGCGTTGCGGTCGTGCTGTCCGCCGGGGTCCGGCCCATTGAACCAGACGCTCGACGTCAGGTTGAACATCGACGGTGTTTGTTGACTGGCTGGCAGCGCGAAGAACGCGTCCGAGTATGCGGTGGGGAAATGCATATGGAAATAGGTGGACGAGACTTCCAGGAACGTGTTCGGGCCCATGACCGACGTCCAGTTACCGTTGATCAGGTTCTTCGGCGACGACTGGTTTTGCGTGGTTATCGGATCGGGTTGCGTGAGGCTGCCGGCGCGGTTCGGTTGCTGCTTCCTGTTGAAGGTCCAGAAAGCCGAGAGCTGGTTGTTCTTGTTTGCCTGATACTTTCCGCTGGCGGTGTAATTGCGTAGATTCGAAAGAAAATCTTGCGGTGTCCGCGAACCGTCGGGGTTCAAGGTGCCGAACCCGGCGACGTTCTCGTGCGTGTTGTAGTCGCGGAACGATCCGAACCACCACAAGCGATCTTTCACGAACGGTCCACCGGCGTTCAGATTCGTGTCGTTGAGTTTTTGAAGCGTCGGATCTTTAATCCCCTGCGCGCGAAGGCTGTCGGTAACGTTGTCGCCCGAAAATCCGTTCCAGTAACCGCGACCCGTCGCGCTGTAAACGACTTCCCCTTTGAGTTGGTTGCCGCCAGACTTCGGAATGATGTTGATGTTTGCCCCGCCGCCGCCGCCGACCTCCGCGCCCATCGCAGCGGTATCGACCGAGATCTCTTCCGCTGATCCAAAGTCCATGTAATACATTTTCCCGTAATTCTGCGGCGTATCGGCTGTGACTCCGTAGTAGTTCAGGTTGTAGTTGCTGGCGCCGTGCGCCACGATACCGGTCGACGTGGCCGCGTTGAGTCCCGCGGGATCCTGCCGGGCCATCGTCATACCGGGCAGAACAGTTGTCGAGCCGAAGATCGTTCGCGATGTCGGCACTGCCGTGAGGACTTCGTGATCCAATCGCGCGCCGAGCTTGGCGTTTTCGACATCTACGGTCGGAGACGCGCCGCTGACCGTCACGGTCTCCTGCAGTGAGGCGAGCTTCATCACCGTGTCAACAGTGACTGTCTGACGAACCGGGACGACAATCCCCTCGCGGAGAAGGGGCGAGAAGCCGGCCAAATCGAACCTCAGCCTATACGTCCCGGTGTTTACGCCGGGAAAGCGATAAATGCCGCGCTCGTTGCTGGTGGTGGTCGGAGAACCCATGGCTGCGGGGCCCGATAGCGTCACCGTGACGCCGGGCAGCACTCCGCCCTGGTCATCCGTGATCTTGCCTACCAACTCGCCGAATGTCTGTCCCGTTTGTGCCGCGGCCGGCGCGAGACCGAATGCGAACACGATCGCCAGCGCTGCGAGCGCCCGAAAGATCGTACGAGTCACAGCTGACCTCCTGACAAAATCTGAAAATAGGACCAGACCCCAGAGAATAAGCGCGATCATCGGGCTTTTCTCTACAAAAGTTACTCGGTCCTGCAACGGAACGTGCGTCAATACGGCTATTTGGATTGCTCCGGCCGACAGCAGGCTGCGTTACCATTCTTCCTTGGATTTTCGATGACGGAGGTGGCCGTGCTGCGATCTCTCGCGTTGGGAATACTGGTGCTGGCCGGGTCGGTTGAGGTCGTGCGCGGGCAGGGCGGCGGCCCCGGCGTGGCCGAACTGTTGAAAGATCCTGCGGTCAAAGCCGCCGTCGAAGCGGCGAAGGCGAACGAGGCGCAAACGATCGAGGACCAGATTCGATTTTGCGAGATGCCCGCCCCCTCCTTCAAGGAGGAGGTGCGAGGGCAGGAGCTGAAGCGCGTCTTCCAGCAGATGGGCCTGCAGGATGTCCGTGTGGACAAGGCGGGCAACGTGCTCGGCGAATATCCGGGCGCGGCGCCGCGTCCGCACATGGTGCTGGCGGCGCACCTCGACACGGTGTTTCCGGAAGGGACCGACGTGCGGGTGAAGCGCGAAGGCGCGGTGCTGCGTGGTCCGGGGATCGGCGACGACTGCCGCGGCCTGGCGGTGCTCGTCGAGATCGTTCGCGAGATGAAGAAGGCGAAAGTGCAGACGCCCGGCTCGATCACCTTCGTTGCGAACGTCGGCGAAGAAGGGCTCGGCGATCTCCGCGGCGTGAAGGAGCTGTTCCAGGTCACGCTGAAGGATCAGATCGACCGCTTCGTGTCGATCGACGGTACCGGCGTGCACGTCACCAACGTCGCTGTCGGGAGCCACCGGTACCGCGTCACGTTCAAAGGACCGGGCGGGCACAGCTTCGGGGCGTTCGGCCTCGCGAACCCGATTGGCGCGATGGGGCGCGCGATCGCGAAGATCAACGAAATGCAGGTGCCGAAGCAGCCGAAGACCACGTTCAACGTCGGCCGCGTCGGCGGCGGCACTTCAGTGAATTCGATCCCGTTCGATGGGTGGATGGAGGTCGACATGCGGTCGTCGGATCCGGCGTCGCTCGCCGCCGTCGACGCGAGCTTCCAGAAGGCGGTGGACGCTGCGGTCAACGAGGAGAACCAGCGCTGGGGAAAGCCTGGCGTCATTACGGCAGTCAAGGAACTGGTCGGCGACCGCCCGGCGGGGTCGACCCCGGAGAGCTCGCCGATCGTCAGAACCGGGCTCGCCGCGGCGACGGTGCTCGGCTTTTCCTCGAACCTCGGGGAAGGGTCGACCGATTCGAACTTCCCGATGAGCCTGAAAATCCCATCCATCACGATTGGGGGCGGCGGACGCGGCCGGGATGCGCATGCGCTCACCGAGTCGTTCGACACGACCGACGCGTGGATGGGCACGCAGCACGCGCTGCTGCTGACGATCGCTTTGGCACAGAGGTAACACATGACACGTCATCTCGCCGTGGCAGTCCTGGCCGTCGCCACCATCGGCGCGGCGCCGCCCAGGATCGCGATCAAGACCGTTCCGGCGCCGGAGCAGATCATCGGATTCAAGCCCGGTACGGATCGCAAGCTCGCCGATTTCGGCCAGGTGCGCGCGTATTTCAGGGCGCTGGCGGCGGCATCGCCGCGGGTCCGACTGTTCACGATCGGCAAGAGCACAGAAGGGCGCGAGATGATGCTCGCCGCGATCTCGTCGGAGGAGAATCTGCGGCGGCTGGATCGCTACAGGGAGATCGCGCGGCAGCTCGCGGACGCGCGCGCTCTGACCGATCAGCAGGCGCACCAGCTCGCGCGCGAGGGCCGGGCGATTGTGTGGATCGATTTCGGTCTGCACGCCACCGAAGTAGGACACGCGCAGGTCAGCTCCGAGGTCGCTTACATGGCGGCGACCTCTGAGTCCGCTGAGATGAAACGCATCCGTGACGAGGTGATCTTCGTCACCGTGCCCGTCATGAACCCCGACGGGCTCGACCTCGTCGCGAACTGGTATCGCGCGCAGCTCGGCACGCCGTTCGAAGGGACCATGCCGCCGGTGCTGTACCAGAAGTACGCGGGGCACGACAACAACCGCGACTGGTACATGCAGAACCTGGCTGAGACTCGCGTGATCACGACACAGCTCTATCAGGAGTGGTTCCCGCAGATTCTGTACAACCAGCATCAGTCGGGGCTGACGTCGCCGCGGATCTGGACGCCGCCGATGGACGATCCCGTCAACCCAAACATGCACCCGCTGATCAACCGCGGCATCACGATGCTCGGCGTCGGGATTCAGCAGCGCCTCGAGGAAGAAGGCAAGCCGGGCGCGCAGGGCT
>Ga0137409_10001946_pt1 | contig 22237 bp, 17 predicted proteins | sample CZODoug1_16funga_FD_122059 | JGI IMG/M metagenome (GOLD analysis project Ga0137409, IMG submission 122059) | Vadose zone soil fungal communities from Angelo Coast Range Reserve, California, USA - CZODoug1_16fungal (Hybrid Assembly) | ecosystem: Environmental > Terrestrial > Soil > Vadose zone...
CTATTGATCCGGGCGTGGGTGCCGGAGTCACCCCGGTGGCTGATCCAGATGGGGCGAATCGAGGAGGCGCGCAAGTCGCTGGCATGGGCGTTAGAAATGGACCCCGCCGCCCTTCCGCTCGGCGCGCCGGAGGGGCAGAAGCAGCCGATGTCCCGGCTGTCGGATATTTTCCGATACCCGAGGAGCCTGGCGGTCTCCTGGATCACAAATCTGGGCGCGCAAACCGGCTACTACGGGCTTACCCTCTGGGTTCCCACTTTGCTGGTGCAACTCCTGTCGGTGACGCCGGCGCGGGCGTCTTTCCTGCTGATCTTCGTGAATCTTGCCGGCTTGTTCGGGCGCGTCGGATTGTCCTATCTGTCGGACGCGATCGGCCGAAAGGCTTCCGGCGCCATCGCCAGTTTCGGTGCGGCAATCCTGCTGGTTCTGGCCGCGCTTTACCATGACGTCTTTTTCGGAACGGTATCTCTGTTCTGGCTGATATTGATTGTGAACAACGCTTTTGCCGACGGAGGCTTCGCGATTGTTGGCCCGTACTCCGCTGAAGTGTGGCCCGTAGCGCTGCGAACCACCGGAATGGGGTCGGCCTACGGATTTGGCGGCCTCGGTAAGGTGATAGGCCCGCTGGGGCTCGCCCTCATCGTGGGATCTTCAAACATCATCACGCCGAAAGCGTCGGTCGCGGCGCTGCTGCCGGCCTTTTGCTATCTGGCGGGCTTTTTCGCCCTGGCGGGTTTCGCGTACATTTTCATCGGGATGGAAACGAAGGGCCGCTCGCTCGAAACGATTGAGCACGATCTGGACGCGTCCCGGGCGGGAGAGCTTGCACCGGCAGAGTCCAAAGACAATCGCTGATCGGCGGATCAAGTCCTAACCGGACGCGAAGGTCAATTTCTCTGCCGCCGTTCACGGCGAGCGTTCACAGTAAAGCGGCGGGGACTGTTTGCCATTCGCTCGAGGACTTCGCACACGACGCCCGTGTCTTCCGCGCCTCGTCCCATGGCCATCGCGGCAGTATAGATGGGCGCGCTGGCTGAAAACAGCGGCGTCGGACAATCGAGTTTTCTAGCGAAGTCGCCGATGATGGTCATGTCCTTCTGCCAGGTCTGCACTTTCATTGTCACGTCGGAGTAGTCTCCCTTCACCATCATGGGACCGCGCACCTGAAGCATGCGCGAGCTTCCAGCGCCGTCGGAGACCACTTTCAACGCGAGCGCCGGATCGAGCCCCGATTTTATGGCGAGCACCATGGCTTCGGCGGCCGCCACATTGTGGATCGCAACCAGCAAATTCGCGACGAACTTCATCTTGGAGCCCGCGCTAAACGCGCCGACGTAATAATGGGCGCGCGCAAACCCGTCCAGGACCGGAGAGATGCGGCGATAGCTCTTGCGGTCGCCGCTAGCGTACACCACCAAATCCTTGGTGCGCGCTTGCGCACCAGTGCCGCTCAAAGTGCAATCGAGCAGAATCACGCCTCGCGCGGCGAGGCGCTTGCGCGCCTCTTCCTTCACCGGGATTGGCAGCGTGCTGGTCTCGATCACAATTTGATGGGCCCGCGCCGATTTGGCGAGTTCCGCTGCCGTGTCCAGCAACGCCTCGGAAGATGGCAGCGACGTTACCAGGATGTCGCACCTCTTGGCCGCTTCCCGGCAACTTCGCGCCGGGGTTCCTCCCGCCTTACGAAGGTCTTGGCGGCGCCGTGCGAGCACATCGTAGCCCACAACTCTGAATCCCGCGCGAATGAGGCTGGCCGACATCGCCGATCCCATAATTCCGAGTCCAATCATCCCCACAGCCTTTGACTCCATGGTGCTCCTTCCGGGTTTTTGCAATGTGATAACGGCGAAGGATTACTCTAGCAGAATGCACTCCCTTAGAAAGTAAGTTGGCCCGCATTTCTGTAGGGAGTGGGAAAAGGCATTGGGGTCAGACTGTTGAGTAGGACAGACACTCTTGTCTGTCCATCTCGATATCGCCGCCGCACAACCGGACAGGCAGGAGTGCCTGTCCTACTAGAACATGGCAGCGCCGAACTTAGCCGCGACTTGATAAAGGGCAGTGGGGTCAAGGAATACATATGATGGTAGTCTAGGCGTTCGCGCGAATGCTGGCATTTTCCCCTGTGAGGTGTACGGTCCATGGCAAATGGCGATTCTAAGGTCACGCTCAAAGACATCAATGCTGCGGCGGAGCGATTGAAGAATTGGGGGCGTTGGGGGGCCGACGACGAGATCGGCACGCTCAACAACGTTTCGCCGCAAGATATCGTCAATGCCGCGCGGCTCATTCGCAAAGGGAAAGTTTTCTCGTTGGCGCTGAATTTTGACAGTAACGGCCCGCAGAACGGTCTGTGGGGCAATCGCTTCAATCCCATTCATACGATGCTGGCGACCGGGACGGACGCGGTAGCCGGCCGCCAGGAATCGATCGGCTTGCGCTACGCGGATGACATGGTCAGCATGCCATTGCAATGCGGCACGCAATGGGACGCGCTAGGCCACATTTTCTTCGGCGAAAGAATGTGGAATGGGTACGACGCTCGACTGGTCGATTCAAATGGCGCGCAAAAAAACGGCATCGAAAAGACGAAGGATAAGATGGTCGGGCGTGGCGTCCTTCTCGATGTGGCCCGGCATAATGGCGTCGAATCCCTGGAGGACGGCTACGGGATCGGGACCGGCGAGCTCGAAAAATGTGCCGCCGATCAGGGCGTTGAGATACAGCGCGGCGATTTTGTCATCGTCCGCACGGGGCACATGGAACGCTGCCTCAGCTCCGGTGATTGGGGCGGCTATGCGGGCGGGAAAGCGCCAGGCCTCAGGTTTGAGACCGCCGACTGGATACGCCGCGCTGACATCGCCGCGATCTGCGCGGATACCTGGGGCTGCGAGGTTCGGCCAAATGAATCGGACGTTGCCAGCCAGCCCTGGCACTGGATTGTGATCCCCATGATCGGCATCAGCATGGGCGAGATTTTTTATCTGAAGGACCTCGCCGCGGACTGCGCCAACGACCATGTGTATGAATTCTTTTTTTGCGCCCCTCCGCTGCCCATCACCAGGGCCGTCGGATCACCCGTGAATCCCATCGCCATCAAATAGTGGGGGCGGGATGGGAGGCGGAACACGACTTGACGCCCCCTGGCAAGCCGTCGTAACCTCCCGCATACCATTGCACGCTCAACTAAATCACTGAGGAATGCACCCGAGGAGGGCATCACATGAAACGACTGTGTACAGTTTTTGCGGTCCTGTTCTTCACATTCACTGCTGCAGGGTTGTTGTTGGCGCAGAGTGATCCATTTGTGGGGTCCTGGAAGCTCGACGTTGCAAAATCGAAGTTTGATCCGGGTCCAGCGCCGCAGAGTCAGGCGCGAACGTGGGATGCCTCCGGGAAAGTCAGCATCGAGGGCGTCAACGCGGCCGGAAAGCCCATGGCGTACGGATACACCATCAAAGATGACGGCAAAGACCATCCCACGATGGGGGCCATCCCCAACGGGGCACAGACCGTCTCCACCAAGCGAATGAGCGCCAACAAGGTCGAAGCAAATTTCACGAGGGATGGCAAGCATGCTGAGACGGCGACATTCTCGGTCTCGAAGGACGGCAAAGTCCTGAGCATTTTAGCAAAAGGAACCAGCCCGGTGGACGGCAAGCCCTTTACCAACGATACCGTCTGGGAAAAGCAGTAAGGGGATTCGCCCGGAAAACGCGACGCTAGGAACTTCGCGGCCGTCTTGGCGCGACCGTGTGGACCAGCGCTCCTGAGGGACAAGGTGGGATGCGTAACCTCTAGGTGATCGCGAAGTGGCTCGCTTTGAATCCCATCGTCTCTTTGTTTGGCCACTTCCTTAGGAGCTAGCTGCGACGTTCGCCGAAACCAGGCGCACTTAACTTTCGATCCCTGATATCGGAACAGGTTCTTCCGAGACCGTCCAGTTGAAAGGGACGAGAGCGAGCGGATGTCCATCATGGCCCGGAGTCACTGACTCCACCAAACCCCGAATATATTGGCGCAGGCCATCTGCCATTCTTCGTTTTTCGCTTGTAACTCTAGGGCGGAGCGCACCTTTTCTCGGGAGTTGGCGCGCTTTCCCCAGCCACCCGTACGGAGAGCCAGTTACCTCTTTCGGCAATCCAGAGCACGCGGGTCTGGATGTGCCGCGCTGCGATCCCATACAATAGATACATACGAACGGTGACGTTCACGCACTCAGGAGACACCATGGCTGAACCTTCCTACCCGGTAAGGCGCGCCAATGCGCGCTACTCGTTTTTCGCAGATGGTGAAGTTACCCTTCGTGACGGAGAGTGCGTTCCCACACAGCTTTCCGAATTGAGCTCGCGCGGTTGCTATATCGGAACGCTTGAACCCATTCCCACGGGTACGGAATTACGTCTCTGCATCCGCGATGGCGTGACCACTTGCGAACTGAACGGCAAAGTGATTTACATGCATTCCGGCGGCGGCTTGGGAATATTCGGCATGGGCGTGCTGTTCGGAGAGATGGGTGCCGAGCAACACTCCGCAATCGAAGCGTGGCTGCGCGAACTCGCCGGCAAGACCGCTGCCCCCCGCTTCTAATCTCCTTCCCGGTTGTGTCAGGAACGCGGATAGCTTCAGACAGCAATCGACTTCCACCCGTTGCGCTTTCCTGTGAATTTCTGGCCCAACACCATCAGGAGCCTTCTGCCGGTCTCCGCCGCGCGGCTTAGAAACCTTTGCAATGTCGAAAGGAGCTAACGAGGAGTGCGGAAGAGCCGAGGAAATGCGCCCACCAGAAGGAGATAGCAGCGTGAGTGGCGAATCTTCTATGACTCTGCTATGTTGACCAGCGTACTGATTTTTTGCGGAGCAGACCTTTCCGTTTAGACACAGCGTTCTTTCTCCTGCTACCAGACAGGGGTCCCTGCCAGCAATTCGGCCACTTCCGCCGCCGCCAGCGGTTTGGAAAAATAATATCCCTGCGCATATTTGCAATTCAGTTTCTTCAGCAGGGCAACTTGTTCAATCGTCTCCACTCCCTCGGCAATTACATCTAACCGCAGATTTTTGGCCATGGGCATAATGGTCTGCGCAATCTCCATGCCCTCTCCCGCATGGCCTACACCGCTGATGAAGGAACGGTCGATTTTTAATGTATCCAACGGAAAACGGTGCAAGTAACTCAAGGAAGAATAGCCGGTTCCGAAGTCGTCAATCGCCAGGAGGATACCCATGGATTTGATCTGCTGCAACATCTTCGCAGTAGCAATGGGGTCTATCATGACAGTGGTTTCCGTAATTTCCAGCTTCAAAGTTTCCGGAGAAAAGGCCAGTTCACGAATCAATTCTCTTATTTCTTCGACCAGGTTCGGTTGTAGAAACTGTTTGGCGGAGAGGTTGACGTTCATTGTAAAATTGAGATAGCTATCAGATTGCGCTTTCCACTCGCTAAGCTGCCGGCAGGCCTCGCGCAGATTCCACCAACCCAACTCCCGAATGAGGCCGGTTTCTTCCGCAACAAGGATGAATTCTTCCGGCCCAATCAATCCTCGAGTCGGATGCTGCCAGCGTAGCAAGGCCTCAAAGCCGACAATACGGCCAGAATCAAGGGCAACGATCGGTTGGTAATAATTCCGAAATTCCCCCCGGTCCAGGGCATGTCGCAGATCTGTCTCGACCTGTAAACGCGCCACCAAGCTGGCTCGCATGTCTGCATCAAACACCTCGTAACGGGACTTGCCCAAGGACTTGGCCCGATACATGGCCGTATCTGCATCCCGCAGCATGTCATCTGGGTTCTCGTAGGCGGAGTTGCTTAGCGCAATTCCGATGCTCACGGAAGTGAAAACCTCTTTCCCATCCAATATGAAGGGCGGTGTCAGTACCTTCATTAGCCGGTCCGCGGCAAGTCTCGCATCGCCCAGATCTTTAAGATCATCGAGCAGGACCGTGAATTCGTCTCCTCCCAGGCGTGCCATTGTGAAGGTTTCTCCCAGACGCGCGACCGTATCAGTCAACCGCAAGCACCTCTCTAATCGGTTGGACACAGCGAGCAGCAGTTGATCCCCAATCAGGTGGCCCAGGCTGTCGTTGATCATCTTGAATCCATCGAGGTCCAGGAACAAAACCGCAAACAAATGGTCTTTCCGCCGTTTCGCGTGTTTGATCAGCCGTCCGAGTCGATCAATAAACAGGAGCCGATTGGGTAGACCCGTCAGTGGGTCAGTCACCTTTCCTTCGGTAATGTCGGTCTGCGATCCTGCCATCCGCGTGGCCTTTCCCGAAGCGTCACGAACAGCGAGTCCTCTGCTCAGCATCCAACGAAAGGTTCCGTCTTTGTTCAGCACACGCTGCTCACTCTCAAAATGAGGTGTCAATCCCTTTTGATGGGCAGCGAGCTCGTCTTTGACACGTTCTCGATCCGAGTCATGTATCCGGTCAAGCCATTCTTCCAGTTTGTCACCGATTTCGCCTTCGTGATAGCCCAACATGGACTTCCAGCGAGGGGAGAAGTACATGATGTGAGTCAACAGATTCCAGTCCCAAAGGCCGTCGTTGGCGCCTCGAGCCGCCAACGCATAGCGTTCTTCACTCTCTCTCAATGCCTCCTGTGCCCGTTTGTGGGATAATTGGGTAGCTATACGTGCGAGTGCGACAGGAAAGTCGACCGGCTTCGTAAGATAATCGTTTGCCCCTAAATCTAGTGCCTTGACAATGTCTTCGCTCTGGTTCTTTGCCGTAACCATGATGACAGGCAGTTCGATCGGCGAATAGGCTTCGCGCAGCGTTTTCAGGGCCTCAAGGCCGCTCATATCCGGCATCTCGATGTCCAATAACACTACATCCGCGCCCTCCCGCTTGATCTGTTCCAGCAATCGTTGTGCGCTCTCCGCTACTCCAACCACATAACCTTTCCGTTCCAGGCGCCGGGCAAGCATGTCCCGATTCATTTCGTTGTCATCTACAATTAGCAACTTGCCCGGGATGGGGTTCATGACGATTTCCTCACAAGGAGCAAATTATCGATCTTTTCGTTCAGTCGTCCAAATTCTACGGGTTTGGTGTCATAGTCATCGAACCCGACTTCGAATGCTTTCGCCCGATCAGTCACCAAAGCGTGGGCCGTTAATGCGATGATCGGAATATGACGAGTCGCCGCATCGGCCTTCAGGAGACGCGTTACTTCCCAACCGTCCATCACCGGAAGACTGATGTCCATCAGAATGATGTCAGGATTTTCCGAATGCGCCAGTGAATGTCCCTGCTCGCCATCATGCGCAGTGACAACAATATATCCCTTCCGTTGGAGCCGTCTGGAGAGCATATCCCTGTTCATTTCATTGTCTTCGACCAGCAGAATTTTTGGCATTATTACTTTCTCCTAGCTATTACAAATTCGACCGTCCAGCCGACCGAATTCCCCCCCCATCCATAAAAGGATGTGATGGGCGCCATGATCTTAACTATGGCTTCTGATTGGCGCCCCTTTCGAGCGACCTCTCTCCTTTTTTGGAGAAGCATCGCGGCGAGGGGAGGCGGGAAATGCCTCGCCATCTGTGAACAGGGAAGAGCGAGCAACCCGGTGCTTTTCGATGAGAACCGCAAGACGGTCACGGTCAACAGGCTTGATCATATAATTGGACGCGCCCAGTTCAAATCCCATGGATTCATTGTCAACGACCGTTACCATAATCACCGGGATCTCTGCCAATTCAGGATCCGCTTTCAACTGATTCAGAACGGCCCAACCATCACAGTCCGGCATAATGACATCCAGCGTTACAACGAGTGGCTTCACTTGTTTGGCCAGACGCAAACCTTCTTCGCCACTCGCGGCGGCGACCACGTGAAACCCTAGTCTCGTCAGAAAGCGGGACATCAGGTCGCGGACCGTGGAGTCATCATCGATCACCAGGATGGTATCCAGGTTCGATTTCGTCTCCAGGGAGATGGCCGGAGGATCGTTGGTCTTCTCTGTCTGCGTGCCTTCGGCTATCTCTGTCGTGACTTTGGCTGGAAGATATACGGTAAAGACGGAACCCTGACCCGGCTCACTCTCGACGGAAATTCGGCCCTTCATCAATCGGACGTACCGGTAACTGATGGCGAGTCCCAAGCCTGTCCCTCCGTACTTCCTGGCTATGGAGACATCCGCCTGGGTAAACTCTTGAAATAGATTTGTCTTCTGTTTCGGAGTGATCCCAATGCCCGTATCGGTGACACGGAACCGGATCCAGTCTTGACCTTCGTCCATGCTCCTATCCACATCCACTGAGATTGTGCCGTGCTCCGTGAATTTGCACGCGTTGCTAAGCAAGTTGAATAAGATCTGGCGGACCTTCGTGATATCGGCTCGCATTACTCCCAGTTCCTCTGCCACGTGGACCTGGATAGCATTGGAGTTCTTCGATATCGCTGGATGAAGTGTAGTAACCATTTCGTTAATCATCTGAGATATATCGAAGGTTTCAAGATGCAGCCCCATCCTCCCGGCCTCAATCTTTGATAAGTCCAGCACATCATTGATCAGGGACAATAAGTGTTTCCCCGCTCCCTGAATCTTTTGCAAATCCTTGACGTTCTCTAACTTGCCCAATTCGTGTGTTTCTTCCTCCAGCATTTCGCTATAACCAATGATCGCGTTGAGCGGAGTGCGCAATTCGTGGCTCATATTGGCGAGGAATGCGCTTTTGGCGCGGTTCGCATCCTCGGCTGCGTGCTTTGCATTGAGCAACTCCTGCTGCATCTCCTTGCGGTGGACTATTTCGCCTTCCAACTCCATGGTCCTGGTCTTAAGCTCATCGTTGGCGTGGTGCAATGCCGTATCCCGATGCTGAATTTCGGACAACATCGTATTGAACCCGTCGATCAGCCTTCCGATTTCGTCGCCGTAAAATTTGGTGGCTCGAACTTCGTAGCTTTTTGTGGCGGAAACCATTCTCATCGTGTCTTCTAGGTGCAAAATGGGCCCGGAAATCAATTTCTGGAGCTTCGAAGACACGAGGAGTGCAAAGAAGCCGGAGATCAGCACGAAACTCAAGAAGATGCTTGCATATCGTTTGGCCCGCAAATTCCATTGGCGCATGTCCGACTGCAGAAATAGAGTTCCGAGGGGTTCCCCTTTTAGAGCGACGTCGCGAAAGACTTCCAGATAACTTGCTTGAAAACGATAACCTCTTTCCTGCGGAGGGGCAGGAAGAGGTGGCGGGGGGGCGTTCGCGTGAGAATAGTTGGCGAAGATTTTTCCGTCGCGTGTATATAACACAGCCGATACGATGTCTTGCTTGGCCTGGAGGGCCGACAACGTTACGGTCGCGGAGGCTTCGTCTTTAAAAGCCATCGCCGCCGCGCTGTTATACCCAATAATATCGGCCTGCGTCATCAGATCCTGGCTCAATGAATTGCGAAATGAAATTAGGTCGTAAATGAGAAAGCCTGCGGAAGACAGAACCACGGCGACGCCACTCGTCAGCATCGTGATCAGCATCAGTTTTCGCTTGATGGAGAGATCTTTCAGATTCATTCGGGCTTCCTCCCATCAGCCGCGGCCTGTTGGACGATTCTAGCCAGTGTCAGCAGCCTGGAACTGATGGTCAGGTCTGCGTGCTTGGCTGCCTCGACGTTCACCTCAAAACGAACCTTATTGTCCTCCAACATGAAATTAATGATGCCACCGCGCTTGGCGAAACCCGGCGCGTCCCCGATTGTCAAAATTGGCAGACCTTTCATCGCGTCAATCACACTCTCGATGTGTTCTTTTTCCGACGAACTTACAAACAAGATGTTGCAGTCCCTCAGATCTTTGAAATCCCGGCTCCATTTCACCCTCTTGACCGCAAAGCCCCGTCCGTTGATTTTCTTGTCAGCGACGATCCTGTCGAGGGTCGCCCCAAAGGGATCCTCCCCTAGAATACCTATCACAATCGGGGAATCCGGCTGGGCAAAAGAGGCCGTGGGCCATTCCACTAATTTTGCGAAATTGTAAATAAAGCCAGCCTTGATCAAATATTCCGAGGAATCGGAAGAGTCCAATGCTTCTGCATGGCCTCCCAAGGCCATGGCGGACAACAGACAGGTTATGCCGATCAGCAACCCAACTTTTTTCATGAACCCTTTGCCTGCCTATACATTAAGTCCGGCTCCTGAGAGCCCACTCGCCACACTACTCAAATCTCCAGGTAATGGTTCCCCGGAAGGTGCGCGCCACCCGGGTGGGTATTGTGTTGATAAATTCCGGAATAAACTCCACGTGCCGCTTATTCAGCAAGTTTTGCCCGCCAACGGAGAGCTCCAGGTGTGCAATTGGCTTCCAGCCGAGTTGAGCATCCAAAGAGTAGTAGCTGGGTATATTGAGACTTGAAAGCCGATCCACGTATCGAACAGTTAAGTCCTGCTCCAAATGCATAGGCAAGTCTAACGAGGACCTCACATACCATTGATGACGCGGGCTCGCACCATCCGGATTGTCGGCAGTCGGATCCAGACTATCGCTGTTCTTCCGTATGCCCATTTGCAAATAGCTGTAGGAAGCCAGAAGTCTCCACTTGGGAATGACCCTCCAATCTCCAAACAGTTCCGCGCCGTAAGTTTTCCCGCCCATCTTATTGCTGGCAACAAAGGGAACGACAACATCGGTGGGGACGGGGTTCGCTTCTACGAAGGGTGTGCCAGGCTCCGCGGATCGTAGATTCGTGTAACTGTTATAAAAAGTAGCGATATCCGCCGAGAAGGTGCTGGTTGCCTGAACGCGGTAACCGACTTCATATGCAAGGAGGTCTTCTGATCTAAATTGACGGCTACCGAAAATCGATTCTATAACCGGCAAGGGGCTAAAGAAGGGCGGAGCCCCCGGGGGAACGACTACTTCATTCAACTGAAGACCCTCTTCGGTTAACGCAGGGGTCCTGACGGCGCGCGAGATGGCAGCCCAGACCGATTGGTTTTTACTGAGAATACCCACGAACCTAACGTTGGGTTCCACTTCAAACCCTGTGAAATCGTTATGCTCGAACTTGGAGCCAAGCGTTACCCGCAACCGCTTATCGAACAGGCTCACCTCATCCTGCACGAAGCCGCTATATTGGTTCAGGCGGCTGTGATTCGGCTGCAGGGAAACGGTAAAGCTGGAGCCATTCGTGTCCTGAATCGAGCGGTAGCCAAGACCCCATACAAAGTCCTGCGATTCCCCGAGGTGCACATCATGCTGAAAATCAATGTCGTATACGGCTTCGTGGTCCGTAAAAAGTGAATTGTCGGCCGTGTTGGTATCGTCGTAGTACACCTGCAAGGACGTCGAAGACCGCGAAAAGGCATGATTCCAGTGGCCCAGGATGTTTCCTCCACTGTATTTGCCAGCATTGGGAAATGTTCTGGAATACGGAGCTGATAAGGATGGAACGGTCAGAGTTTCGCCGAAATTGGAACGATAGAGATCTCCCTGTATTGTCAGCGAATCAGCTCGTGACGGCGTCGAATCCACTCGGAATCCGCCGCGCAGGGCATGCCACCCGTCGGAGGCATTCGCACCCGTGGGACCTAACGAAGGCTCCCAATCGGAATATTTGGTATAAGCTCTATAATAGATATTGTCGCCGACCTTGCCGCCGTAGCGGGCACTTTCAGCAGTCCGTTCTTCTGTTCCGGCCTCCACTGTTACCATTGCACCTTGGGTGAGTTTGGCCGGTTTAGTGATGATGTTGATGACACCGTCGACCGCATTGGCGCCCCACAATGTCGCCCCAGGACCACGGATGACTTCAATGCGATCCACATCTTCCAGCATGACGTCCTGCACGTTCCAATACACTCCGGAGAACAAGGGTGTGTAGACACTCCGGCCGTCGATGAGAACGAGCAGCTTGTTGTCGAAACGGCCATTAAAGCCTCGCGAGCCGATGGCCCACTTGTTCTCATCGATGCGAGCTACTTCGAGGCCGGGAACCATTCGCAAAGCCTCTGGAATGCTGGAGGCGCCCGAACGTCGTATATCGTCTTGCGTGATCACAAAAATGGCTGCAGCGGCGTCTGCCAGCTTTTGCGCTCTCTTGGAAACAGATGTGACCTGCAAGTCCATCAGATCTTCTAAAGTAATTGCAGTAACATCCGGGATGTTCTGGGACGTCTGAGCCGGCACCGTACCCGCCAAGAAAGCTCCCAGGAAACCGAGTATGAAGAGCCGTCGCACGGGCGTCATAGATACGATGCGTTGGCCGCGGCCCTGCAGTGCACAGAGCTCCCTCTCCGGGAGGCTGACCGCCAAGTCGGCGCGGGACTTACCACGCCCCACCTCCCCAAGCGGCCGGAACCAGCCCCAGCCTTGCTTCCACTGATTTCGTCCCATGCTATGCTTCATACGAAACTCCCTCCAAAGCTTTCTGCGCAACATACGACGTATTGGCCCTTTTCCTATACCGCTCTTCGATCTCGCAAACATCAATGCAGAGCTTCCCAAGCTCGCGGGGCGGACGAGAACCGTTACTGGGGGGAAGGCGCGTCGCGTTGAACAATGAAAAGTCGTCTGCGGTTCGGGGCTCTCCCGAGTCAATCAAGGCAACATAAATCGTAGAGGTTTCTCTCCAGGTTTCGTGAACAGACTGAGGGTGTTCGAGTCTATAGGGTCGTCCAACCCCCCGAAGACCTTCCATGACGTAGTTTCTCGAATAATTTTTATTCATAGTCATACCTACATTGACAGCGATGGCTGCAAGCCATGCTTCTCCGCTCGAACTAATAGTTTTGAATAGAAGCGGTCGACATGCCGATAGAAACGGGGGTGACCTTCTCTAAGCCAGATTCCTTGGCAATAGTGGCGAACAAACTCAACTCCAAGCTTAAGCAGGGCAGGCACAGAAATTTGGTCTGCTATCACCGGGATCGCATCAAGCTCAAAGTCCCGATATGCCACGGAAGATGCCTTGAGAAGAGAGGCCACAACACCCAGAGCATCGGACTCAGGAAGGCTCGGATGGAGAAGCAAATCGCAGCGGTTTTCGAGATAGCTGAAATTCAAGCCCAAGGGACCGCGATAAGCGATGGCCGCACCGACCGGTTCCTCCTTGTTCCCCCGGTATGCCAGCCATACGTGGCGAGTGCGCCGAAGGCCTACGCGGCGATAGAGTTCGTCAACGGCTTCAAATTCAACATCTTCCCTCAGTTCCTCCGCGGCCACGTAAATTTTCCCCCGCGCCGCAGTGGCAATCGCAGAAAGGGCCTCTTTATGTGATGAATTGTATGCTACGGTGCGAATCCCACTTCCGGATGGCAGATACATCTTCCTCGGGAAGGAGAAATAGGCATGGCGCTGAACAGAAGAAAGAGATTCGCCAATGGTCTCAACCATGGAACCGAATACTCGGGTAGGAAATCGATTCTCCGGCCGAAACCAATTCTGGGCGGACTCATCGACCCCTTTCACGATGCTCGCAGCTGCGGCATCAAGCATAACGGCACGTGAGGCGTAAGGATTGCTTTCTGAAACGAGGTGTTGGGACATCCACCCTTTGTGTGTCGTGCGCCAAACAGCAAGCGAGGCCCGTCCTCGTTCTTCGTCACCCGCGGTCAAGACATACAGAAGGGATTCCCCGCCACGGAGCATCCGTCGCCAGTTCTCTCTGACTTGTTCGATGTGCGGAGTGAGACGAGCAGCTTTGTCTGGATAGAGAAAGCCTGTCCGTTCGTATAGAGCAAAGAGCTCGCTAACAGGGATCGCATTCACCTGCACGCCATATGTCGCGTGCAAATCCGCCAAGTCCGGCAGTTGGTCCACGATCTCCTGGTCTTGCGTGTCTAAGAGCATTGTGCCTCCGCGACATTCTTCCTAACACTGGGCAAATTAAGCGCTTATGGTTACCGCCATCCGCCCGGCAACTTGGTACCGCCAGCCGGCCCGCTGCGAGGCTCAGGCCCGCGTTTCCTTCCCAAGTCTCATCCACCGAACACTATCCAGAAAAGGCGCTATTCCGCCTGAGCCAGTTATAGGGGTCTCCTTCGTTTCACAAAATGGACCATCAGTACTGTTTTGCAGGCGCTCAACGAGCGGAGTATTAACGTTTTGGGTACAACTGGCTGAAGGATATGCTGTGAGATTGTGCCAATGGACAGAGACTCCGAATACTGATTGATTTACCGGCGCATGCTTACGAAGAAGTTCGGTAAATACATGAGCGGTAGACACTTATCTTGATATGCAGGGCGACCGGTCGGCTCCGCAGAATCCTGGGCACACCCCGGTGTGGGTCCCCGCGCGGGAGTCCCCATCTCTGCCTACTGTTCACTTTTTGACTAAGGCGCCTTTGGAAGTTAATCCAATGGCGTCCAATTGCTGATACGCTCTTGTCAAGGAGAAAAATGCCTGAGCCACATTCCTCGATAGGGATGTTGTTGATTCCATATAGCATTCGTCCTTTACTTGTGCCGATATGAATCAATCGCTTAACTACATCATGGACGACCCTCGAGAAGGGCAGCGGCTCCTTGACAAGGTAGATGCTCCTTCCTGGATATCGAAGTATCTGGAGCCGCATTTGCAAGACGCAAGAAGAGTCCTTTCAGTCGGTTGTGGCCCGGGTGTCTTTTTACGAGAATTGGCTGCAATCCGTCCGAGCGCCGAGTTTGTTGGCGTGGATCTTAGCGCAGAGCGAATTCACGAGGGGGAGGGGCGGCTTCGCGGTGTGTCCAATGCTCGCGTTCAAATAGGAGACGCCCAAGCTTTGCCATTTGAGTCAGGCAGCTTCGATTTTGTGTTTTGCAGATTTCTGCTGGAGTATCTGCCCGACAAACAGCGCGCAGTGGAGGAGATGGTACGAATCTGCCGTGGTGGTGGAAAGATACTGCTCCAGGACTTGGACGGACAGTTGTTATGGCACTCCCCAGAGGACCCAGAGTTACAGCAAACAATCGAGCGAGTGGCTAATCGTTTGGCAAGTACCGGTTTTGACCCTTTCGTGGGGCGGAAGTTGTTTAATCTCTGTTTCGAAGCGGGACTTGCCGAGATAAAGGTTCAGATAGATCCGTACCACCTCTATGCGGGCACCATCGCCGAGGATCAACTCGATCTATGGCAGACGAAGTTGGCGATTGCCAAACCTCAACTCGAGAAAGCCCTGGGTAGCGATGAGGCTGCGGTCAAATACACTGAGCGATTTCTGGGGTACCTGCGAAGGCCGGACACTCTGACTTACTCTTGTTTGTTTACTGTCTCAGGCACGAAGCCCGCGCGAAGCAAGATTTAGCCAAATGAGCTTAGCATTTCAGAATCTCCTGCACGACCGCACTCGATTTCTAGTCACGGCCCTCGGCGTCGCATTCGCTGTCTTCTTGATGATCTTCCAGGGCAGTTTGCTCATTGGCTTCCTGAGAACAGCTGCGGAGGTCATCGATGCGGCTGACTCAGACATTTGGATAACGGCACGAGGAGTAAATTGTTTCGATTTCTCAGCAACGTTGGACCGTCGTTTTCGAGAAATTGCTCAGGGGGTGCCGGGAGTGGCATCCGTAAGCCGTGTTTCGGTCGCTTTTGCGAACTACCGGAAACCCGACGGGCAGCACGAAACTGTGGTCCTTATCGGAGCCGATCCAACCGTTGGCTCGCGATTTCCTCTGCCGTATGTGCCCGGCTCGCAAGGGGCGCTCGAACCGGAAGCAATTGTCGTGGATGAAACAAATGCGGACACCCTGGGAATTCATACCTTCCCAACGCATATCGAGGTCAACGACAGAAGGGCGCACGTCTCGGGGAAAGTGCAGGGCTTCGCTTCGTTCCTCGGATCACCTTATATTTTTACTTCCTATGAGGACGCGGCTAAATATTCAAAGCTCGGTCCGGAAGAGGCCGTATATCTGATTCTTCGTATTGCTAAATACTATGATGTGGTTTCCGTAAAGAAACAACTGAAGGCAAGGCTCCCGGAAGTTGACGTGTGGACCCAAGATGAATTTGGCCGCAGGTCAAAACTATATTGGATTAGCCAAACTGGCGCTGGCGCCGCAATCCTCACGGCGGCTGTTCTCGCGTTCCTGATCGGATTGGTGGTGGTCTCACAGACAATCTACGCAACCACCATGGAGCATTTAGACGAATTCGCAACTCTGAAGGCTCTAGGCGCCTCGAAAAGATTTGTGATCAACGTTGTTCTAAACCAGTCGTTGACGTGTTGCGTCGCCGGATGCGCGTTGGGTTTGTCGGCTACGATTCCACTGGTGGCTTTCGCGCGGCGCGTCGTGGCTTGGATTTACACGCCTTGGTGGTTGGTGCCCGTGGTTCTTCTCCCCTCCTTGTTGATGTGCGTGCTTGCATCTCTCATGTCCATTCGCACCGCGCTTTCGGTGGAGCCTGCGAGGGTTTTTCGTGTCTGAATCCATACTTTCAGTCGAACACATTAACGTCACCCACGGTGTTGGCAACGCATCGATGCGCGCACTTTCGGATGTCTCGTTATCATTTCCTGCCGGGTCGCTTAGTTTGGTCATGGGTCCCTCCGGAAGCGGAAAAACAACCCTCCTATCCGTTCTTGGATGCCTCCTCATGCCGGATGATGGTTCCGTGTTTGTGAATGGCAGGGACGTGACAGCGGCGACCGAAGTGGAACGCACCACGATCCGCCGTGAACAACTCGGCTTTGTGTTCCAAGCCTTCCGGCTATTTGAGTCACTTACGGCGTTCGAAAATGTTACGCTTTCCTCGGACATCGCCGGGGACAAAGGCGAGCAAGCCCGTGTGAATGCGGAGCGGTGCCTGGACCTTCTTGAAATGACAAACAAGAAGCACCTCAAACCTGCCGAGCTGAGCGGTGGCGAGAAGCAGAGGGTGGCCATTGCTCGTGCATTGATGCGGGACCCGAAAATTCTTCTTGCTGACGAGCCTACTGCTTCCTTGGATTCAAAGACGGGCGAGTTGATCGCCGGGATTTTGCGGGACATTGCGCAAGAACAGCGCCGCACCGTTGTGGTTGTGTCTCACGACGAACGACTTCGTGCTTTCGCTACGCACGTTGTTTGTTTGCGGGACGGCAGGGTGGAGAGTAATTGACCCACGTTTTCTTTTTGAAGTCCGTGTAAATCGCCGCAGTATCGAACCAACCCCAGTATTTATCCAACTTGAGGGCAACATGAACTGTGCAGAGGCTTCGACGGGAGGAGCGCTATTGTATTTGTTCTAACTATTGGCTGGAGGTTACGATCTCATCCCGGTCATTGATTCCGATGCGCGGCACATTTTTCGTGCAGCACGCAACATATAGTACAAGAAGTGAAGTTTGGATGGCAGAGATGGCGGGATTTGGACCCACGATTGAGTTTCCCCAACACACGCTTTCCAAAAGTGCTCTCTTAACCGCTCGGGAACCTCCCCGTGTCATGGAAATCTGATCCAGGCTAACAGAAACATGCGATCAGAAGCAGATCGCTCGGCCGCGCGGGCAATCTCCGCTGTCGTATTTCGTGTTGACTTGCGTGTATGAGCGTCCTAGCATCCTCGCTGACTTACGTATGCCATCGAAAAGATTTGCGCTCGAGAGAGCAGCCGCACGCGCTCAGATTGTGGAGCCAAGGCTTCGGGGCGAGTCACGAAAATAACTATAAGAAACGGAAAATACTATATTGAACGGATGCGGCGAATCTCCAGGTTCGTGATAGCGGGCCTGGTCGTGATTATCCCTGTACTTTTCTGGGTCAGCAAGAGACAAGCACCCGCACGAGCAGAACAAAAGGTAGTTCCAGGATCGCTCGTCTTGCTTGCGTCGCCCGGCCGCGTGGAGGGACAAGGCGAAACAATCTCCCTGGGGGCGGGCGCGGACGGCATCGTCAAAGCCGTGCTTGTGACGGATGGGCAGAAGGTAACAGAGGGAACTATCCTCGCAGTGCTAAGTTGTGACGATCGGAAGGCCGAAATTGACCGGGCGAGAGCGGAAGCGGAGAGCGCGCGGCAGTCACGAATCCGCCTTCTGCGGGGCCATCGAGACGAGGAACGACAGGCAGCTGCGCAGAATACAGCGGCGGCTCAGGCAGTATTGAATCAAACGCAGGAACACCTTAAACGAATGGATACTCTCCACCAGAAAGAGGAGATATCCCGTGATTCATTCGAGCAAGCGAAGCGTGATTACGAAGTCGCTCAAGCAAATTACCAGAGCTCTCGTGATGACCAGGATCTCGTGGAGTCGGAACCGTTGCCAGAAGAAAAGTCGAGGGCTGACGCGGATGTCACGGCCGCGGAGAAGAACGTTAGCGTCGCCATGGAGAAGCTTCAAAAATGCACAATTCGGGCGCCCATTTCCGGGACAGTACTTAAAATCATGGCAAGGGTTGGAGAGCCGTACAGCACACTATTGCCACGCCCGCTTTTTAGCCTCGCTGATGACTCTACTCGGCGTGTAAGGGCCGAGGTGGATGAGTGGGATGTAGGCAAGGTTAAACTGGGGCAGCGAACGATCGTCAGTGCGGACGGATTTCCAGGCCGGCGATTTGATGGTCGAGTGATTGAGTTGGCGCACGTCATGGGACGGAAATCGGTTTTGAGCGGTGATCCAGCTGAGAAGGCGGATCGCGACATACTTGAAGTGATTATCGAGCTCGACCACTCCGCCAACGAATTGCCCGTTGGATTGCGAGTCACAGCGCAGTTTTTCTAATCCACCAAGAGATTCTTCAGGTCTAAGCTGAGTCAGCTTCCCCATCGTGTCGCTATATACATTCTGCAGGCTACCTCGGAACAACAGCGGAGTGTTGCGATCAAAGGTGGATGACTTTTGTCACAAACCATGCGAAAGCCATCGTGGCTTGTGTTTTCGTCGTTGCCGTCACGGTCCATTTCCTCGCCCAGCGGCGTCGCGAGCATAAAGAAAGCGCGTCTTGATCATGCAAAAATGGTAAGGCATCGGTTGCAAACTGGTGGTCCTGAGTGGACTTGAAGCACCGACCTTCCCGATCTCATCGGGACGCCCTTGCAAGTGCCTCAATATAAAGGCGTTCGCCATTTCCGCTGATAATAGCTGGCCGCAAAGAGGGCAACGAGGCGAGGCTCCCTTCTTAAAGGCCCCGCCACACTCGCACGGCAGTATATATGGCTCCCATGCCACACAGATTTCCTGGTGCGACGGGTAAGCCGGTAGCATAGACATCCGGTTGCCCCACATCGAAAGGATGTCCGTCCTTCCACATTTTTCGCAATGGGCGTATGAACAATCAGTGAACCCACAGTGCGTGTGCCCTCGCGGAAGCGGCGCCTCTCACCGGCGGGTTGCGCTTCGACCTTTCCGGCGGTGCGCCGCAGCGCAACAAAACCGAAACGTCCCTTGCCGCCCCGCCCTTCCTGCGCGCGCAAACGGCGCCAGGCCGAATTGACACACCTGCCGGGACCGGAGCAAACTGGTGCGACAAAAGTCAGGGGAGGATGAAATGAAACTTCGTTTCGTGGGATTGGCCGCAATTGGCGCAATCGCGCTTGGCTGTGTGGCGCTCGCTCAAAACGTACCGGAGCAATTCGTCGTCAGCGGCAAAGCCGCCGAAAAAATTCAGGATTTCACCACCATCAATCTGGCCACCGCGGAGCGTATTGCCGATTCCTGCGAGAAGGCCGCCGCCACAGAAGGCGTGCAGATCAGCGTCATGGTGCTCGATAATGACGGCAACCATGTGTACATGGATCGCATGGACGGTCAGGGCTATCTCAATATCGTGACCGCCGACATGAAGGCGCGTACCGCGCTCACGGATCGCGCACCGAGCAAGCTCCGTATGAACCGGGTGATCGAGGATCCGACCCAGGAACTTCAGCAGATGCAACTCGGCTTGTTTGCGAATTCTGGCGGGCTTCCCATCGTCGTCAACAAACAGTTGATCGGTGCTGTTGGCGTCGGCGGTTCCGCTCCACACCCGCCCGTGTGGAGCGACGAGATTTGCGCGCACAAGGCGCTGACCGAAGTGTTCGGGCCATCAGTCCCGCCGCTGGTACAAGACCTTCCGGCGCGCGCGAACCCCAATCCAGGGAATGTGCCGGTTCCACGCTTTGTCGCAGCCACGCCGCCCAAGTCGGGCCTGCCCGCGGAATTCGTAGTCGGCGGCAAGGGAGCGGGCAACGTCTTTGACGGCAATCAGATTTCGCTCGCGGCAGCTAAGAAGATCGCCCGCGTCTGTCGCGACTGGGCGGCGTCGAAGGACGGCGCGATGTCGCTCTACATCATCGATAATGCCGGGGAGTTCGTGCACATGGAGCGCATGGACGGCCAAGTCTACAACAACATCCGCACCGCGCTGTTGAAGGCGCAGACCTCGCTGAAGACGCGGCAGCCCACATCCATTGCGGCCGCGCAGCTCAAGAATAATCCGAACGGCATTGCGCGGCAAACCACATATTTTAATCTGTTCACGAACTCGGGCGGCCTCCCGATCGTTGTCGACGGGCAGATGATCGGCGCCGTCGGAGTCGGCGGCGGCGCGGGCGGCGGCGATGAGAATTGCGCCATCGAGGGTCTGAAGGCGACATTCGGCGAGCACGTCACGCTGCCGGTCTATCCGGCCGCGGCGGGAGGCGGCCGCCCGGGCTGAGCGAATCGCGCTGAACGCATCGCGACGCCCTCTTCGATAGCGGCTCCCAATGAGGATAGCAAAAGAGCCCTCAGAAGGAATCATTTCCGGCTATATATCGCTTTGATGCGGCTCACGTCGCCGTCTGACAACCCAGAGACCGCCGCAATGTCGTTCCTGGAGCGGATTTGCGCCCGATAGCGGCCGAAATACTCGACGACGTCTCCGCCATACCCGAAGTAATACATAATGTCGCGGAAATCACGCGTGTGCGCTAACCCCAGCGCGTGGCCGAGTTCGTGCAGACACGTTAAATAGACGATGCTGTCGCGCAGAAGCATGTCTCCTCTGGCGCGCCGCGCGATCTCCTGACCCAACGATTCCACGTCGGGCCGTATGTAGACGGCCGCTCCACGGTGGCCTCCAACAATCAGCGGGCGCATCTCCCCGTACTCGCCGCCATTGGGTTCTGCCCAGTAGATTCGAACGAGCGCCAGAGATTCGGTCGCAGCCTTGAGTCGAAGGCTTTTCGCGGCGCTGCGCTGCCACGCCTCCAAGGCCCATAGCGCGAGTTCTCGATCCGATGAGCGATAACCGGTCTGCCCGCTGCCCTCCGCGATGAAGTAGGTGATAGGGTCCTTCGCATCAAGAGCCCTCGGCATACTTGATTGCCGCCCGCTCGTTTGGACTGTGCTCAACGCAATGATGATAGGAATCAGGGCGGTCGTGACTGCGGCGGTTCTCAAGGTGTGTCGGCTCATAAGTCCGGATGATAACGCCAAGCTGGCCGGACGCGCAGCGGGAATCGGAACGCCTGAATCAGCAATTTCCCCTTGTGTAGCTTCAAGAGTTTACGGAATCTCATGCGAAGTGGTTTTCGGAACCTGGAACCACATTCTGACAAGCCTCTTAGGACTTGGCGATGGGTTTCGTCAACGTCACTGCGAATATCGCACACAATTAGCGAATGGGCCTCTACTGGCAATTTTTCTGTGTCGATGGCAGGAGAAGAGTATGCTGCGCAATCCAGAGGTTCCAATCGGAAATCTCGGAGATAGCCATTCAAGCGCCACCAAATTAATTTGAGTTGACGCGAGAGGCCAGCGGACGTATGTTTTGCTCACCGGTAGAAATTTCAACATTACGCATGAGGTGAACCTATGCCAGCACAAATCCCCAATCATCGTCGCCCACGCGCAGTTGCAACCTTTCTCGCCGTGACGGCTCTGTCGCTCGCAGGCGCGACGGCCCGCTTGGGCATGGCTAAGACCGCACCCAAGCCCCCGAAGGCTGTGGCCGCCGCGGACGTCTCCACGGACGATCTCCAGCGGTCCCTCCGCCTGGATACCTATAAGATTCTGGGCGATAGCGGCGCGGCGCGCGGCGAAAACATTTACTTCTATAAGTGTTGGATGTGCCACAACCAATACACCAAAGGCGCCCCCTTATTGAAGGACCTCTTTCAGCGTGAGAACCTGGCATCTGGTGATCCCGTAAATGACGACAACGTCACCGCCAAAATCAAAGAGGGCGGTGCCGGAATGCCCGCATTTCGCACAAGTCTTTCCGATGCGGACATAACGGATCTGCGCGCTTATTTTCACTCGGGAAAATGCTGCGTGGAAGGCGAAAATCCGCCTGCGAATCCCTGGTATCGCGCCGAGACGCAGAAATGGCCGGTTCAAAGTGGCCTCACGGGCGGCGCCACTGGAATGGTGCGGATCGC
>Ga0137409_10001947_pt1 | contig 22236 bp, 17 predicted proteins | sample CZODoug1_16funga_FD_122059 | JGI IMG/M metagenome (GOLD analysis project Ga0137409, IMG submission 122059) | Vadose zone soil fungal communities from Angelo Coast Range Reserve, California, USA - CZODoug1_16fungal (Hybrid Assembly) | ecosystem: Environmental > Terrestrial > Soil > Vadose zone...
GGAGTACCATTGACGGAGCGAGCTATACGTTGGATTCTGCTGGAAACCGGACAGCGAAGACCGACCAGAGAGCAGCCGTGACGTCAAACTACACGTATGACGCGATCTACCAGTTGGCGCAAGTGACCCAAGCCGCGACCACGACGGAGAGCTACACTTACGACCCGGTGGGCAACCGCACCGCGTCGCTGGGAGTGTCGTCCTACACCACAAATGCGTCGAACGAGCTCACGGCAATCCCCGGCGTGACTTACACCTACGACAACAACGCCAACATGCTCACGAAGACCGACTCGACGGGCACGACCAGATACGTCTGGGACTTTGAGAACCGGCTTACGAGCGTGACCTTACCCGGCAGCGGTGGCACGGTCAGCTTCAAGTACGACCCGATGGGACGGCGCATCGAGAAATCTTCCTCCGCTACAACGAGCGTCTTCGCTTACGACGGCGACAACCTCATCGAGGAAACGAATTCCTCGGGAGCGGTGGTGGCTCGCTACACGCAGACGCAAAACATAGACGAGCCGCTGGCCATGCTGCGCAGCAGCGCGACGAGCTACTACAACGCCGACGGCCTCGGCTCGGTCACGTCCTTGGCAAATGGATCGGGGACTCTAACGCAGACCTACACCTTCGATTCGTTCGGAAACGTCACAGCGACAAACGGCTCAGTAACGAATCCGTTCCAGTACACCGCGAGAGAATCCGATGCGCAGACGGCCTTGTATTTTTACAGGGCACGTTACTATGATTCCAGTACGGGATGTTTCTTAACCGAGGACCCACTTCGTTATGACCCGACAAGCTTCTATTAATATGTTGGCGGAAATCCAGTAATTTGGGCGGACCCGCTGGGTCTATATCAATGTGCCAAGAGAGCGACCTGTAATTTTCAACCGGATTTGAACGATGCCCTTCTCAAGTTCGAAAAGTGCACTGGTAACGATATCACTGTAACCTGCGGCAACAACGGCCACCCCCCAACTGACAGTCACTTTTACGGATGGGCGGTTGACATTGGACAAAATGCAAATCCGTGGCTTACGAGAGCGATGGCAGTAGATTGTTTCACGAAAAGTTTCCCGCAAGGTGTTGGCGGAAGCTATGCCCAGCAAGAATACAATTCAAGCGATCCGAATCAAGGCTGGCATTTCCATTTTCAGTATTTTCCCGGAAAAAACTACAGTTTTGGATTCGCGCCATTGCCGATCAAGCCTCATGGGAAATAAACGGCGGAGGAAAATGTGACAAGATTGACTTTGTTCTCCTGTTTAGTCGCACTGCTGTTGGCCGTCGCGGGAGGCGTAAGAGCGCAAGATGTCAAACAGAAATATGTTGGCAAGAGTAGCTGCGCACATGATATTCAGTCGGATGGTCCAGATTTCGGGTCACGGCTGGACAAAACTCGAAATACTTATCTTATAAATCGAAATTTTCCTAGGGTAAAAGTTCTTCTAATCGTTCAACTCAAGAGCGAAAATGACAAGTGTGGAGTTATCAGAGACGCGGTTGCCATAACGCGCATCGCAAAGGAGTTCCAATTTAGTTGTTTCGATCCTTCAGCACCCGGAGATGTTGTAGTGGGGACTCGAAACGCCAATGATACGAGGACAACGGGGATGGCTATCGAAGCATGGCGGATAGATATAGTAAACCAAACATTTAACAAGACCACGGACAAAGTAAGTTGCACAAATGAAAGCTACGCAGGTTCGGACGACGGTAGTGATCTTGTGGACGAAGCTAAGAAACGGGCTTCCCAATGAGTACCTAAGGAACCGGGCGAGTGGGACGGAAAGCTTCAAGTACGACCCGATGGGGCGGCGCATCGAAAAATCACCCTCCGCAGCGACAAGCGTCTTCGCCTATGACGGCGACAACCTGATCGAGGAAACGAATTCCTCGGGAGCGGTAGTTTCCCGTTACACGCAAACTCAGAATATTGACGAGCCCTTGGCGATGCTGCGCAGCAGCGCGACGAGCTACTACAACGCCGATGGTCTCGGGTCGGTTACGTCACTAACAAATGCATCCGGTGCTGCGGCAGAGACGTATACCTACGATTCATTCGGAAAGGTCACGGCTTCCAGCGGCTCGCTGACGAATCCGTTCCAATACACCGGAAGGGAGTCCGACAGCGAAACTGGACTCTACTACTACCGCGCCAGATACTACGACCCAGCTGTCGGAAAGTTCTTAAGCGAAGATCCAAAGGACTTTGGTGGCGGGATAAACTTCTATTCGTATGTGCTAAATCGCCCACTCAACGGTATCGATCCTTTCGGATTGAACACGACCGTCATAATAATCTACGACAAGGGGTATGGAGGGATTACCTATGGCTCCCATGCTGCTCTCTTTATCGACAACGGCGGAGACCCAATCCTTTATGATCCTGCGGGTTCCTACGCGCAGGATCACCATTGCGGATCAGGAGACGCCTGCGACGACTCGAACGCCAATCTAGGGAAGTATGAGAAATATCATCAAGATAACGACTCAACCCTTCAATTGTTCGTTTTTCAAACAACCCTGGAAGAGGAGAAACATATCGCTGATCGGATAGATACAATGGGTGGGTCCTTGCCCTTCTTTTGTGCTTCAAGCGTCTCGAACGCCATTAAGGGGATCGGGCCATTCAAGAATCTCAAGGGTTCTGGCCTACCCGGAAGATTGGCAAAACAACTTCAAAGACTAATTCCGAAGCCACTTGGGAAAGGAAGGTCATTTGGGGGTGGTGGGGGAGGATCTTGGTGATCGAATCTCTAAGCGGAGTCACGTCCAATCACCGTTTCGAAGGCCCAAATGCCCAGCGATGGCTTGCGAGCATCTGGATTTCCCTAGGCGTTGGTTTCATAGCTGTGGAATTGCTCGACCTCAATCGTTTTCTTCGGACATGGATACAGGGCAGGGCCTTTTGGGTATACATCATTTCCTACCTCCTGGTGTTGGGAATAGCATTGAGCGTATCTGTCCTCGTGGTACCTCAAATCCAGAAGCTTGTAACATGGAAGATGCTGATCTTCGGAGTAGGTATTGGATTCCTCGGCGGCCTACTCGCTATTCTGGTTAATCCTCTACTGCTCGGGAAGGGCCTCACGCCGTCTTGGAGTGCATGGAAGGACCCGGTGCAGTTGCTTGTAGCCGGGGGACTCAGTATGGGATGGGTGTACGGAGCAATCGTAGTGCTCGCAAGCCAATCGCTCGCGAACCGAAGTTACTGGCGCCTCGTTTATTTCCTATGCGCGTGCGTAGGTGTCAGAATTCTTGAACTTGCCCTCAACTTCTTTGTTGGTGGAAAATCCTAGGCGGGTGGCAGAGCCTTTGGGATTGAGCTTGCGAGTGCCTGAGCCCTTGTGGTTATTCGAGGCGGGTGGCGCCGCGTTTGCGGTTGATTTTTGGGGGTGGCGCAGCATTTGGAGTTTGGTTTTTCAAAGGGTGCAGGTTTAGATGTGACTTCATGGCTGATTAGATGACGTTGTCGGCTCCTTTCTTCCGAGCCTTGGTCGTTCTAACAGCTACCAAGTCTACTCGGAAGGAGGAGCCGACAACGTCATCTAATCAGCCAGGAGTAGAATTAGAGCACTTCAGCTTCCATTATTTCAATTTCGCTTGACAATTCGCCTTGAAGGAGAGTAGGCTGCGCCATTCTGTTGGACTACCGTTGTCGTCCCGTCTGGTGTCCGGCTGAATGGCTGCCCGGTTCCGACCCTTTGGGTCAAATCTTAATCTCGGCGCTCGCAGGGGGATTTATGGACCTAGCCCTTCTCCTTGCAAGGCTGATGCTTGTAAGTCTATTTCTCGTCGCTTCCGTTAGGCAGCGGGTTTTCCACCATAGTACATAGCGGACGGTGTGAATTGCTTGCAGACCTCAATTCGCGTTTCGCCGAATTCCGAGTCCGAGGAAAACCGTGATCACTGACGAGTTACACAATTCTGAGGGGGACAAGAAAGCCACCCAGAACGAGGCTACGGTCCATCGTGTAAGGCTACCGGCGTTTATCGTCGAAGAAGAGATCGGACTGGGCGATATCATTAAACGCGCAACCTATGCGATTGGAATAACACCGTGCGCAGGATGCGAGCGCAGAGCGGATAAGCTCAATAAGTGGATGTCCTTTCACAGTTGACTAAGAGACTTCTCGTAATCTGTTCCGACTCTACTTTACGCGAGAGAGGAGAATATTATGGAAGACCCAGCAACGGGCCAATCGCCCGCAACGACAACCCCAGCTTCAGGACGGCCGACGTGTTCGGCATGCGGTGCAGGAGCGTCAGCTGTAATGCCGAGCCCAGGATACGTCACGGTTGTGGGTCATGCCACGATGTCATTCCCGCGTCTCGCTGTAGAGAAGGAGTTCGCTCATCTGCTAGGGAAAAAGGACTTTCAGGGCCTCACGGACCGGCAGACGTTGTACACGATCCTCTCCGAAACCAAGAATCGTTATCTTGCGCGGAAGATGTGCGGCCAGATCACGCCTTACGGGAGCGGGTCGTCTCCTGCCTACATATTGATGTGGGAGGAGCCACACGATCTGGACGTCCTAATTGACGCATTGAAACGTCCGTTGAGCACAACGGAATTTGACGTCGTGGAAGGAAGAATAGCTGGAATGGCTCCTCCCGCACTCTGCAACAGTCAGGAACTTCCGATCATCGTCTATTCGCAACTGTATTCCTTCCGCGTGGAGTCTTTCGTTAAGTCAATTCCTCGCTCTCAGAGTACTGAGAAAATTCCAGCTAAGGACTTTGAGGCTGCGGCCGAGGAGACATTCCACCGTATTATGCGAATTGCCAGTAATGGCACGGGACCCACTCGCGCTCTGACTTATGCAGCACTGACGTATCCAGGGCTATATGGGATCGTAGCCGAGAAGTACGCCCAGAATGCCTCCCTCACTGAAATCGGAGCCAGTCAATCGGGCCGTAATCCCAATCATGCAGACGTCCTTCTCAAATTCGTTAGACGAGATACCCTTTTCAGCGAAATATATAGATTCACTGTCAATTACCGAGATTCGTTCGCATTTCTGGAAGAACCTCTGCATGCTAGCTTCGAGATTCCATAATGGCCCTGTGCGTTTGTTGAGGATGTGAATATGGCGACAGGATTCACTGCGGAGTTTTCCCTTTACACTTCCGTGGTGACTTACGCTACATCAAGCGGCCCGAGGTGGGGAGGACCACTGCAATCCGCCTCGCAACCGATGTTGCGGAACGGAGGCGGTACCCGGGGCGGTTGTCCCGATCCTAGGGAAATTGCATGTCCAGACGGCTGCGTGAACCTGCAGACAGATCCGTCCAACTGTGGCCGTTGCAGCCATGAGTGTCAACCCACCCAAGATTGTTGCAACGGAAAATGCGTCGCCTCATCGAGCGACACGTCCAATTGCGGGCAGTGTGGTAACGTCTGTCCCTCGGGTTATGTCTGTTGCAACGGTACCTGTCGGAATCTCAACAGCGATGTGAACAACTGTGGCGCGTGTGGTGTAGTTTGTCCATCAGGACAAACCTGTTGCGCTGGCCAGTGCTGCACGACCTGTTGTACGGGACGGTATCAGACACTGTGCTGTCCGCCCGGTGCGACCTGCGAGCCAGGACGGGACCCCAATGACCCTAGTGACAGGAGCTGCCGCCAACTCCCCGAAACAGTCTGCGATCTCAATTCACTCACAGCGTGCCTTAACGCCGCACAATTGACTTATCGGGAGTGCTTGCGGGAAAAGCCCGCGAGCGTCTGCAATGCCGACCAATATTACGCGGACGCATACTGCAACGCCCTGTTCGGGTGTCTGCCGAAAATAGGCGGGGGCGTTTGTTGCCCTAGCGGGCAGTGTACTCACCTTGATGACACTTCCAACTGTGGTGCATGCGGCAAGCCCTGTGCGCCGGGGCAAATTTGCACGGGTGGTATATGCTGCCAAGCTGGACAGGTCAACTGCGGAGGCAAGTGCTGCACTGCCGAGGCCTGTTGCACCGATAGCAGCGGTAATCCGACTTGCTGCTTCGGGGGCTCCGGGGTCTGTTGCGTGAGCATGGACGGCACTGCTAAAAATTGCTGCGGGCCCGGGGACACTTGCTCAAGTGGACTATGCTGCCCAAAGGGACAGGTCAACTGCGGGGAGCAGTGCTGCCCCTGTTGCAGCCGCAACGGGAATGATTGCTGCTCGGGAGTCTGTTGTCTAGGCGACAGCGGCACTGCTTGCTGCGAAGGAAGCAGTCCGCTTTGTTGTGGGGGGATCTGTTGCTCCGTATCGTGCTGCAAGCCCGATGGCATAGGTTGTTGTCCGCCTGGCCAGAAATGTTGTGGGAGTACGTGTTGCCCTGCTGGCTCGCCCTGCTGTGGGGACAGTTGTCAGTGCACTGCACCTCTTAAATGCTTCAACAACACCTGTACATGCCTAGACGACCCAACATGTTGCGCTTTGCCACCGCCGGGACGCCCGGGCGCCTGCGTGCCTATTAACCCCAATCCAGCTGGCATGGTCTTTATTACCTGGGCCCCCCCATGTGACTCGACATGCACGAGTTGCACGTGCGTTGACACAATCAGGATAATCAGAAGCGATAGAGATCACTCGGACTTGCGCAATTACATTAGCACTGGCCCCTGCGCAGGCTTTAACCCCACGACGGGCCTGGCCTTCTTGGACGTGGTCGATCTCCCACTCGACGGTAACTTGTACAGCTGGGACATTCAGTCGTGTAAGAGTGGGCGGTGTGGTTCCTTCGTCACGACCAACCAAGCGGCAGTAACCAGTGGGAGTGGCAATGGAAAACCTCCATGCTAGTTGGAAGAAAGTCGTTCAAAAATGCTCATTGTTAACAGTAAAACGAGCTCACTCCCGCGCCACTCTGACGTGAGCGCCGCCATCAGATGCCACTCAACGAGCATCGGGATCATCTCTCTCCGCAGCCTACCCCCGCAGGAAGGGCGCTTATTCCTTCCCAGGAATGCATGGCTCATTCTCACGAGCTTGCCGGGTGCGCCAGCCTTAACAGGTGAGAGGTTTTTCCGTGGCGAGTGCCCCATCTGTCGCGCCGCGCGACAGGTGGGGATTTCGAGTTTGCCGTTTTCACGAGAATAGTAGGAACTAGTTCGCGAGGAACGCCCTGGGCAGTTGAGTCTGCCGTGAGAAACACTGGGGCGCACTAATTCCGAGGCATGTGGCAGTACACGCGCGATTTTCATACTGTAGTCAATTTTGTGACTGCGAAAGCACCAGAGTTCAACAGGGTTCAACAGACTTCAACAAGCGGGCCGTAAACGATTTAACAAGAATCACTTAGAATCCACAGATTTCTACAGAGTTCTATAGGGTTTGGCATCTGGTTCGGGACCAGGAGGCCGGTGGTTCAAATCCACTCGCCCCGACCATTTGTTCCCATAGTGCGTTGAGTCTAGGCCAAAACACGGCTCCCTGGTTTCAGCCCAGCTGTGGGTGATTCTCAACTGGCGTTGATCGCGGCGAGCAAAGCCTCAGCACGCGACGCAGCTTTCGGTGTTTCTTCGTGTTTGAAATAGGCAAAGACCTCTCCTCGCCGGCCGAGTTCTGCGACCCTTTGTATCTGTTCTCGAAGACTCTTAGCAGAGTATTTGTCCTTCCGCAGGCGTAGGTAGAAAAAATCAGCGGTCTGGACCTGTGGCGTTTGAATCTCCTCGCTTTCAGCGAGGCATAACGCGGCGTTTCTCTTGCGAAGTGCGGCGAACACTTCATCAGCAAACCACGATGTGTCCCGAAATTCGAAGGCGGCGCGCAGGTGGCGGGGCAGGCCGGTCAAAAATTCCGTCAACAATGGGACGTCGCATTTCAGATTTGGCGGCAATTGAAAGAGCACTGGTCCCAGCTTGCCTGCCTTCTCCAGAGGTTGGAGGGAAGAGATGAATTCTGCCGCAAATTCGGTCACTCCGCGAAGGCGCTTGATGTGTGTGATCATCTTATGCGCCTTGATGGCGAATTTGAATCCGGGAGGCGTTGCATCCATCCAACCTTTCAGCAGTTTATCGGTAGGGAAGGTCCGGAACAAATAGTTCACCTCGACGGAGTTCAAGCGCGTGGCGTAATAGCTCAAGAACTTGGCGGAGGCCAGCTTCGCCGGATAAAAATCCGGCTTCCAACTGGAATAGGCCCAACCCGAGGTGCCCGCGTAGACCTTTGGCATAGAGGCATCACTATTGTACGAGATAGCTTGTAATAGAGTGCGGCTTCAGAAACAATCCCGCAAGTAAGAACGCAGGACTCCAGCGAGGTCCGCGATGGAATACGACAAAGACAAAGTGGATGAGATGGTGTTGGCACTGCTGTACTTGACAATGTTCGAGGAGGGATCTGGGTTTCGAGCGTGGAAAGCGCATGATTGGGACGTGCTCGACCGGCTGCACCAGAAGGGGTACATCTCAGATCCAAGGAGCAAAGCAAAATCCGTCGTGGTGACAGAAAAAGGCGCGAAGCGATCCGGTGAGTTGTTCGAGAACTATTTCGGGAGTGAAAGCCGCAGCGGGCGTCAGCGGTAGGCGACCTTGCGTTGGCGGACGGCAGTGATTTCGACGGTGTTGCCGTCCTTGTTGAGATCGAAGAACACGCGGTAGTCGCCGCAGCGTAGACGCAGGCCGGTCAACGGGGCTTCAGCTTTTTCACATCGCCGGTGCGACTGTAAGATAGCGATTCAGGCAGTAGAGAATCTGCATGGCGGGATCGCGATCGATAGCACGGAGGTCGGTGCAAGCTTCCGGCGACCAGAGAAATCCCCTGCGCTGGGGCGCAGGTGATTCCGTCATTTATTTAGGCCGAACTCGCCCGACAAAAACAACCAGCGTGGGACTCCATACCGCTCGTCGCATTTTAGCGATTTTTGGTCGGGGATATGGTTCGGCCGCCCTCTTGGTGTCAATCTATTTCGGCATGTGGGAGAGCCTGCTCACATTGCTCTTCCCCTCACCAAAATGAAATGCATCAGTCAGAGGGAGTGGGATGAACGTGCCGGAGTCAAGTCACCAACAACCGCACGCTACTTTGCCATGACATCGCCTTTTCGTTTTTCCTTGACAACCGGGTCGGGCTCAACTATCAGGGTCATAACCGGCGGGATACGATTAGTCAATCGGGGGAGGGCTACGGCGATGATCTATCCCATGAGACGGGGCGTCTCACGGACAATTCTGGCATTACTCTTGCTTTGGCTGGGGCCCCCTGTCTTTGCACACCACTCGGTCACCTCGGAATTTGATCCCGGCAAGGAATTTTCGGTAACAGGCGTGCTCACGCACGTGGCCTGGACAAACCCGCACGTTTATTGGTGGGTGGACGTGAAGGATGAATCCGGCAACATTGTAACTTATTCCTTTGAGGGCAACCCCCCAGGCATGTATCACCGGGCCGGCCTGCACAAGGACGACTGGAAGCTCGGTGAAGTTGTTACGGTGACAGCCGTCTCCGCCAAAGACGGCACTAAGCACCTGGGATTCGGAAAGATGATCAAGTACTCGGATGGACATGCAATTGTGTTGAAAGTAGGAGGAGAATAGCACTTTCTTTTTGCGGTCAGCCGACGCTGCGAAACGCCGTGTGGCCATTACTCTTTCTCCATGTTCACCTGTTTGCGATTTGGAATTGAAGAGGAGAATGCAAACGTGAAGCCTCGGTTCGCGATCTGCGCTTGGTTAGCAGCACTCCTGCTTGTGGCTGTTATTTTGGCGACCGTTTCCTTGCTCCCGGAACCGCTCGTCGCCCAAAATGGAGCGCCAACCACCGCAAAGTCAGCCGCGGCAATGCCACCATCCGTTATCTCCAGCAACGAGGAACTCCAGAAGCTCTACCTTGATTTGCCTGTGGCCAAGTTGCGCACTCCAAGGGCAGTGGATGGCCACCCGGACCTGAGTGGATTCTGGTACAACGATCTTAGCAATGCCAGCCAGAGGGACGCGGATGGCACCGTCCGTTTTGACTTGGGCGGGTCGAGGCGCGGCAAGGCCGTCGCGAAGTATCCCGAACCCAGCGAGCCTGATTACAAACCCGAATATGCGGCTAAGCTAAAAGCCATCATCGATAACCAGTATGGAGAAACTACAGCGGAAGATCCGAACTTTGACTGCCTGCCAAGCGGAGTCCCGCGCGTCTCGACGGGGCCACTGCAGATCGTTCAAACTCCGAAAATGATCGTGTTGCTCTACGAGTCGAATTTTATCGGCCAAACTTTCCGCATCGTGTACACGGATGGACGAACGCACCCGAAAGATCTCGACACCTCCTATCTGGGGCATTCCATCGGTCACTGGGAGAGGGATACGCTGGTGGTCGACGTGGCAGGTTTGAATGACGAGACCTGGATGGGCGGTGCGCAGGGACATACAGAGCCGGGTGTACACGTCGGCGAGCCGAATCACCAGATTATAGAGAAGTTCGCGCTGATCCATAGCGACCAGGAGCATGTGACTGAACACTATGCCCGCCACGGTAACATGCTAGTTTACGAAGCGACGGTAGAAGACCCAGTAGCTTTTACGAAACCGTGGGTGGTGACTCCGCGGCATCTAATTCTGGGCCGGCCGGACGACGAATTATTTGAGACCTTCTGCCAGTCACGGGACAAAGAACACATCATTAAACCCAGCGAAAAAGACCAGTATCTTTGCAACTACTGCAAGAAACCCGCGAGCAACTAGTTCGCATCGCAGCGGATCAGTGGGACGGTGCACTCCGTCCGAGCAAGCGAACTAGGCACAATGCGGGCCGATCATGAGTCAAAGTTTTAGCGTGCGCCACCGCTGCTTGCGCCGCCGCTTTTTTCAGAGATCAAGCCTTTGTACAGACGCTCGAGATACACATCGGTTTTTATGGGAGGAGATTCCAAATACTCCCACTTTGCCAACACCTTTTCCTGTTTGAGCTGGTCGAGGCTTTTACCCTGGTCGATACCCGCCTTGACTGCCGCGGAAGTACCTTTGAGCACATCCAGATACTTCGTTAAATCCGCCTTTGATGCCACGGCGCCGTGCCCTGGAATAACCTTTACGTCATTTGGCGAGCGAGCTAATACGTACTCAATGGAAGCAATCTCCCCCTGCGGCCCACCGGTCGCATCGTTGTCCGAGTTCAAAGCTGGGTAGTGGGGAGGATCAAAGTTCGTAAATAGATCGCCCAAATGAACCACATTGCCTTGCGAGAAAAAGACCGCGCAGTCGCCATCCGTATGGCCACGAGCGAAATGAATGGCGTGAACTTCTCCGCCATTGAGGTGCAGCGTCAACTCGTCCTTGAATGTGATCACGGGAAGTGAGACCGCTAGATTCGTGATGCGTCGATCGGTCACTGTTTCCATCGTCCTGCGCACATTATCCTGGGCAATGATGACGGCCGTCTTCCCGAAATACGCGTTGCCGCCGGTATGATCGCCATGCCAATGGCTGTTCAGCACGTATTTGACGGGTTTGTCAGAAATCGTTTTGAGCGCCGCTTCAATCTTGGGCCCGAGCTCCCCCAACTGAGAATCCACGAGGAGGATGCCGTCGTCACCCACGAAAGCAGCTATATTGCCCATCCCCGCCTGAGCTCCCGAGCTCTGAAGGATGTAGATATTACCAGCGAGCTTTTGCGCCTTGACCTGGACTTTGCTCAAGTCAGGCGGCTGTTGCTGCGGTAGTTGTGCACGAACCGAAAGTGGAGCGAATAAGCACAACAACAGATACGCGATAGCATGTTTGCGCATGATTGTTTCCTCTCCCGTATGTTAAGTTTGGCTCAGTCCGGCCTTCACGCGCTCGGGCGCAAAAGGAAGCTCGCGCAAGCGAATACCCATGGCGTCAAGGGTTGCATTCCCAACAGCAGCTGCGGCGATGCTGATAGAAATCTCGCCTGCGCCCGTTGCATCCTGATCAATCCAGGTGATCTCGCACATATTGCGCGTAAGGGTAGAATAGAAAGAAACTCTGGTCAAGATTAGGCTGAGCCTGATGAAAGTGCTCGGCGGCAAGAGATAATGAAGAGAAAACTGGAGCACAACCCTTTTTCTTGCACCTCTATATTATTTGGCTGACTTCGGGTGCATGTGAATGCTGTAATCCTTATCGCAAGGGAGAACACTGTCGACGCGAACGACCTTCAAAGTTTCATCTGCCGCTGTAGTACGCACGTAGCCGATGGCGCCCTGCACGTTGGACACGAACTTGAGCACTTCCGTGGGGGTCGCCAGAGTCGTCGGTGCCGCATGAATATCCCCTGTAAATACATGGTGCAGGAAGTACGCATTGAAATCTTTATCCTCCATCCGGTAAATGACAGTGAGCACCGCCTGTCGCTCCGGCTTGCCGGACTCCAGCATCACCACCGTGATACGACGGCCATCCGACCAATGGTTTTGCTCTCCTAAGAAGACTTTGCGTAGTTCCGCAAAGGACAGGTTCTCGACTGGATTCGACCGATTCACCAGGATTGCCAAGCATTCATCAGCCGCCGGGGAACCTTGCGGTTCGAGACCGACGGGCTGTGTGGTCCCAGCCGACGGAACAGAAGACACCGTAACAATGACGGCCAGTATAAGTAGCACAATGGTTATACGAGGCATCGTCGCAAGCCTTTAGAACGTGAAGCCCGCCTGGAGGGCTAGCCCGTTGATCGCCTGTTGGGCCCGCAGTATAGTGTAGTCGTATTGCAATTTCAGCGCCACGAAATCCGTAGGGTCGTACCGCACTCCCACCGATGGGCCGGCCCGCAGGCCAATATCCGGGTACACGGGTTCGCTGTCCGCAGCATTCATATACTGATAGCGGAAGTACGGCCGGTAGGACCCGAAACGTTTGGAGATCTGGGTATACCACCCAGGCGTATTGAACATCCGCCCTCCCTGAGGCGTATGGCGGATGACCAGGGCCTCGTTCAGCCACTCGAAATCGGAGCCGATGAACACAGCGTGGGCCGCCAGGATGGTCTCGCCGATGCGCGATGGAACGCCTGGTTGTAGTACGTCACGGTAGGCGGAGAACCCCACCTGTAGTCCGCGTATCCTGTCAGGCCGGGCGAAGAGTGCCACATTGAACGCCTTATGGGCGTTCTCATCTACGTAGTTCTGCACCGCGGTAGCGCTTTGGCCCAGGGGTGGGACGTAGGAGCGCGAGGCCCGGCCATTGCCGACCTCCACCACGTAATGAAGTCCCACGCCGCCGGATGGGATGCGCCCAGATATGGACAACCCCACGTTATGGATAGGAAGGGGGCCTCCCTTGTCTTCGAATTCGAAGAGGAAGGGGCGTCCCGTGGTGGTCTGGAACCAGGTGCTATGGTGATAGGCCGTGTTGTAGTAGCCGATCGCTGTATGAAACCGGCCTACCGCTATGTTCAGATAGTCACTCTGAGAGTACTGCAGCAGCATGCGCTCAAGATCCACGCCGAAATTGTTGAACTCGTCGGATTCAAAGACGATCTCGCTGAGGAACTTGAAGCGTTCGGAAAGGTCCGAAGTGACGAACAGATTTACCTGCCCAATTGTGAAAGAACTCGGGAAGCAAGTGTAAGCCTGGCACGTGGGGGAATCGTGGATATGGTCGTTCCCGTGAAAGGTGATGTCGCTGAAGCCCCTTATGCGCAGGAGGGTCTTGTTCAAATCCATTCCTTGCGACTCGGCAGGTTGTGCTTGCGGCCCAGTTTCAGGTTGAGGGGGTGGAGCGGCTTGGGAAGGCGCCGGGCTGGGGGCTGCGGTCGCTGTTTTTGCCAATGCCGCTTCTAATTCCGTTACTCTTCCCTCCAGCTGATCAATACGCCGCAGGAGTAATTGGGAAGTCTGCTGATTCAGGTCGGAAGGAGCAGCGAATTGCTGCGCATAAAGAACGGGCGTAGTCATGACCATGGCCAGGAGCAAAGGAAACATCAGCCTTCCACGCATGCGTCCGATGAGCTTCATCGCGAACAGGACTACGATTTGCGGGAGTGTGGAATACATCATTTCTGCCTCCTTAAAGTTTTTCGTCTCGCAATAGTCAGCAGGTCCCCACGATCCAGGAGTGGCTCGAAGCACGCCGCCAATGGAGTAACCCGCGGTCGTAATAGTACTCACAGTCGCGAATTGCACCTTGCTTTTCCATCATCGAAGAGATGGACCTCGCTTGATTCTTCACAGTAGAAGTAGAAATTGTTGGGATTACTCGGTTTTCAAAGTACAACAACGGACGCAACGCTACAGTATCTCTCACAGACGTTCAAGCGAAATCCAATTTTGGAGGGCATTCCAGAAATATAGCGGACCAAGTGCTCCAATTCCTGTCTTTCTGTTGACTTCTTCCAACAACACTCTTACTATTGCGCAACAATGGTAGGGCAAACCTTCTCCCAGTATAGGATCATCGAGAAACTCGGTGGCGGGGGGATGGGTGTGGTCTACAAGGCAGACGACACTCGCCTTCACCGCGTAGTCGCCCTCAAATTCCTACCACCGGAACTTTGCCGTGATCCCTCCGCATTGGCCCGCTTCCGACGCGAAGCCCAAGCCGCCTCCGCCTTGAATCACCCAAATATCTGCACGATTCACGACGTCGGAGAACAGGACGGACAGGCGTTCATCGCCATGGAGTTTTTGGACGGCTTAACTCTGAAACACACGATCTCCGACAGACCGATGGACAACGAGAGGCTCCTTTCATTGGCCATTGAGATCGCCGACGCGCTTGATGTCGCTCACAGCCAAGGCGTCGTTCACCGTGACATCAAGCCCGCCAATATCTTTGTCACGAAACGGGGGCACGCAAAGATTCTGGATTTCGGGCTCGCAAAACTGACCCTGGTTGGCAATAAGGTCGCGCAAGCTGCTGGCGTAACCTTTGAAGCGACAGTTAGCTCGGATGCAGCGCAACTGACCGGTCCGGGCACGGCGCTGGGCACGGTGGCGTACATGTCGCCGGAGCAGGCCAAAGGGAAGCTGCTGGATGCCCGCACGGATCTCTTCTCGTTCGGTGCCGTGTTGTATGAAATGGCCACAGGGGCCATGCCATTTCGGGGCGATACTTCCGCGGTTATTTTTGATGCTATTCTGAACCGGCCGCCCTTGCGCCCCTTGCGGCTTAACCCCGATCTGCCGCCAAGGTTAGAAGAGATCATCACCAAGGCGCTGGAGAAGGACCGCGACCTACGTTACCAGGTAGCCGCGGAAATACGCGCAGATCTGAGGCGCCTGAAGCGCGATGTTGAATCAAGTTCCCCTCCGCAAGCGGGCTCAAGATCCTCCGCCGTTGCTGCTCCCCCGCTGGATGCCCCCAAATCTCAGCAGGCCGGCAGTTCCGCAATTATTTCCGCGGTAAAGGAGCACAAATGGGGAGCTACTGGAATTGCGATGGCAGGACTGATCGTTTTGGTTGCGGCCGGGTTCGGGCTGTATTCGTTGTTCCATCGAACGAACCCCATGTATTTCCAGAATTTCACGATCACGCAGGTCACTAATTCGGGGAAGGCAGCGCTCACGGCTATTTCGCCGGATGGCAGATACGTGCTGACCGTCCTGAACAACAAGGGGTTGCAGAGCCTCTGGCTGCGCAACCTTCCGACCAGCAGCGACACCCAAGTGATCCCGCCATCCCCCGCTTCCTACAAGAGTCTCACGTTCTCGCCGGACGGAAATTATCTTTATTTCATCAAAGCCGTAGACGCTACAAACACGAATTTCGATCTCTATCGTGCGCCGGTGTTGGGGGGCGCTCCTCAAACCATGGTTCGAGGCATCGATAGCGACGTCACTTTCTCTCCCGATGGGCGGCGCATCGCCTTCGCTCGAGCGAATGCTCCGGAGGCGGGCAAGTACCGGCTAATTACAGCAAATCTGGGTGGCGGCGACGAACGGGTCCTTCAGATCGCGTCGCCGGCTTCTGATACCCCTTCGTTCGTCGCTTGGTCCCCTAAAGACGGCAAGCTCGCGTACAGATTGTTTAAGCCAGACCAAGCTCTTGGCGGAATCGCCCTATTCGATATCGGGACCAGCAAAACGAATCGGTTTGCTACATTCGATGACAAACTCACTCACGACTTCAAATGGTTGCCGGACGGACATGGGCTCCTGGCGTTATATTCGCAAAAAGGGCCGGATTACTATCGGCGGTCACAGATCGGATTTATTCCCGAGGGAGGAGATCAACTCCAGCCCGTCACTCGCGATACCAATGGTTACACGACACTGACCCTGTCCGGTGATGGAAAAACTCTGGCCACTGTCCAGACCAAGGCTACGCAGAATCTGTATGTCCTTCCAGCCGCGGGTAGCCAGTCAACCCAGGCGAACCCATTGCTTCCGGAGGGACAGAATGTTTACTGGTTTGACTGGTCTGCGGATGGGAGCCTGGTTTTCAGCGACTTTACTCGCCTTTTGCGAACCGGGATCGACCATAGTGTTCCCACACAGTTGATTGGCGATTCAAACGCCGCCATAGTTGAATTGGCGGGTTGTGGGACTCATTACTTCGTGTTCTCCTGGACATTTCACGGTGGCACAAACTCAACAAACGTCTGGCGCACCAACGCGGACGGCACAAATCCAGTGAAACTGACAGACGGGAAGGATGATCGGGGCCCGTTGTGTTCGACAGACGAAAAATGGGTATATTACTGGGACCTTGCGCGGCAGCAACTTTGGCGGGTTGCTGTGGACGGTTCCGGAAAACCTGAAGCCTTCCCGGGGAGCGCTGTTCCTCGAACCATCCCCACTGGGACCGGGCTCAGTCATTCTCCGGACGGCAAACTTCTGGCTTATGTCCTGGCTACCATGCCAACGCCGGAAGATCCTTACCCTCAATACAAGGTCGCGCTCCTGGAATTGTCATCGACACCCTCGCCACCGCGCCTCATCGACGCGGATGAGCGGATTTCGAGCGGAGGCTTGAACCTCACGCCGGACGGGAAGGCGGTGGCCTACCCGATCCGCGAAAACGGCGTGGACAATCTCTGGCTGCAACCGCTCGACGGCTCGCGCGGCAGACAGATAACGTCCTTTGATTCTGAGCAAATTCTCAACTTCCGTTGGTCGCCGGACGGCAGAAACCTCGGCATCCTCCGCGGTCATACCGACTCCGATGTTGTCCTCATCCGCGAATCGGCTCCCTAGGTCTCGAAAGCGATAGGTAGGTACCTCAATATTATATTATTTATCAATAAGTACAGCCGGGTAGCTTCCGCGCAAACCATTTGCTGTCTGTTGCCTTTCGCGTCTGGCCTGCGATCCTTCGCCTTGTTCAAGTCGGTCTTCGATCTATGGCATTGCGGATGACAATACACACGGCTCGGCGGGAAATTGGCTATTGGCCGCCGAACCGGATCACGACTCCCGCCGAAATGCGGGCGCTGTTCTGTTTTGCGGGAGAGCCAGTGACGCTATCAAACCGCGTCAGCAAATAATCCGCTTGCACAACTCGAAGAGCAAAATGGTGATGAAATGGGACATCCAGACCGCCGCCGATTGCCATGGCAAATCCATTCTCGCCTGCTTTGACGCCGATCACGCTTGCGTTCAACCGTCCGCCCCCGAGAAGAATCTGGGCAAACGGACTTATCCGCCTGGATTCACTAAGCGTGATCCGAGGCCCAACAAGGTATGTGTATATCGTGCTTTTTAGTCCCGGCGACAATCCTCTGAAGCGGTACGCGCCCACATCAACGATGGCGGCGAAACGGTCGTTGAAGGCGTATGCCACCGATTCATTGCTGCCGTTCAAGCTAAAGCCCCGCCCGGCGTGGGCGGCATTCGCGCGAATGAAAGAATACGTTCCCGATATTTCGATTTGCGGCAACCTACCCGAAGCACTTTGGGTGCGTGCCGTACCTATGAAGGTGCAAGAGAGCGCCACGACCGTGACAAACAGTCTGACAGACCGGCCCCACTCGATCGTACGTTTGTTCTGGTTCGTTACCATGTGATCTTTTTCGTCTCCGTGTGCACGCAAGCGGCTTTACGGTTGAACAACGAGTGTGACTGGCATTGAATGTTGCACCGCCCCAGATGTTGCTGTAATGGTGACGGTGTACGTGCCTGGCGGCGTGCTCAGATTGCGAAAATTTCCAGCGGTTCCGACGCATCCATACAAGCCAAGTCCGCCGCACACCAATATGACTACGATCAAAAACCATCTTTTTTTCGAGCGGCCTTTGCGGAAGCCGAGCCCTGAAAGAACCAGCCCCGCGAGCGGCAATAACAGCCCGGAGATGGGCGCGCGATTCCTTTCCGAATTGCGTGCCACAAAAGGATCGCCACCGCTCGTTGAAACAACGAAATGGGAGGGTGCCGCATTCGCGCCCGGAGTCACGGACGGCGGATTGAAGACAAATGAAGTTCTCGGCGGCAGACCGCTTGCGGTGAAGCTTATCGTCTTTGCAAGCACATTGTTCAGAGGGGTTACAGTCATTGCATAACTTGCTGCCTGCCCCGCGTTGATCGTAATCGTCGTGGGGGTGAGGGAGAGTGTGAAATCAGGCGGCAAAGTAACCGTGGTGATATCTATGGCTACGTCGTTTACCGCATTGAGTTCGCCACCACCCGCTACGCTCGCGATGTTGGTAATGGTCCCTGCTGTGTCAATGGCCACGTCGACCGTAACAGTAATCACCGGGTAACTCGCCCCCGCCGCCAGAGCATCGTTCCGCGTGCAGCTGAGTGTTCCGAGACTGCAACTCCAGCCCGAACCAGCGAGGGCCGTAGCGGAAAGTCCCGCAGGCAACGTGTCAGCAACAGTCACCGCGCCAGCGGTCGGTCCCGCCCCTACATTGGTCAAAGTCAGGGTATAGGTTGCCCCAGTCTGGCCCTGGAAAAAGTTCTCAGTGTGACTCTTTGCTATCGTCAAGTCGGGAGCCAGAACATTGATAGAGGCAGTTGCAGTGTTGCCCGTGCCTCCGTTCGTCGCACTTACGCTCCCAGTAGTGTTGACTTGGTTGCCAGCACTCCTAGCCGTGACATTGACGGAGAATGTGCAGGAACCGGTTGCCGCAATCGTGCTTCCGGTCAAGCTGATACTTTGCGAGCCTCCAGCGGCTGTAACGATGCCATTGCCGCAGGTACCGGTGAGTCCATTTGGCGTAGACACGATCAATCCGGCGGGAAGTGTGTCAGCGAATGCGACGCCCGCCAGCGTGACCACGGAATTGGGATTTGTAATCGTGAAACTAAGCGACGTGGAATTGGTGAGGCCGATCGACGCAGCGCCGAACGCCTTGCTGATTGAGGGTGGTGTGGCCACCGACAGATTCGCTGATGCTGTATTGCCCGTGCCGCCGTTGGTGGAGGTCACGTTGGTTGTGGTGTTGGTGTAGTTTCCCGACGCGGCTCCGGTCGCCGTGACGCTGAAAACGCATTGACTGTTAATGGCGATCGTCGCGCCGGAGAGCCCAATGCTCGTGGGCGCAATCGCTGTCAGCGTCCCGCCACATATTGACGCAGAAGAATTAGCCAATGTAAGTCCGGTGGGGAAGGTGTCTGTGAATGCCACTCCGGTCAGCGCCACTGTATTTGCGATGGGGTTCGTAATGGTGAAGGTCAGCGACGTGGTGCCGTTGAGAGCTATTGCTGCGGGATTGAACGCCTTGGCGATCGATGGCGGCGCTACCACGTTGATGCTGGCCGAGGCCGTCCCTCCCGTGCCACCATTTGCCGAAGTTACATTGCCCGTCGTGTTGTTCTGGTCTCCCCCCGAGGCGCCAGTCACATTTATCGAAAACGTGCACGAACTGCTCTGCGCCAGAGTTGTACCCGACAGGCTGATGACGTTGGTTCCTTGCGCCGCCGTGATCGCCCCGCCACCACAGATCCCTGTCTGACCGTTGGGCGTGGAGACCACCAGACCTGCCGGAAAGGTGTCGCTGAAGCCGATCCCCGTCAGCGTAGTTGTGGCGTTGTTGTTCTGAATGGTGAAGGTCAACGAGGTCGAGCCGTTCAGCGGAATGCTTGCTGCACCAAAGGCCTTGCTGATCGTTGGCGGGGCAACCACGTTGATGCTGGCGTTGGAAGTATTTCCGGTGCCGCCTTCGATCGAGGTCACCTGGACACTGTTGTTCTTCACCCCCGTCGTGGTGCCGGTCACGTTCACGGAAACCGTGCACGAAGCGTTGGCCGCCAGTGTGCCTCCCGACAGACTCACGGAAGATGAGTCCGCTACAGCCGTGAGCCGGCCACCACAGGTGGTGCTCAGATTGTTGGGCGTCGCCACTACCAGGCCCGCAGGCAAGTTGTCGGTGAAGGCAACGCCAGTCAGGGTTGCGCTGGTGTTCGGATTGGTGATGCTGAAGGTCAGTGAGGCGGCGCCATTCAGAGGCATCGTGGCCGCTCCAAAACCCTTGGTAATGGTTGGCGGGCTGGCTACCGTCAGATTCGCCGATCCCGTATTGCCTGTGCCGCCGTTTGTCGAAGATACTGATCCCGTCGTGTTGGTGTAGTTGCCGGAAGTTGCGCCGGTCACTGTCACGCTGAACACGCACTGGCTGTTCACCGCAATCATCGCGCCCGTCAGCACAATGCCTGCCGGAGCTGTCGTCGTTAAAGTTCCACCGCAGGTACTCGCGGAGGAATTGGCCACCGTCAATCCCGTGGGTAGCGTGTCGGTGAATGCGACTCCACTCAGCGCTACCGTGTTGGCCGCCGGGTTGGTGAGGGTGAACTGCAATGAGGTTGTGGCATTCAACGCAATGCTGGTTGGGTTGAACGCCTTGGCAATCGTCGACGCTGCTACTACCGTCAGCACCGCCGTGTTGCTGGTCGCGCCCGTCCCGCCCTCCGTCGATGTCACGTTCCCTGTTGTATTGCTCTTGCTTCCCGCCGAAGTCCCCGCCACATCCACCGAGAACGTACACGATGAACCTGCCGCCGGGGACGCTGTGAGCGTCCCCCCTGTCAGGCTGATGGCGCTGCTTCCGGCTGTTGCTGTAGTCACGCCGCTACCGCAAGAACCGGTCACGTTGGGTGTTGCTGCGACGACCACGCCCCCCGGAAAATTGTCGGTGAAGCCTACTCCACTCAGCGAGCTGACGGTGTTCGGGTTGGTGATGGTAAAGGTCAACGTGCTGCTGGCATTCAACACGACGTTGATTGGATTGAACGCCTTGATGATCGTGGGCGGCGCTAGCACCGTGATGCTGGCGCTGGAAGTATTCCCGGCACCTTCGTGGGTGGAGGTCGCCTGAACGCTGTTATTCTTTAGCCCGGACGTGGTGCCGGTTACATTCACGGAAACCGTGCAAGAGGTGCTGTGCGCTAAAGACACGCTCGACAGGCTCACGGAAGAGGAGCCCGCTACGCCAGCAGCCACGCCACCGCAGTTGTTGCTTAAATTGTTGGGGGTTGCCACTGCCAAGCCCGCAGGTAGGTTGTCGATAAACGAAATGCCGGTCAAGGTCACGCCGATGTTCGGATTGGTGATGCTGAAAGTCAGCGAGGTGACGCCATTAGGAGGAATGGTGGCCGCGCCAAATGCTTTGGCAATGGTCGGCGGGCTGGCTACCGTAAGGGTGAAGATTTGCGTGGCATCTGATCCCACACCGTTGTGCGCCGTGATGGTAAGAACGTCGACTTCGTCCGTGCCCGACAAGGAAGTCCCGGCCAGCGTTGCGGTTCCGTTCCCATTGTCTATAAAAGTTATTCCGCTCGGCAGCATTCCTGTCTCGTTTATAGAGGGGACGGGAAAACCGGACGTCGTCACGGTGAAGGATCCAGCCACGCCGACATCGAAGGTCGTGTTATTCGCACTGGTGATGGATGGCGCCGCCGTACCGACGCCGCTCGCGGCCAGAGTCTGCGGGCTATTCGATGCATTATCGACGATCGTGAGGGTCGCCGCGAGAGCTCCCGACACTGACGGAGTGAACGTGACGTGGATGGTGCAAGTGGTGTTGCTGAGTATCGAGGGCCCGCACGTATTGGCTTGTGAAAAGTCACCACTGTTCGCGCCGGTAAACGTGATACTTGTGAAGTTCAAGGTGCTGCCCGAGCCGTTGGTCAGCGTAACGGCTTGCGAACTGCTCATTGAGCCGACGAGGATGTTTCCGAACGATAGGCTTGTTGGATTGAGATCGACCGGCAACAACTGTAGAAAGATGGAAACATTGTTCGCGCTGCCGTTGGCAACGGCAAGGTCCAGCCCGCCATCGCCATTGAAATCAGCTGTGGCCACTCCAAACGCACCCGCCGCTGTGGTGAAGGTCACCTTCGTTCCGAAGGTACCGTCGCCGGCTCCCGGGAACAGGAAAGCCTCACCTGCCGTGCGATCGGACACCACGAAGTCGAGTT
>Ga0137409_10001948_pt1 | contig 22236 bp, 8 predicted proteins | sample CZODoug1_16funga_FD_122059 | JGI IMG/M metagenome (GOLD analysis project Ga0137409, IMG submission 122059) | Vadose zone soil fungal communities from Angelo Coast Range Reserve, California, USA - CZODoug1_16fungal (Hybrid Assembly) | ecosystem: Environmental > Terrestrial > Soil > Vadose zone...
AAAATATCTATATTAATTTTATTATTAGAATTACAATTTTATGGATTTACAGCATTAAGCAGTATCTCGGAATTATTAAACCTAGGTTTAGGGCAGGAAATATCTTCATCAGTATCTGCCATAGGATTAACAAGTAGTTCAATATTGAAAAATTTACTATTAATAAGTTCTTTACTGTCTCTAGTAATAGGTACTGTTGTTGGATTAGCTCAAACTAGACTAAAAAGATTATTAGCTTATAGTACAATATCACATATAGGGTTCATTTTATTAGCTTTAGCTATAAATAGTGAGTCTTCTATTGAATCTTTACTTTTCTATATAATACAATATACGATAACTAATTTAAATATATTCTTAATTATTATAGCTTTAAGTTATATAACAGCATCAACTAGCGTTAATAAAGAAATAAGAGATATTAGATATATAACTGAACTTAAAGGGAAATTCCTTTCATATCCTATGTTAAGTTTAAGTTTAGCTATTTGCTTATTCTCTATGGCTGGAATACCACCTTTAATAGGTTTCTTTAGTAAACAATTTGTATTATATTCTGCAATTCAAAATGGCTATTACTTTATATCTATAATAGCTATACTTGTAAGTGTTATAAGTGCTTCATATTATTTAAAAATAGTTAAAGTAATTTACACAAGCCCAAACATAATTGAACAAGAAAATCTTTCACACAGTTATTCTCAAGAAACTAAATACTTAAGTAATTTACATAGTTATATAATTTCAGTGTTAACTTTAACTATATTATTGTTTATTTTAAAACCTTCTTTAATCTTAAATAGTACACAATTACTATCTTTATCACTATTTAATTGGTAATGAATAACTTATTAATTTTATTTATTTTAGTTCCTATTCTGGCTGTAGTTTTATTAGCTTTAAATGTTTTATTAGCGGTTCATAGACCTGATGAAGCTAAAGTGTCTGCTTACGAATGTGGTTTCCAAGCTATCGTAGGTCAAACAAGATCTACTTTCCAAATTCATTTCTTAGTTGTAGCTTTATTATTCTTAATTTTTGATCTAGAAATCTTACTTCTATTTCCTATAGCTGTAACTCTTTACCAAGTATCTACTTTCGGATTCTCTATTGCATTAATTTTCTTTATTGTTTTAACTATAGGATTCGTACTAGAAATTGGATCTGGTGCAATTGCTTTAACTAATTTATCGACTAAGGAGCCAACAGTTGGCAATGCGAAGGCGGTACTTACAATTAAATCTATCGTTGCTGGTAAGTAAAATAGCTCCCTAACCTAAGCTGGCAGTCGTTGGATTAAAATTTACCACAGTCAGCTGCAGCTTTACAAAACTTAAATTAGCAACCCCCATTATACTTAAGTATAAATGCTTTATATAAAATATATTCTTTCCTTGACTCGATCTGAGTTTTGTTTACTTGACGCAGGCAACCCTTGGGTGTAAAATCCAGTGAAGGGCAAGAAGTCGACCAATCCGATAAATTTAATCTTAATTATACAAGTCAACACCGTCAACTGCAGAGTAGTTGTAACTACCTCTTATTCCTTGAAGTAGGCCTAAGCCGATCACACTACTGCAATAAATTAGCGTCAACAGTCGGTTGACCTTGTTAAATTAATGAGATGGCGAGAACTAATCTTATCAGGTCAAGTTAAAACTGCGACAACAACTATTAAACACAATAAAATGTTAAAGGTCTAGTCTACATTATATAAATTGAATAAATCACATTATTTCTAGGCAACTAGTTAAGCTTTTAAAAATTTTCAAGGTGACTGAGTTTGTAAGTCAATAGTTCTCAGGTTTAGGTTTTGATAGAGTTTTAAAGTATTAAGCCACTGCAGGAAAAACCTTTAAGCAATATTGTTAGCGAGAATGTTACAAAACAAGCCTAATTAAGTCACATAAAACCTAGTTATTGTTTACTCAATTCAACAGCCCGTCATTTGTCACAGACATGACAGCAATACTTGCTTACGCTTGTTTACAAGCGAGAACTTGTTAGCCAAAGAGAAAGTCGAAGTTGTCAACAAAAAGGAATACAAATGAATAAGATTTTACCTACTGTTATTCGACAATGTCAATCCCAGGTTACCTAGCCTTGCTGGGCTACAAAGCAGTTTACTTTGTCAACTGATAAGCTGAAATTTATTATACGTAAAATTTGTTAAGTGTAAAATGAATGTGTAGTTAATACTAGTCTACGACTTGTTACCTTGCTTTAGCAAATGACATGCAAAATTATGGGGTAGTAAGGCACCAAGCTAATCAATAGCTTCGGTCAAACTATATATATAATAGTACGGGCACTGTGAGATTCGAACTCACGACTTCTTTAGGAAGTACTCGTTTTCAAGACGAGCGCCATAAACCAGACTCGACCAAATACCCTATTTAATTTAAATTAGTTGCAGCCCCATCAGAAAGCCAAAGGCTTGCTTTACTGAAAGTAAGGCCAGGTAAAATAAGGCTATTGCCTTATTGATTAATTCAAATAATGAAAATAAGACCTAAGGGAGTTGAACCCTTATAATATCCATTATGAGCGAACTGCATTAACCATTATGCTAAAGTCTTAAATTGAGATTGTAAATTTGAAAACAACATGGAGGGCGTAGTCAATTACCTAGCCTTGCTTATAAAAACCTAAATTCGGCTATCGTTAGCTTTAATAGTTTACTTTTTGTTTCTTATTTCGCGTGTGCAAGACTTTTCCTGAATCAAAGACAAGCAAATCAATATAAAATAACATAAGGAGTAGAGTAATCGAAACTCTGTCTGTAAAGTGTAAATTTACCGCTAAAACCACTCAGCTAACCCCTTAAAATTTTAATTTAACAATTATTGTGGTTGTACAACCGAAGCTAGACTTGTTTTTTTTAATAAGCTTATTGACCTGACTTGAACTGTTGCTTAAGCTAGAACTGACCCAATCTCGTCTCGCCGATTGCTTAATTTTACATAGTAAACTGTCTGTCACTCAAGGCCTTACATCAGCTAAATCTGGTACCTCCTTCCTATTTTTTAAGCTAAGGCAATTGTAGCTGGTGTTTTTTTATATCTTGTTGCCGCAAATTATTCAGAGCACGGTAACGTTCATACCTTGCTTAAGCTAGTTAATCGAGGCTCGCGACTTGCAGCCAAAGGCAGATCTTTAGCTAAATTTAATAAATATATTATTAACTGGTATTACATGAAAACGGGGGTATTTTTTGAAATATTTTCCAGCAGCACCTTCCAGTACGGCTACCTTGCTATGACTTTTGAGATGTTACTCCGAAGGGTTAACTGAAACTAATTAGCTCAACAAATTTGTACTAAATGTAAAAAACATTCAATGCTAAAGCAAATAAAATATTAACTGTTATAAACCTTTAATTCATAGTTAAATGTAGCAGGCAATTGTGCCTCTCGACTAGCCTAAGTTAATCAAGCAACTGCAACTGCAAAGCAACTAAAATAAAAATCACAGTTAAGAATTTAAAAAGCTAGGATTTGTTGTACAATCTAATACAGCGGCAGTTTCCCCCGATCCGAGCTTCTCCCCAGCGACAGACAGTTAGTTCATCCCGAATGCTATCTTCACCGTTGCGCTTGTGATCAACGATTACTCGAAATTCCTTCTTCATGTTGCCGAGTTTCAGGCAACAATCTGCTCAATTAAAATCTAATTAACTTTTTTTAATGATTAGCTCTTCCTTTTTTAACCTTAATGTTAAGGTTTCGCATCACTTTGTAAAAGTTTTTTATAGCACGTCTATAGCCCAGTTCGTTAGAGCCATAACGACTTGTCTTAGCCCCAAATGAAAATATTTAAATTTCATAAATTGTTAAGTATAAATTAACAACAGGGATTGCGTCCGTTAGTGGATTTAACCTCACTTCTCAAAATACGGACTGACGACAGCCATGCAACACCTGTATACTCTTTCTTAAGCAGTTCGCTTAAGAGGGAAAGTATATGCAAGAACTGGTAAGATTTTACGCGTAGTTTCGTATTAAATAACATGCTTCACTTCGTTTGCTTCGAGACCGACTAATTTTTTTGGTTTCAGTTTTGCAACCGTACTCGCAAGGCGGAATGGTTATCGCGTTAACATCGTTACTAGTTTATTTTAAAACTAACAACCACCACTCATCGTTGACAGTGAGAGATATCTGGGTCTCTAATCCTATTTTCTATTCTCACCTTCGTTCCTCAGCGTCAATCATTATTAGATAAAAGCTTTCACCATTAGTATTCCATTTAGTATCTGTGGATTTCATCCCTACTCTAAATATTATTTGGCTTATCCTCTTTTTGATTCTAGCTTTAATTCATTATTAACTATATACCTTAAAGTTGTCTACGACAAGGCAAAGCTTGCTAATTAATAACTTTCAAAGCAGCCTACTTACCCTTTACGCCTGATTAAGACGACTAACGTTTGCGTTTCTGGCGTTACCGAGTCTTCTGGCACCAGTTAGTTGGACAACACTTATAGTAAGGTAATATCATTATTTTCCCTTACGTTATCTCTAGTACCACTGTTAAGTGGTCTTAAGATTTCAGTTAGCTAGTTCACTCTTGCGAGCATTGACTAATATTCTCGACTGCTGGTAGATAACTCTACTTGGGGCTTTTCATTCCCAATGTGGCCATCAGTTCTATCAAACTTGGCTATTGATCGTAGGCTTGGTAGGCTGTTACTCTACCAACTACCATTAAACAAAGTAAATCGATTTTTATAGCGAATACCTTTAATTTAATCAAATATCTATAAAAAATATTGAGTATTTTAAAAGCTTTCTTTATTATAAATAAGCTAATTTATGCTTAATTAAGTGTTGTTACTTGCTCTCGAATAACTTATTTAAATTGATTGCAACTTACTTAGGTTGTCACTAAATCATAAAATAAATCTCTTAGTTATAATGCTTGACTTGGCAAATAGTCAAGTAAGCAATACAAACAGCTTTCACCTTAACAATTACTGCAGCAAGTAGTTAGATTTTACACCCGACTTTTTCAAGTAAGCTGCCGATTTGATCTGCAACCCTTAGTTAAACTATCCCCTATTCGAGAGGTCTATAAAGTATCTAATTTACCATTACTCACCTTTACACCATGGGCGGACCATTGATTCGCATGTCTTAAAACTACTGAAAAACGTTCAATCAGAGCCAAAATTAAACTCATACGAAAAATTAGATAAAATTATTAACCTAAGTAGGCCAATTAGTTTGTCGTATTTTATTTGCTTTTGCAATTTGTCTATATCTCTTTTAGTTATATATAATTTATAATTACTTAAAAGTTCCAATCCAATTATTACGGTAAACTTGCGAGAATTTTATTTTATAAAGCCAAGCCTTGCTGTTCATTAAATTTTAGCTTTCATTTAAAACAAATTTTGTTTAATTACTTATAAAAGTATCGATGTTAATATAGTTCCATCATTTTAAATATATAAAAAGTTAATTAAAGGGGTTATTAAGGAAAACTAAGGCAAATTTATAAATATAAGGAGGGTACAACCCAAAAGCTTAAAAAAATCTTAAATCTTAAGGTTTTAAATACATTTAAGCGATCCTAAGGTAAACCTTATTAATTAAATACTTCCCGAAGTAAAACATTTCAGTAGGGAAAGGAAAGGAAATCAACCGAGACTCCGAGAGTAATGGCGAGTGAAATCGGACTAGCCTTTTTACAATGTAACACTAATTTAAATTGAAATGTTAAAATAATTGCATTTTACTAAAAAAGGTCAAAAACAATAAGTCCTGTAGATTTATATTAGTTTAACTATGTTGTAATTTTTTTAAAGAGAGCTTAATTATAACGTTTAATAATAAAAGTCAATTAGACAATATTAAACTACCTAGAAGTTGAAAAATGTCAGCTGTCAAATGCCTAGCTTAGCCTTCCGTTAAGTAGTTTGCAGCGAAAAAAGAGGCAACTTAATTTGGACATACTGCGAGGTATTATAATTTTAACTTATCTTTCTTTTTTTCTTTGGGGCTTCTTAAGTTAAAGTTGCTACGCGGGAATCTTGAGAATTTGAATGTAAATTTTAAGTAATTAAAAATAAAAGCTTTAAAAACTTGGGGTTTCCTTTGAGGAAACAGATCTAAAAAGGGGATAAGTCTTTCTTTAAAATAACAAAGTACGGCGAGAGATAACTTGTCGGAAAAAAGGGGAACCATCCTCTAAGGCTAAGTACTATAAATTTAGCGATAGTGAAAAAGTACTGTGAAGGAAAAGTTTGAAAAGCGAGTAGTATACTCATGATTATAATTTAGATGTGTAATTTCTAATATGTTATATTTGTAATATATTAATTATATGTCATATATTTGTTATATTATCGTTAAGATTAAGTTATAATTATTTTGGTGAAATAGATCATGAATTAGTAACTCTATAAGCAGTCGGAATTTTAAAAAAATTTAGAATGACGGCGTACCTTTTGCATAATGGGTCAGCAACTTAATAGTAGTAGCAAGGTTAAAAGCCCTAGCGAAAGCGACTGGATAGAAAATTTTAAAAACTATGATGGATAAGTTACTACTATTAGACCCGAAGCCAGGTGATCTTACTTAGACCAGATTATAATGGATCGAACGGGTGAATGTTGCATAATTCTCCGAAGAGTTTAAGTAAGCGGTGAAATGCCAATCTGACCTGGTGCTAGCTGGTTTTCTACGAAACATATTTAAGTATGACATCTACCTATCCTATGAAAAATTAGGAAAGTTTTTTTGCCTCTGGCTAATTGACTTATAGATTTATGGAGGTACAGCAAGGCAATTCCCAACAAGTAAATTTGAATTAAAGTCTTGAGTGACTTAGTCAGATAATTTATGCGTTCAGGTTGCGGGGACCTAGAAAATCTTACCTTTGGAAGCGAATCTCGGAATTACATAAATTGATGGTAGATATTCAGACTGCTCAAGCTAAGTTGGGCAGTCAAGACGGAAACAGCCGAGAACACTGATCAAGGTCCCAAATGATTGTTAAGTGAAATTAAGGACGTACGACTATCGTATACAGCTGTGAAGTGAGCCTGGCAGTCGCTACTTATAATGAACGTTTGTAACAACGCATCAGCAGAAAAAATAGATACTAGCGCCGAAAATTTAACGGGTCTTAAACAATCAACCGATATCGTGTTGGTTAATTTTAATCGTAAGCTTTACTTGAAGTAATAAAGTCAAGTCAATCAATTGAAGTTAACTTAGGTAGTAGAACATTCAGTTAAACTAATGATAATACAGTGTTTCATTGTATTTTAAGTTACTGAAGAGATAATGCTGACATGAGTAACGTAAAAAGAAGTTATAATACTTCTCGCCGAATACGAAAGGGTTTCAAATAAGAAAGGTTAATCCACTTTGATTTAATGCGGCCTCTAAGGAAAATAGCTAAAGCTATGACTGATGAGTATAAAATAGAAAGTCTATCTAGCTCAGTTGACTACGTCAATAGAAGGCTCGAGCTCCGGCATATAACCGTTTGACTGTGCTTGTTTAAACCAAGTAACTGGCATTGCATTAGCAAGGGCCAGGTCAAGGCATGCTGGAAAGGACAGACCAGGAAAATAATATTTTATCACTACCGTACCCTAAACCGACACAGGTTCGTAGGTAGAGTATACTAAGGCGTAGAGCTAAAAGTTGTTAAGGAACTCGGCAAGTTCACCTCATAAGTTTGACGATAAGAGGTACCGCAAAATTGTTTTGTTTTAAATAAAAACTTTAACAAAATAAAATAAAGCGGTGGCACAGAATCGGAGGCCCCGACTGTTTACTAAAAACACATCACAGTGCAATCATTAATATGGTAGTATACTGTGTGAAATTTGCCCGATGCCATTAATATAAGAACGGTCATTTAATAAGTGACTTATCGAAAATCTGGTTAATAGCGGTCTTAACTATGAGGATCCTAAGGTAGCAAAATCAGTTGGCCATTAAATGTGGTCCGGTATCAATAATGTAACGATGGTCTCACTGTCTCTACAACTTGCTCAGTGAAATTGAATTACGCGTGCAGATGCGCGTTACCTCCAGGGGGACGGGAAGACCCTATGCAGCTTTACTGTAGTTAGTTATCATGCAAATCTAGAACAATTTTAATTCAGAGAGAATAGGGTAGTCTGTTTCATTTACATCTTATCGATTAAGTGAAATGTGTGACAAATATTGAGAACCTTACAATTAGGATTGGGTTTGTGTTTACCTTTTTTAATAAAGGGATAGTTGACTAATTGGCAGTTTGACTGGGGCGGTCGTCTTTAATAGAGTAGCAAAGTACAACCAAATATTTTAAATATTATAATTTAATTGACTTAGTCAATTAAAACTAACAAATAAATTAACTAGTAGACAAATTAAATTTGCCCGTAATACTAATTACAGGTATTTACTTGTCGAGACTGGCTATAAAATAACTATAAATTTTATAAGGTATAGCAAGAAATTGAATGGAGATCAATCAACCAGTGAAGGGTTGCGCAGAGTTTAATGGCGGTAAGCATGCTTAACTGAAAGACTCAAAAGTCGCACAGATACGTAAGTAGGGCATAGTGACCCCTCGCTATAGAATGGGATAGACGAGGATCAATTGATAAAAGTTACGCTAGGGATAACAGGCTGATAGCCGACGAGAGTACACATTGTCTCGGCTGTTTGGCACCTCGATGTCGACTCATCCTATCCTCCGGGGGAAGAAGCTTGGAAGGGTTCGGCTGTTCGCCGATTAAAAGGGTACGTGAGTTGGGTTTAATACGACGTGAGTCAGTATGGTCCCTATCTTCTGGAGGGACAATTAGTAAAAGGGGGCAGACCTTCCAGTACGAAAGGACCAATAGGCTGTGTTTCTCTAGTGTACCAATTGTTTTTAATGTTTACTTGACGAAGTCAACCCTTGATTTAGTTTTAGCTGGTCAAGTAGGCAATCGCAGTGAATAATGAACGCATAGTTGGGTAGCCACAAACATAATAGATAAGTGCTGAATGTCTATCAAGCAAGAATCTAACCCCTAGATACTAACTGGTTTATTTATAAACCTTAATTGAGAAATAGAACATTTCTAGATAGGCTGCAAATGTAAGTACTGTAAAGTATTTAGTTTAGCGGTACTAATTTATAAAAAAACTGATTGATGAGGATTAACATAATATATTGTATATTTAAGCCCTAGAAAAAGTAGTTCACTTTGAAATGGCCTAACCTTAAAGATGGTAACTTCCAGCCCTCGGTTAAACAAAAAAGCAGGCCTTTGCTTTACTTAGCTGTTGCCGGTGGCAATGACTTAGTCGATACGAGGGAAGGGGGAGTAATCCTAATTGGTAAGGGACTTGCTTTGGGAGTAAGGATTTGCGAGTTCGAGTCTCGCTTCCCCCAGAATATCTAGCTTGCCTTGTCGAAGACAACTTTACCTTTTGCTTAAGCTAGAACTTACTTGAACTAACCTGTATCGGCAGCAGCTAATTACTTTACCTAGGGCTCAATCTAGCATAATAAGGCAGTTTAAATTTAAAATCACTTGACGGCAAATTAAACGATACCATTCAAAGGCGGGAAATTTAGGTAGCTTAATTTAAATAGAAAAGGTTTAAGGTCTTATGGCTGAGTGGTTTAAGCGGAGTACTGTTAATACTTTTTACAGGGGTTCGAACCCCCTTAAGGCCTAAGTATAATTTGGTTATTGTTTTTGTAAATTACTGAAGCTGCAGCTACTTAACCTGTTGCTTAAGCAAAAATTGTTTCGTTTCATCTCGTCTGTTCTTTGCTTAACTTTACAAAAGTCGACGTAGATTGCTGTTTAATTACCTGTAGTTAACTGTTTGTTTCAACAGCATAGACCTCACCAGATTTTCTAATTTAAGCGGGGAAATATACAATAAGGCTTGCTTTAGCAAGTAAGATAGAATCAGAAAGCCGAGATAGTTTAATTGGTAAAACGAACTCCTTGTAAGATTTTGATATTGGTTCAAGTCCAGTTTTCGGCATATTAATTGTAGTGTATACTTGACTTGATATTGTCTAGTCAAATAATGCTGACGCAGTAGCTTCGAGTACTCGCTAGTTATTTCTTAAAAGGCGCTTGCCGTTGTTTGCTAAAGCAAGGTCAAGGGACGGATTTACCAATGAGCGAGAAAAAAGCATGGCAGCTGCCTCTCGTAGCAAAAGTCAACTCTGTCGGAGTTGTTTACCTGACATAAAAAATCTGGTTAGCTACTGAGAAAAAATTGCAAAAAGTTCGTTCTATTTTGAGTTGTAGTTTAATTGGGAAAACACCATTTTTTGGTAATGGCCTATACCAGTTCGAATCCGGTCGACTCAGTTTAATCTTAGGCTAGTTAATGGACATAAACAACCGCCGCCTTTAACTTGCTTTAGCAAGGGTCTCGTAAAATAAATTAGCCAGCGGCTGCCTCTGCTGCGGGTACTAACTATGCCAATCCAGCCACCTGACTTTAATTTAACCGGTCGTAAAAGATAAATAAGGCAAAGAGTGTAGTATATTTGGAAGTATCGTGATCTCCAAAATCATTGGAAGGTGTTCGAGTCACCTCACTCTTGTTTTAGTTAGAGAATCTTGAGATTAAAATTTATCGTCCAAATATATTGATTAGTAGCTGCCTTGAGAAATTTAAATTTAGGTCTAGTTAATTGACGAAATCTAGTACAATTTCAATAACAAAAAATAGAAAAGGGGCCCTTAGCTTAATAGGTAGAGTATCTAATTGTCAATTAGAGCGGTTTCAGTTCAAATCTGGAAGGGCTCGGATCAAAAACCGTAATCTTTATTTTATAAATCTATAAGTCACTGCTAAAGCAAATCTTCGGTTTACTTATTCAACTGGTATTTTTACTTGTGTTTAGTGTGCAGGTCGAGAACTTGCTTAACTAGTTGCAGCAGCCTCAGCTTATTTGCTGGGGTTTACCTTGGAGACTGAGCCATAATTTAGCTGGACGAGAGGCAGGCGACAAAGTGATTCGAAGAAGACCAGCTTACGCAGAATACTTTTTTTATCTAAAGCGAGGTCAAGGTTTACTTTTACTGAAAACAGCTAAATAGAGTTTTAACTTCCATCTAAAAGTTCTCTTAGTTCAAGTGGTTAAAACAGCACTCTTCTAAAGTGCAGATTTTGGTTCGATTCCGAAAGAGAATTGACTTGAATTTTCAGTTGAGGGCTATACTCCGACAATAAGTTGAACTTAGGTTGGAACGTATGTATACCAAATTGGTTCTAGTTGTTATTATATAGTCCCAGCTTAAAGCTCTATCCAGGTCAGCGATAGCTGTCCAGATTTTACCAGGTCAACTAAACAGTAATACCTTATAAGTATCACAGGTTATAAAATCTAAGGCTTAGTTTGCCTAGTTAAGCTTCGTATAAATTATAAGGCTGCAAAATTAAGTCAATTAGGTTACCTGTCGTATTTATTTTTAAAAATAGTTGCCTAACTTAAGTTAGCTAGATTAATTAGCCAAACTTAGGAAAGGTAAGGAAAAAGTTTTATCACATCTAAGTTCAATTTCTTAAAATGAACAATTAAATATTAAATTTTAGACTTTATGAAAAATATAAAAATTATTAATGTTTCTCCAGCTGCGGCTGCAGCCAAAAGCTATAAATTTCCAAATCCAAATAGTTGTTCTAATTTGTTAACTAAGTCGACGATTGTGCCAACTGACTTGTTGGAAAAAGGTAGCTTCAATGAGCAAAAAAATAATTGCGTGAGCGAAAACAGCAAATTAAAATTGAAAGGGCTACAATTAGTAACTAACCTAGATAAAAATAATTGGGGCGGCCTTGCTTATTTACAGAAAAGGGGGAGTAGTCAAGCAAACCCTAATCCTAATGTAATAAGTTATAAATTTCCAGGATCAAAAACTAAATCAAACGGTTTAAAACCAACAGCTAATCTTGCTTTTACGAAGTCGACAACTGCTTTACTTCAGCTAAAAGTAAGTAACCTAAGCAAAGTGGGTACAAATTCAGTTGCGAATCTAAATAGATTTCTTATTACTAATGTTTACAAGTTATTATTCATTTTCTTTAAATCTATGTATTGTTTAATTAGTAAACCTGTGTTTATTAGTACTCAAGATAAAATAAAAATTCAATTATTCTACTTTGTTTGTACAAGCTTAACATCGAAAAAAAGAAATTTGATTAGCGCTTATTACGATAATCAAATTAATGTCGGCAATACAAGTGAAGATTTAAATATTATACCTCAGAAGCAAAAGGTGATTTCGTCAGAGGCTGAAAGTAAAGCTAAATTAACTTTAGCTAGAAAACTAGCTCTTGTTTCGGCCAAAGGCAGTAATTTAACTAAAGTTTATCCTAATAAGTTTAAATTAATTTGTGGTATTTTAAGCAAATTTTTTAATAAAACTGTAGAATTAGAGTTAATTAGAATTCATAAGCCTTATTACGATAGTACTATTTTAGTTAATTATTTAGCCTTAATTATTAATAAAAAAAATATAGCTAATTCTATTAAGAAATTATACGACAGTAATATTATTCAGTCACCTGTTGCCGGCTTAAGTACTCAAAACTTATGGGGAGGGGCTTCAAAAGCCCTTACTCTGTCTGAAGGTAAAGTACCTAATATGGAGGTAATTGACTTAGTTAACAACTGGTTAGGTTTAAACGATCAAGTTGAGTTCACTTCTTGGTTAAACCAAAAAGCTTATTTAGCTGGTTTAAACATTAAAATTAGTGGTAGATTAATGAGAGAAGCCATTGTACCGAGAATAACAACTAAAAAATTTGAAAAGGGATTTACAGCTAATGGAAAAGTTAACTATTCAGATGTTGCAAGATATACGCATAAGAATAGAAAAGGTGCATTTACAATAACGATAAAATCTGGGCAAAAATTCTAATCCCCAGCGACCCCCACCCTTGCCTTTGGCTTGCTTTAGTTAAAGATTACTAGCTTAAGTTAAAATTGAGGCGGATGGCTGCAAGTTAATGATTTATTTTTTTGAATTTAAATTTCCTTGCTTTAACCGGAGTTAGGTTTACAGATGGTTCTGTAGTAGACCTGCAAAGTCTATCAGTTAAGGTTCAATTCCTTCTTAACTCTCTTTTGTTATCAGTTTGTTGTAGAGTATAAACCTGTTGTTTTACTTCAATAGTAGCATTCTCTAATGATTTATGCCACTTATCTTGATTTTTAGTTATTAATGTATCTTAGATTAATAAATTTTAAAAATCATTTAATGTAACTGGTACTTTCTTTATAAGACCCTTTACTTGAAAGTTGAAGTCTCCTTCAACAGATTCTAATGCATAACATTTAGGAGAGATAAAAATAGCTTTATTAGAAACAGATTCTAATTTTAATTTACCTAATAACTTATTATCAACCGTATTTGGTATTAATGAATTTAATTGATCAGGGTTTAAATTAGTATAGATACTATCTGTATCGGTATAAAACAATTTAAAACTAGGATTGTTTTTAAATTGGGACATCACAATTCTTGCATAACTAGTAACCGCCGAAGCAATCGCAATATTGATATTGTATTCTTTTGTTTCTGAATCGGCAACATTAAATTGATTCTCAAGAACAAGCAACATTTTATCTTTCAAGTCAATGATATTTTTATGTTTTAAAGTTGGATCAACTTGGCCATTAACAAATGATGTACACTTTAAGAATTCCTTTTTGTCTACTAATCTAATTACATCGAAAAGATATTTCATTCCAAATCTTCCGTATAAAGAATTTAAAAATAGTTTAGCTATATAATTCATTGGATGATCTTTGGGATACTCTAATCTTAGTTGGTATAAAGTGTCAACATAATCTTTAAAGATATATTTCTTTTCAAAAGTATATCCCCACAGTATTTCAAATTTATAGCCAAATTTCAAGGCATTTCTCATTTCTTCGGGAAATATTAAACCTTCAAAAGATCCTACTGGCGCTAATGTTCTTAAACCTGATTTTGTTTTTACGTGTAATTGTAAAATTGGATGGTTTAAAAAGTCTGGAGCAGTTATTTTACAGAAAAAGAATCCAAAGGCTTCAGGGGACAGTTTCCTAATCTCGCCTTCGAAGTATGATTTATTACCAACTGGCATAAGATTCTTAGCCATAACTGATGGATATAATGAGTTAACGTCATATGCATAAACCAATTCATTTTTTTTTATTAGTCGGAATATACATATCCGTAGCCCCACCTGTGTAACTTAATCTGATAATTTAATATTCAGCACCATAGATCATAGGTATTGTTTTCTCTGGCATATAATGAGTATTAAATAATCTAGCTGCATGTGAGGATACAGTAGGGTGATCCTTCAAGTTAGTTTGAAATTCGTCCAAATAGTTAACTGTGTATTTAAACATTACCTGCCATAGAGTGACACAATCGTTAATACAATACTATTGGGGTTGACAAAGTCAAGTAGTGCTTAGATAAGCACTTATAATTAAGAGAATATTGGACTAAATTTTATTTTTCTTGGGCTAGATATACTAAACGATAGACTCAACACCTAAAACCCAACTTAGTTAAACTACTTAGAAGCTAAGGCTAGATTTAAGTTGAAGGAATTAACTTAGTTTGTTAATAGTTATAAAAGAGATAATATCAATAATAATTATTATAGGCGAACATGTTGTAATGGTAAACAAGTTCCTCTTAAGAAGGAGTCTGCGTGAGCAGGTAAGAGTTCAAGTCTCTTTGTTCGTATTGATTCAAAGATAGTGTACAATCCCCACACAGTAGATAGAGATGCAAATTATTTATTAATTGTGATGTCTCCCTAATTAGTCCCTAAGTCTAACCCAAGAAACTTACTGTTTAGCTAATTTTAACTTTTTAGTAAACACTCATTTTCAATTTTCATATTTCTTAAAATTTATGCAAATTTTTATTGTAACTATTACACCTAAAACTTTGTAGTTTATGTTGAAAATATTAAAGATAATTTAGAAAAATGTAATCTACAATAGTTAACTCTTAAAAGAGTAGTAGAAATATTCTATATATTAAAACAAGTTTTTTACTGACCTATATTAGTAACAGTTTTTGCAATTATTGGTTGCAACTTCGAACATGTAGTGGTTTTGGAGTAGATAGAGTCTATGTTGTATGACTATCCTTGCAGCCTTCGCGTGCAAATGGGTAACTAAATACTTGCTTAACCGTCAAGATTCCCACAGAAGATGACTAAGTCACTAGCAAAGTACAATGAATTGGTTAAATTCAACTAATGCCAAAGAAATTGGAACGCTTTATTTAATTTTTGCTGTATTTGCAGGTATGATTGGAACAGCTTTTTCAGTTCTTATTAGATTAGAATTATCTTCACCTGGAGTACAATTCTTACAAGGAGATCACCAGCTGTTTAATGTTATAATTACAGCACACGCGTTCATCATGATATTCTTCATGGTTATGCCTGGTTTAGTTGGTGGATTCGGTAATTATTTTTTACCTATACATTGTGGTAGCCCAGATATGGCTTTCCCAAGATTAAATAATATATCGTTTTGGTTATTGCCACCTTCATTAATTTTACTATTGATGAGTTCTTTAGTTGAAAATGGAGCTGGTACTGGATGGACAGTTTATCCTCCTTTAGCTGGAATACAATCACACTCAGGTGGTTCTGTGGATTTAGCTATATTTAGTTTACACTTAGCTGGGATATCTTCTCTTCTAGGTGCAATTAACTTCATTAGTACAACATTAAACATGAGAACAAATGGTATGTCATTGCATAAATTACCTCTATTCGTTTGGGCTATATTTGTTACAGCTATTTTACTGTTATTGTCATTACCTGTTTTAGCTGGAGCTATTACAATGTTATTAACAGATAGAAACTTTAACACAAGCTTCTACGATCCTGCTGGAGGAGGTGATCCAATTTTATATCAACATCTATTCTGGTTCTTTGGTCACCCAGAGGTTTACATTTTAATTATACCTGGATTTGGTATAGTTAGTCAGATAGTTTCAACTTTCTCAGGTAAACCAATATTTGGTTACATTGGAATGGTTTATGCTATGTTCTCTATTGGTATTCTAGGTTTCTTAGTTTGGTCACATCACATGTTCTCAGTAGGGTTAGATGTAGATACGAGAGCCTACTTCACAGCAGCTACTATGGTAATTGCCGTACCAACAGGAATCAAAATTTTTTCATGGATGGCAACTTTATATGGTGGTAGTTTAAGATATAATACACCATTATTATTTGTAATAGGGTTCGTAGCTCTATTCACAATAGGTGGGTTAACTGGAGTTATACTTTCTAATGCTTCATTGGATGTTGCTTTCCACGATACTTACTACGTAGTTGCTCATTTCCACTACGTATTGTCGATGGGAGCTGTATTTGCTTTATTTGCTGGATTTTACTACTGGGCTCCAAAAGTTATAGGTAGAACAGTAAACGACTTCTTAGGGAAAGTACACTTCTGGACACTATTTATAGGGGTTAATTTAACATTCTTCCCTCAACACTTCTTAGGTTTAGCTGGTATGCCTAGAAGAATACCCGACTATCCAGATGCATTTAGCGGATGGAACGCTGTATCTAGTTTTGGTTCATTAGTATCAGTGATAGCTACAATACTATTTGGATATATTATATATGACATATTTGCTAACCAACCAGTTGCAGATAACAACCCTTGGGGTGTGGCTTCTTACTTTACAAGTGAAAATCAATACACTGAAAATGAGAGTCATACAAGTAATACATTAGAATGGACATTAGCTAGCCCTATACCATTCCACGCATTTAAAATGTTACCTGCACAATCTTAAATTTTTTTATTTTGTTTAATTTAGGTAACTTAAAAAAGTCTACTAATATCCCCAACCTTTTGCCTGCCTTATGTAGTGACGCTAACCACCGCGAAAGCAAGTCGACTAAATTCAATAGCAATTACTCGCTGCAGACCTTTTTGATTAACCGATAAATCAATTGCTTTAGCTAACAAATAATTCAACGTAAGCAGTTGACTGTACCACAAATTTTACGTGTCAAGTAAAGGCTGGCAACAACAATAGCTCCATTAAAATAAGTATAATAATTAATTTAACAAATTTAAATATATAAATTAACAAAGTCTCTCCTTATTAACTCTAACTTACAAAAATTTTGTCGAATATTAGGTAAATAACCTTGCAAATTGCAAATTTAAGGTTTTAAATTACCACTGGATTAATTTGCTGATGGTTTTTCAAAGGTAGCTACCAATTTTTAGACTAATTTAAAGGTATATTGGAAAATAAGGACTGATATTAAGAGTGACAGTTAAGAAAATAGGCTGCATTCAAGGTAAGATTGTTCTGCTTTTTATAAAAGTAAACTGCCTGCTTGATTGACCTGTATCGCAAAAGCAAGAGTCACTGAGGTAAGTCCAGCAGCCGCATTAATTAGTTAGGCAACAGTAGCTGACTATGTAAGAAACAATTAACAAGCAAATAATCAATAAAAATTTTAATTAAATGATAAATTTATTACTATTAATACCTATAATAGGTAGTTTAATAATTCTACCTATGTCCAACACAATAGAAAGTCAAAAACAAATGAAAAAAATAGCTTTGACAACTTCTCTAATTAATTTCTTTATCTCATTGTTTATTTGGTATCAATTCGATTCGACTTCAACACAATTTCAATTTGTTTCAGAATTGCCTTTGGCTGATCAATTAAACTTTTGCCATTTAAATTTTGGTATCGATGGTATATCTTTATACTTTGTATTATTAACAACTTTTATAACACCAGTTGCATTATTATCTAATTATACAAATATAACGACAAATTTAAAATTCTTTTTAATTTCATTCTTATTATTAGAAACTTTACAAATTTGTGCTTTCGTATCCTTAGATTTATTATTATTCTATATATTCTTCGAAAGTGTATTACCTATACTATTTATAGTGATTGTAATATTTGGGCATGGTAACGATAGATTCAGATCGGCATTCTTATTTTTCTTATATACTTTAGCAGGTAGTTTACCTATGTTATTGAGTATATTAATGATATATAATTATATAGGTTCAACTGATTTCCAATTAATTTCATTGTATTCAATTAGTTTAGACAGTCAAAAAATATTATGGTTAGGATTCTTCATAGCTTTCGCAGTTAAAACTCCATTATATCCATTTATTATTTGGTTACCTAAAGCTCACGCTGATTCACCTTTAGCAGGTTCAATAATTCTAGCTGCAACAATTTTGAAATTAGCTACATATGGATATTTAAGAGTATTAATTAACTTTTTACCGGATGCGACTAATTACTTCAATCCTTTAGTGCAAACAATTGCAATAATTGCTATAATATATGCTAGTTTCTCTACTATCATACAACAAGATACGAAAAGATTAATTGCATATAGTAGTATTGCACACATGGGTGTTGTTGTTTTAGGTTTATTCTCTAATACAATACAAGGTATAGAAGGTGGTATATTACTGGCTTTAGGTCATGGATTTGTATCACCAGCTCTATTTATTTGCGTTGGAGGTATAATCTACGATAGAACAGGAAAAAGAATTATTAATTATATTAGAGGATTAGCAACATATATGCCAGTGTTTACTATTTTATTCTTTATTTTCACTTTATGTAATACAGGAATACCTCTAAGTTTAAACTTCTTAGGAGAACAATTATCTTTAATAGGAATATGGCAGCAAAACCCTATTATTGCTTGCTTAGGTGCAACGGGTATTGTTTTATCTGCTTGCTACTCTATGTTCTTGTATAACAGGTTATCTTATGGTAATTTATCTCCTTCTTTACCACCTATAGCTAAAGATATTAACAGAAGAGAATATTATCTATTAATTAGTTTACTAATACCTACTGTAGTATTTGGTATATTACCTAATGTTATTTTAACTTCTTTACATACAGCTACTTCAGCATTACTTTACAGTGTTGCTTAAGCAACAGTTCAGGTAAAAGTAAAGGCAAGCAATGCAAAAAGCAGCCCCCCCTTTTTGTAAGGTGTTTAGGTTTAACCCTAGGCCTACAATTTTATTTTTACGTTTAGCCTTACCTTTTGTAGCACCCGGCCGACTTTACTTTGTCAAGCCGGGAGGGTGTTGTAAGCGGACAACAATTACTTCAATCCATTGAATGCTAAGTCATCCTGCCTTAAATTTAGAATTTAGACTACCTAGTTTACTTGGCAAACTGCCCACAGCTAGGCGGGTACAGCTAGTTTAAGGCCACTAATTCTAGGTTAAACCTACTATTTTAATATAAAAATTTAAATTTAAAATTGTCTTTGCCTGTTATTTGATTATAACCAAACTAGCCTAAGACACAGGTCGCAGCTTAATTGACTGTGCCGATTTACAAGGTCTTTCAGCAGAAAAGCTGGCGAGGGCTATAATTTGAATATAATTATAAATACATATAAAGTATACATAGGCAACCACACAAATGTGGCTAGTTTTATTGATATTTTCCTTTTCTCTGCTTAAGTGCAGGTTGCTTCTGCTTGATGAGGCTGGCTAGACTCGACTTTGTAAGCCTACAAGCTGCGACTAATCTTATTGAGAAAGGTATTTAAATTAATAAAGCTAGGTAAAAACAAACACAACAAATGACGACAACAATATTTGTAAATATGTTAGCTTTCGCTACACTATTATCTAGTGTATTTTCCATAACTTCTAAAAACCCTGTAGTTTCAGTTATATTCTTAATATCTACATTCGTATCGGGTGCCGGATATTTAATATTAATAGGAATTAAATTTGTTGGTTTATCTTACATTATAGTATATGTTGGAGCTATTGCCGTTTTATTCTTATTCGTTATTATGATGATTAATGTTAAATTAACTGATATTTTAGAAACAGGTAGTCAGTATACAAAAAACTTACCTTTAGCGATAGCAATTGGATCTTTATTTATTTTTATAATCTTTAGCATTATACCATTTAACTTCAATAATGTTCCAGCAATTTCCATTTTCTTAGATAAGATTACTTACTTAAACACTTTATTATCAGATAGTTCAATTAGCAGTAATTCCATAAGCAATAACGTAGTTTCTATAGATTTAATTAATACTATTGTAAATAATAATAATTTAGCTCCTATTTTTACAACTCAAAGTAGTGATATTATTATTAGTGATTTTCAACAAATAGAAGCTTTAGGATACAGTTTATATACTTATGGTGCCGTACTGTTAATAACTTTAAGTGTTATATTACTATTAGCTATGTACGCTACAATTTTAATATCTAGTTCAACAACTAATAAAAATACGCCACAAATATAGAAATATTTCCCCCTGTCGCTGCTATTACTCGTAGCTAGTAATATTTATAATTTAAACTCCTCCTTCAGGCTGTCTTTAGCAAAAAAAGTATTTCACATACCTTGAACACATAATTAGATTAAACAAAAATATTTACGTTAAGATTTTTATATGTGCTGCTGCTATATGTTTTTTTTATTCAAAAAACTTCTATAAAAATAGAATTAGGAATTTATCTTATACTTTATAAAACAATTAGGTCAATTTCAGTTTTTATTTTAGCTTATAAATTTATTCTAGCATTTAATGCTTTGAAGCAGGTAAATTTCCCGTTATAAATTCTTCAGTTAATTAGTGTGCTACATATATGTAAATTTTCAGTGTAACTACCTGACTTGACAGAGTAAAGTCGTGTACGATTAATGCTGTTTTAAGTATTAGTTTTGCTGTTAGTTGCTAAAGCAAGCCTACGAGTTGGTCGACATACATACTATAAAAGTATATTAAATATATTAATAAGTATTTGAAGCTGCACGTCTAAGTCAACGGCAATTTTGTGTTTCGCCTTCTTAAGTAGTGCGTGAATAATTATATTAATATCTATTAAGTAATTCTTAGAGGTTGCAAATATAAATTAGCAGCTAGATCTGTTTCGCAGCTTTCAGTCAGTTGCCGTCGAATTAGGTGTCGACTACTAGCTCATGGAAAGGCAGGCGACAGTAACAATAGAATGTTGATAAATTAACAATAACGAAAAATGTTACAAAATAATACAATAAATAAATTTCAGCATTTTCCTTTTCATTTAGTAGATCCTTCTCCTTGGCCAATTTTAACTAGTTTTTCATTATTAAATTTAACATTAGGTGCAGTTAGTTATATGCACGGTTATCCCTATGGTGGATATATTTTAACATCTGGATTCATATTAACACTATTTGGTATGATACTGTGGTTTAGAGATGTTGTAATAGAAGGAACATATTTAGGTCACCATACAAAAGAAGTAAAAAATGGATTAATGTTAGGTATAGTGTTATTTATCGTAAGTGAAGTATTTGCTTTCTTATCTATATTCTGGGCTTTCTTTCATTCTAGTCTATCACCTGCAATAGAAATAGGTGGATCATGGCCTCCATTAGGTATAACACCTTTAGATCCTTTTGCAATACCTTTATTAAATACATTCTTATTATTAAGTAGTGGTGCTTTTATTACATATGGACACCATGCACTAATAGCTGGAAATAGAAAAGGAACTATAGATGGAGTAATCTTTACAATAATCTTAGCTATTGCATTCACAGCTTTACAGTACTTTGAGTATTCAGAAGCTGGATTTACAATGTCAGATGGTGTATATGGATCAGCTTTCTATGCTAGTACAGGATTACACGGATTACACGTAATAGTAGGAACAATCTTTATTGTGGTAGCTATAACAAGAATAATAAACTATCATAGTACGACAAAACACCACTTTAACTTTGAAGCCAGTATTTTATACTGGCACTTTGTTGATGTGGTATGGTTATTCTTATTTGTAGCCGTATACTTCTGGGGTAATACTTAATTTAAGTTGCTTCGCCTTTAGATTAATTGACGTAGTCAACTTCAGCGACAAGTAGTAATCAGTTAAAATTTAGATTAGTTAATTAGCCTTAGGTTAGTCTTAAACTATAGCAATTTGTTTTTGTACTTAAGGCGACAAGCTGATTAAGATTTGTCAGGAGAAACAGGTGGAATATATCGATCTGGCACCGATGCTGGACAAAGACACCAGCGTCTTCTATGACGATGTGCATTTCAATGAAAACGGCTCGCGAAAAGTTGCCGCGATCCTGTCAAATTATCTACTCGTTCAGGCACCTGGTTTATCGAAATGAATACTGACGTTCTCATCATCGGTGCCGGACCAACAGGCCTCGCTCTCGCCTGCCAACT
>Ga0137409_10001949_pt1 | contig 22228 bp, 16 predicted proteins | sample CZODoug1_16funga_FD_122059 | JGI IMG/M metagenome (GOLD analysis project Ga0137409, IMG submission 122059) | Vadose zone soil fungal communities from Angelo Coast Range Reserve, California, USA - CZODoug1_16fungal (Hybrid Assembly) | ecosystem: Environmental > Terrestrial > Soil > Vadose zone...
CTAGGCCAGGGCGGCGTCGAGGGCGGCTGCATGCTGCACAATCCGAATTACGATTTCAATGACGAAGTCATTCCGCTCGGCGCCGGCTATCTGGCCGCGCTGGTGGAGGAAGCCTTGCCGCTCAAATAGGGAGGGGAGATGAGAGCACTGCTCCTGGTTTTGGCGCTCGTTACGGCGCCCGTGCAGGCGGCCGCGCTGCGGTGGGCAGCGCAGAACGACATCCTGACGCTCGACCCGCACTCCCAGAACCACGCCACGACCATCGCCATCCACCAGCACACCTACGAAGGCCTGACGCGCTACTCGAAGGACTTCAAGGTCGAGCCCGCGCTAGCGCTGTCGTGGAAGGATATCTCGCCGACGCAGGTGCGCTTCGAGCTGCGCAGGAACGTCCAGTTCCACGACGGTTCGTCCTTCGGTGCGGACGACGTCATCTTCTCGTTCCAGCGCATCAAGCAGCCGCAGGGGACCATGCAGGTGTACGTCACCGGCGTGACCGAGGTCCGCAAGGTGGCAAAGCCCGGCTCCGGACTGGCAGATATTGTCACCACGGCGATCTATCCGGCGACTTGCACTTATCCGAAGACATGCAACAAGCCGACGTCGACGGCCGACGAGCGCGCTCAGACCACCGACTACACCTACAGCAATGTTCACGGTGGAGTGCTCACCGTCACAGAGCCCGCACCGTACTCCGGCGGAGTTAGGCCGCAAAGCCGCTATACCTACACGCCCCTGTACGCGTGGTACAAGGACACCTCCGAGACGATCGTTCAGGCACCTCAGCCCATCTACAAGCTCACTAGCGTATCGGCGTGTCGAACGACCTCGTCGTGCGACGGGACAGCGGACGAAACGAAGACCACGTTAGCCTATCAAACCGGTTCTTCCTCGGCGGCCAGTAATCTGCTGTTGTTGTCAGTCACGCAGAGCGCCGGCGATGGCTCGCTCAGCGCGACGACCAGTTTCACGTACGACGATCGGGGCAACCGTCTCACGGTCGACGGGCCGTTGGCGGGCGCAGTCGACACTATTCGCACGCGCTATGACGTACTGCGGCGTGTCGTCGGTGTCGCGGGCCCGGACCCCGATGGCGCGGGTTCCTTGAAGCGGCGCGCGGTTCGTCTCGCGTACAACCTCGACGATTCGGTCACTTCGACCGAGCGAGGGACGGTAGAGAGCTTGTCAGACGCTGATTGGACGGCGATGACCGTCCTGGAGGCCCTCAATGTCGGCTACGACGCCGCTGGCCGTCAGGCGTCCCAATCACTGACGGTTGGCGGGTCGGTGTTGGCGCTCAGGCAGTTCAGCTACAACGCGGCGGGCCGTCCGGAGTGCACGGCGCAAAGAATGAATCCCACGACGTTCTCTTCACTGCCCTCGGCGTGCACGCTTGCGACTACCGGAAGTTTCGGTCCGGATCGGATAACGAGGACATCGTACGACGCTGCGGGTCGATCGTGGCTAGTCCAGGAGGGGTTCCCTACGTCGGTGCTGCGAGAAGTAGAGAAGACAACCTATACGAGCAACGGCAACCCGTTGACCAATACCGATGCTCGGGGGAACGTGACGACGTTCGAATACGACGGGCATGATCGGCCGTACAAGATGCGGTATCCATCATCTTCGGGTCAGAGCTCCACAACGGACTACGAGGAGTTCTCCTACGATGCTAGCGGTCACACCCTCCAGAAGCGGCTTCGCGACGGACAGATTGTCAGCTTCACTTACGACAATATCGGTCGTCTGTGGACAAAGGATCTGCCGGGCTCGGAGTTGGACGTTGCATACGCCTACGACAATCTCGGTGATCCCACGGCAGCGACACAATCCGGACACAGTGTGTCGTTCGGCTACGACGGATTGGGCCGACTGCATACCCAGACAGGTCCCCAAGGCACCCTAACGTCCGACTACGACGCAGGAGGTCGTCGAACGAGACTTACTTGGCCAGACGGGTTCTATGTGAACTACGACTATCTGGCTACGGGTGAAATGACCGTCGTACGCGAGAACGGTGCCGCGAGTGGCGTCGGCGTCCTTGCAACATTCGCCTATGACAGTCTCGGACGGCGGACCTCGATCGCGCGTGGCAACGGTACGTCGACTGGCTACAGTTACGACACGGCATCGCGTCTCGATCAGCTTACGCAGGACTTCTTGTCGAACAACGCAGACCAAATGGTAGGTATGACGTACAACCCCGCCGGGCAGATCGCTACGCGCACGTCGACGAATGACGGGTTTGGCTGGACCGAGAATCAAAACACCACGCGAAGCTACACGCCCAATTCCTTGAACCAGTACTCGACAGCTGGCTCCGTCAACCCGTCCCACGACGCACGCGGCAATCTCACCAACTTCGGAACCGGCGCCTACGGCTACAGTTCCGAGAACTTGCTAACGAGCGCGCCGGGGTCGGTTGCATTGACTTATGATCCACTCGGTCGCGTGTATCAGATTTCCGGGGCGACCATCACGCGATTTGCTTATGACGGGAATGAGCTCGTCGCGGAGTACAACTCGAGCAACCAGCTCTTACGGCGCTATGTGCACGGTCCGACGGAGGACGAACCGATCGTTTGGTATGAAGGAAGCGGAGTGGCCAGCCGCCGTTGGTTGCACGCAGACGAGCGAGGCTCGATTGTCGCGGTCAGCAACGTGTCGGGTGTCGCGTTCGCGATTAACCGCTTCGACGAGTATGGCCAGCCGGCTGCAACGAACGCCGGGCGGTTCCAGTTCACCGGCCAACTGTTCATCGCCGAGATCAATCTCTACTACTTCAAGGCTCGCTTCTATACCCCTTCGCTCGGACGCTTCATGCAAACAGATCCGATTGGATACGCGTCTGGGACAAATCTCTACGCCTACGCTGACAGCGATCCAATCAACCAGCGAGATCCCACCGGTCTGGACACGGAAGTAATCCACATCTACGGCCGGCCGGACGACGACGGATGCGGGTTCGACTGCCAGATCTACGACCCGGGCAGTTTCTTCGACACCTTTGGCCGCTTCACCGGGACCATGGACTACGTATCAGCGCAGGAAGCCGCAGCTCTCCAAAACCTGCAGCTCAATGCGATCATCGATCAGATCGTGGTCACCGCGAAGAAACAAAGGAAACTTGCCGGTGTCACAATTCAGCTCAACCCGACCCAACCAACTCCCCTTGAGCAGATCTGGGTCGTCACTTACGAAGGAACAGTGATTCACGTTCCCGCGCACCCAGTAAACGGAAAAGACACATGCGGAAAACCCTTGGCGCAAAACAGCTACAAGCTGCCGGAAGATCTGGAAATCTATGCGATAGTTCATACTCACACGAAGTGGAGCTACGCATGGCCCGGTGCTGGCGACTACACGCAGGCGCAGAAATACCCTGTGTACAACATCAATCAGACGAGTGCGTGGGTGCTGCGCAAGGGAGCCGCCAGAGGGTCGAGACCGGTGGTGCTTACGGGAAGACTGACACCGCCACCCTCGGGGCCCGGTGCAAACTGTCAGGTGGTCCCATAGCCATCGCGCTTGTAGTCGGTCTCCTCGCTGCGACCCTGGGTTGTGTTGTCGCCCGTGGTCAGGAGCCGATAGAGCTTGGTCCCAGTACGGTTCAGATCGAAGGATGGTTTGCGGGCAGCAAGTTCGAGTGGGTTCTGTTCCCCACGAAGGACTTCAACTCCTACGATCCCTTCGATAGGAAGGAGAGTGAAAAATGTGTCAGCTTGATAAACGGAACCGGCGCAGGACGAGCTAAGTTCGCGCCGCTGGAGGGACGAAAGGTGGTCGTAGTCGGGGTTGCAGTTCGTTATGACGACCTCGGGGATGGGACCAGCGACGCCGACCGATTGCTGGCAAAGAAGTACTACGAGGACGTAGTGGTCGAGAACTTCTGCCTGCGCGACTTCGTCTTCGTGGCTCGTGAGGTAGTGCCGCAATGATTGGTTGGGCACACCCATTTCGTGTCTGCAGGTTTCTGCGGGCCATCCTGGTTGCCGGTGCTGTAGGTAGCTGACAGCGTGGAGCGGAGTTCGTCAAGACGCCTCTCAGCGAGGTCGTTCGCTCGGCGAATCGAGGAGCGGCTCCCGTGAAAGTCGGCGATGGGAGGTTCGCCGTCACGCGCGATTCTGGCCGAGACTCGCATGAGATCTCTGCTCGGCCAGCAGTTGCCCGCGTGGCGCAACTGATCGCATTATTTGTTGCACTTCTGTTGCTCGGCGCGATCGTTTTACGATCCGCGAGCCTGAGCGGGGCGCTATTGCCCGTCCCGTTTCGCCGCGCAATAAACGTCAGCGAGGCCTCCACGAGTTATGCGCCTGTGGGCGGCGATTCGGGAATGGTACCCAGAGAGAGTCACCAAGGGGGCGTCGAAAAGGGAGGTCCATCCCAAACCGGGGGCGAGAGTAGTCTCAATTTGGTGCTCATTGGAACGGTTGCCACCAACGATCCAGTCACCGGCGTGGCCGTTCTCGGCGAATCGCCACACTCCGCCCGGTCCTACCGCGTCGGTGAACCTGTCACCCCCGACGCGAAGCTCGAGGCGGTTTACCGCGATCATGTGATCCTGGACCGAGCCGGCGTGTTCGAGACGCTTGCGGTAACGACGACGCAGCCGTCATCGCCCTCCGCTTACAGTGCGCCGCCAGCCGGGCCGAAAAATAGCGCCACGCTCGCCGCCGTGGTCCGTCCACAACCGGTATTCGCGAATGGCGTCCAACGCGGCTATCGCTTTTACCCGACCGGTGACGCGCAGGCGTTCGCCGCGCTCGGCTTGCAGCACGGGGATCTCGTCGTGGAGATCAGCGGCGTGCCGCTCGATGATCCGCAAGGCAGCATGACGACGTTCAATTCAATTCTCAGCCCATACGGCGTCAACGTGACCGTCGAGCGAAGTGGTCAGCGACAAGTGATTACCCTCGGCACACCGCCGATCGTGACAAGCGACGGCGGGTTCCCCGGGCCGCCAGGGCCGACGCCCTGAATGGATCCTGACACGCTAGCGACGCCACCACAGTCTTACGCGTCGTCGTCGCCGTCGCGCTGCTCGCGTCGGCGCCGCCACCGCTGTCTCGGTCGTCGCAGCGTGATCTTCTGCCACGGCACACGAACCGCGCGCGCGATCCGCTCGCTCCAAAGCGGCTTGTAGATCGCGCCGTCGGCAGGCGAGAGCACCGCGGCCGCTTCGCCTGGGTCGACCCGCCGGCCATACTTGAGCTTGATCCACGCGTTGTAGTCGCCTTGCCGTGCGTGATCGAACCACCAAGACCCGAGGGACCCGCCCGACGTCTTGCGCCGCGTGGCGATGCCGAAGTCGATGAGATACGGCCGCTCGCCCGGGCCGACGATGAGGTTGTCCTTGCGCTTCAAGTCGCCGTGCACAACGCCGGCTGCATGCATCGCGCGCAGCGTCTCGAGCAGCAGCGCGAAGAAGCGCTCGCGGTCAGCGAGACGCGTCTCCTGGCCGCGGTACGACGGGCCGGGCACGTGCTCGAGCAAGAGATACCGCTCGTCGAGCAGGCCGTATGAACGCGGGATGCCGGGAACTCCGACGAGCTGCGCGTAGACGGCCGCCTCGCGCCGCAGCAAGTGGCGCCCGAGCGGGCTCAGCCAGCGGCCTTGATGCGGCTGCTTGACGACGACGTCGCCGACCGGGCTCGCGTACAGATGCACGGCGCCTTGGTAGCCCGTGCCGAGCCGTGTGCCGTGCGCCGCGCTCATCGCGCGCCGCAGCCAATCGTCGAGCTCCGCGCGCGCGGGCGCTGACGGGCCGGCGGTCACGACCCGGCCGTCGCGCCAGTGTCGCCAGCGTCGGTGCCAGACACCGGGGCCCTAGTCACGCCCACGCGAGCCACGCGACCCACGCAAGACAGACGAGCGAGAACGCGACGAGAAACAGCTCGCCGTTGCGCTTGGCGCTCGTCACGAGCGACCAGGTGCCCGCGCCGCCGCCGGAGCCGCCGTCGAAGCGCGGCACGAGCGTCGGCGTGCGGCTCGCCCACTGCTCCCAGGCCGCGCCGAAGATCCGGTGCAGCTTGCGGTCCTCGTACTCGATCGCCGTGGGGTAGTAGAACCAGAAGAAGAACAGCGCAAGCGGCACGCCCCACCACCGCGAGCCCGCGATCGCGAAGCCGATCACGAGCAGGATGTTGCCCGTGTAGAGCGGATGGCGCACGAATCGATACGCGCCGTCGGAGGCGAGCTCCTGATTCTTGATGATGAAGCCGCTCGCGTAGAGCCGCACGAGCGCGCCGACGAGCGCGATCGGCACCCCGATCGCGGCGAGCGCGCGCAGCGGCTCCGCGGTCAGCGTGTAGACGACGATCAGGATTACGGCGAACCCTTGGCGCGTCCCCTCGTGATAGCGCAGCTCGCGGATCACGCGCGGGAGGCCGGTGAGCGGCGGGAGGTCTTGAGTGCGATGCGACATCGTCGATTCCGTTCCTGCTGCCGATCAGTGCCGCTCGCGGGAGCGTGCCTGGCCGCCGAGGGCCGAGAACGCTTCGCGCGTGAGGTTCTTCGAGCCGTCGGCGGTGACCTCGATGTCGTCCTCGATCCGGATTCCGCCGAACGGCAGGAGCCGCTCGATCTTCGCGCGGTTGACCTTGTCCTCGTGCTTGGTGAGCAGCGACTTCAAGAGCGCGGGGATGAAATACATCCCCGGCTCGATCGTGACCACGAAGCCGGCTTCGAGCACGCGCGTCAGGCGCAGGAACGGGTCCTCGGCCGGCGGCTCGCGGCGCGCGCCGTCCGGAGAGACTTGCCGGCCGCCGGCGTCGTGCACCTGCAGGCCGAGCAGGTGCCCGAGCCCGTGCGGGAGGAATGCGCGCGTGATGCCGAGCGCGTCGGCTTCTTCGGCGCTGCAGCGCACGAGGCCGTGTTCGCGCAGCACGCCGCCGAGCAGCCGATGCGCGAGCTTGTGGAGCGCGACGAAGTCGGCGCCGGCCTTCACCTCGCGGCACACCTGCTGTTGCAACGCCTCCACCGAGGCGATGATCGTGCCGAAGTCGTCCGTGGCGGCGGCCCAGGTGCGCGTGATGTCGGCCGCGTAGCCCAAGTGCTGTGCGCCCGCGTCGATCAGCAGCGAGCGGCCCACCGCCGGCGCCCGCGCGCGCAGGTGCTGGTAGTGCAGCGTTGCGCCGTGCTCGTTGAGCGCCACGATGCTGCCATAGGGCAACTGCGACTCGCGTTGCTCGGTGGCCTTGCAGTACGCGTTGTGCAACTCGAGCTCCGAGACGCCGGGGCCAAACGCGGCCGCCACGGCGAGGTGCCCGCGTACGGCGATCGCCTGCGCCGCGCGCATGCACAGCAGCTCGTAGGGCGTCTTCACGGCGCGGTAATAGTCGAGATGGCTCAGGAACTTGGCGTCATTGACCGCGGGTTGAGTCTGCGGCGTCGACGCCGCCGGAATCGACGCGGGCTCACCGACGGCCACCCAACGGGGGCCGCTGCCGCTCAATTTGCGTGCCTCGGCGTCGCTGCGCGCGATGCGGATGTCGAAGTGCTGCGTCCAGTAGCCGCTCGGGTCCTCCGGCGGCTCGAACCAGAAGTCCTCCACTTGCTTGTAGACGAGCATCGGCCGCTGGCCCGGCACCAGACGGACGAACGAGCCCGGCGCCTGGGTTAGCGGCACCCACGCCTTGAAGTACGGCTCGGCGCTGAACGGGTAGGGCTGATCGTCGCGAAAGACCATCTGCTCGTCGCCCGCGAAGACCACGGCGCCGTCGAACCCGGCGGCAGTCAGCGCCTCCTCGAGCCGGCGATCCATGATCGCGAGGTGGGCGCCGTACTCGGCCCCGAGCTTGACGGCGAGCTCTTCGGCCCGGGCGTCGCCGCCGGGCGCGGCCATACCGATAGGTCGCGAGGTGCTCAAAGTATGCCTTGGGGTTTGCCAAAGGTTCGAAGGCCGAAATGATAGACGGCCTGCGCGCCCCCGACCATCGACCTTTTGGGGTCGGTCGTGTCCCACTTTGGCCGCGTTCAGCGTTGCGGCGGCTGCGGCCGTACCTCGAACGGGCCTCCCGAGACACGCCGGAAGACCATCCCTGGGGCTCCGCGCCGCACATCCCTGTGCGGCGAGGGTCTCGGGAGACCCGTTCGAGGTACGGCCGCAGCCATCACCCGCATCGCGCGGCCAAAGTGAGACACGACCTTCGGTGTTACTCGCAGCGGAGCACGCGCGCGGGTTGCAGCCGCGCGGCGCGCAGCGCCTGGCCTCCCACTCCGAGCCAGGCGATGCCGAGCGTCAGCACGAGGCTGCCGACGTAGGGCCACGGCGTAGCCGGCGCCCGCTCGAGAAACAGGCCCCCGTAGATCTGCGCGAGCACGTAGGCGACCGGCCAGGCAGCCACGTTGCCGACCAGCACGGGTTTGCCGAACTCGACGAGCAGCTGCCGCAAGATGTCCCTCGCGGCGGCGCCCAAGGACTTGCGGATGCCGATCTCGTGGCGCCGCCGGCTCGCCACGAACAGCGCCATGCCGAAGATGCCCGCGACCGCGACCAGGAAGCCCAACGTCACGACGCTCAGGAGCCCAGTGGCCAGCCAGTTCATCGTTTGCATGGCCTCGTGGAGCGATTCGTCGACGAAGCGGACGGCACGAAGCGGGCTATCGGGAACGAGGCGCTTCCACGTCGAGTCGATGTGTGCCAACCCTCCCGCAACGTCGTCGGCCGCGAGCCGAACGATGAGCCGCGAGTTGTGCGGGTCGAGCTCGTAGACGCTCGGTGCGCCTGTCGAGAGCGCCTGCAGCGGAGGCCTGTCGACCACGCCGATGATCTCGTACTCCACGACGCTTGCGGCCGCCGGCCCTTCCTCCGACGCGGTGCGCCGGTAGATCGCCGCGCCGATCGCGTCGCTCGGGTTTTGCCAGCCGAGCAACCGCAGCGCGTCGCGGTCGGCCACGAGGCCGCGGCGGCCGGTCTGCGGCGTGTCGCGATCCGCGCCGCGGTCGCGCGGCCGGTCGAGCCCGCGCGTGAACGACCGGCCGGCGCTCAGCTGGACGCCGATCGTCGTGAAGAAGTCGTACGAGATCGCCCGGGTCCGCAGCGCGACCGGCACCTCGCCGTCGAGCTCCGAGCGCGAGTAGGCGTCGTCGGTCATCGCGGCGGTCCAGACGCCGTCGGGCATCCCGGTCACACCCTTGATCGCAGGAGAGGCGAGCAACTCCGCCGTCAGGAGCTCCGAGTCGACGCCCGGCGTCTCGAGCAGGTTGTTGTCGAGCTGCACCAGCGGATCCGCGGGCAACCAAGCGGCCTCGCGCCGCATCGCGCCGTTCTGCGCGTACATCACGAACACGGCAGTCAGCATCACGCTCGCGACGGTGAACTGAATGCCGATGAAGATGCCGCGCAACGTGCCCGATCCCGCGCTTTTGGATCCCGCGCGCAGCGTGTCGAGCGGCCGGAAACGCGACATCACGAACGCCGGATAGGCGCCCGCCAGTGCCGTGGTCCCGAGCGCGAGCGCGGCCGAGGTCAGCCAGAACGCGGGCCCAACGAGCTCGAAGAACGGGATCGTGAGAGCGAGCAATCGATTGACGGCCGTCACGAACGAGGCCGCGAGCGCAAAGCCGAGCGCGAGCCCGATGACCACTGCAACGCCTGCTTCGAGCATGTGCCGCTCGACCACTTGCCGCGTGCTCGCGCCGAGCACCTTGTTCATTCCGACCTCTTTCGCGCGCGTCGCGGCGATCGCCACGGCTAAATTGACGTAGTTGAAGCACGCCATCGCCAAGATCGCGAGGGCCGGCAGGAACAGCAGCAGCGTGACGCGCAGGCCCGGCGCGAAGCCCAGCTGACCGAGCACCGCGTTCATCTGGTCGTCGTAATAGTCGGAGACGTGACGCACGCGAAACCCGGCGGTCTCACCGCGCTGCGGGACCACCCGGTCGCCGAGGCGCTGCAAGCGGCGCTCGAATTCGGCGGCTGACAGCGAGCCGTCCGCGGGCAGCAGCGCGTACGTCGGCGTGGAGAAGTCGCCGTACCAGTCGTCGCGCCGCTCGCCCTCGCTGAGCGCGTCGAGCACGTCCATGCCGGCGAGGATGTTCGAGCGCGGCGAGGGAAAGCCCACCGTCGAAACCTTGCCCGATTGCGCGACCACGCCGCGCACGACGACGTCGACGGTGCGCTGCTGCCGGGTCATCGTGAATGTCTTGCCGACGGCATCGCGCGTGCCGAACATCCCCTCGGCCATGTCGACCGTGATGACCGCGCCGCGCGGCTCGTCGAGCGCGGCGGAAGCGTCGCCCGCGGCGGGAGCGTTGCCCGCGACCGACGGGAAGTCGAAGATGCGCAGCAGGTCCGAGTCGGCGAACCGCACGGGGAACGGGAACGAATGGTCGCCCACGCTCACACGCACGAGCTCGGACTTGAGGCGCGCGACGGCTGCGATCTCCGGAACGTCCGCGCGGATGTAGTCGGCCAGCCGGCGCGAAGCCGACGGCGAGAACGCCTTCGCGGTGTCCTCACCCGGCCAGACGTTGCGCTGCTGCACGACGTAGATCCGATCGATGTTGGCCATGTGCTGATCGGCGCTACGCAGATACTCCGAGACGACGTAGCCGATGACGAAGCACGTGAAGCCGAGCGTCAGCCCGATGATGTTGATCGCGGCAATCTGCTTGCCGAAGCGCAGCCGCGCGAGCGCCGAGCGTAGGTAGAGGGCGAGCATGGTGATTGTCGAGCTCCAGTGGCCGCGCGGTGCTTGCGCGAGCGGCAGGTGTATTGCGTCGGCAACACACTAATACTCTGGCGCCCGGGTGCGCGTCAAGGCAGATCGGGAATAATGGGCGACCTCGCCCCAGCGGCCTTCTCATGAGCAACACCAGAGGACAGCGATTCGCGACGCGCTCGGTCGTGATGGGCCGGCGCGGCATGGTCGCGACCAGCCACCCGCTCGCCACCGAGATCGGCGTCGATACGCTGCGACGCGGCGGGTCGGCGGTCGACGCGGCCATCGCCGCCAACGCGGCGCTCGGGCTCATGGAGCCGACGGGCTGCGGCATCGGCGGCGACTTGTTCGCGATCGTTCGCGACGCCGGAACGGGCAGATTGTTCGGCTTGAACGCCACCGGCCGCTCGCCGCGTGCGTTGACGCTTGACCACTTCGAGCGCTTGGGTCTGAAGCACGTGCCGGACGGCGGCCCGCTCTCGGTCAGCGTGCCCGGCGCGGTCGACGGCTGGTTCGAGCTGCACGCGCGCTTCGGGACACTGCCGGTGCGCGAGCTGCTCGCGCCCGCGATCGGTTACGGGCGCGACGGCTTCCCGGTGAGCGAGGTGATCGCCCGCGACTGGGCGGCCGGCGCGGGGGCGGTGCGCGAATACGCGGGCTTCGACGCCGTGTTCTTGTCTGACGGCCGCGCGCCGCGCGCAGGTGAAACGTTCAGGAATCCGCGCCTTGCGGACGCTTACGAGCTGCTCTCGAGCGGCGGCCGCGACGCGTTCTATCGAGGCCCTATCGCGGAGGCGGTTCACGATTATCTCGGCGCGCGGGGCGGCTACTTGCGCCGCGACGATTTCGCGGCCCATCGCTCCACTTGGGTGGAGCCGGTCTCCACCGGCTATCGCGGTTGGGAAGTGTTCGAGCTCCCCCCCAACGGTCAGGGCATCGCCGTCCTGCAAATGCTGAATCTGCTCGAGGGTTACGATCTCCCCTCGCTCGAGTGGGGCGGCGCGGAGCATCTGCACCTCTTGATCGAAGCGAAGAAGCTCGCGTTCGAGGATCGCGCGCGCTTCTACGCCGATCCGGAGTTCGCGGCCGTCCCTGTCGACGCGCTCATCTCGAAGGAGTACGCGGCGCGGCGGCGCGCCGCCATCGACCCGCGGCAGGCGGCTCGCGCGCCCGAGCACGGCGATCCGACGCAGCTACGCGGCGGCGACACGGTCTATCTCGCGGCGGCCGACGGTCGCGGCACCATGGTGTCGCTGATCCAGAGCAACTACTTGGGCTTCGGTTCGGGGATGACGATAGAGCGGTTCGGCTTCGGCCTGCAGAGCCGCGGCTCGTCGTTCGCGCTCGAGGCCGGCCACCCGAACGTCTACGAGCCCGGCAAGCGGCCGTTCCATACTATTATTCCCGGCTTTGCGATTCGGCAGGAACAGGGTGCGGAGGCGCTGCTCGCGTTCGGCGTCATGGGCGCGGCGATGCAGCCGCAAGGCCAGGTGCAAGTCTTGAGCAACATGATCGACTTCGGCATGAACCCGCAGGAAGCCGGCGACGCGCCGCGCGTGCGGCACGAGGGCTCCACCGAGCCCACCGGCGGTGCGCGCATGCGCGACGGCGGCATCGTCTACGTCGAGCCCGGGATCGCGGCGGAGTCGCTCGAGGGGTTGCGCGCGCTCGGCCACCGCGTCGACGCGACCGCCATGGATGGCGGAAGTGCCGCGAGTGCAGGAGCACACTCGCGGCCGACCGCCATGGATGGCGGAAGTGCCGCGAGTGCAGGAGCACACTCGCCGCTCGCCGTCGGCGGGGCGTTCGGCGGCTATCAGGCGATACTTCTTGACCGCGGCGTCTATCACGGCGCGAGCGAGTCGCGCAAAGACGGCCACGCGGCCGGCTACTAGCAACATTCGCGCGCGTACCGCGCGCCGAGAGAAGGTTCGATGGACACGGTTCTGACGGGCATCAAGACCACGGGCACGCCGCACGTCGGCAACTACGTAGGCATGTTCAAGCCGGCGATCGCCGCGAGCGTGCGGCCGGGCGTGGGTTCTTACTTTTTCCTCGCCGATTATCACGCGCTCGGCGAACCCGAGCTCACGGAGCGCACCACGCTCGAGATCGCGGCCACGTGGCTCGCCTGCGGGCTCGATCCCGACAAGGTGATGTTCTATCGCCAGTCCGACATCCCGGAGATCCCGGAGCTCTCGTGGATTCTCACCGCGTCGACCGCCAAGGGCCTCATGAACCGCGCGCACGCCTACAAGGCCGCCGTCGACGCCAACGTAGCTGAGGGCAACGACGCCGATCACGCGATCATGATGAACCTCTACTGCTACCCGATCCTCATGGCCGCGGACATCTTGATGTTCAAGGCCACGAAGGTGCCCGTGGGCAAGGACCAGAAGCAGCACGTCGAGATGGCGCGCGACGTCGCGCAGCGGTTCAACCACCACTTCGGCGAGACGTTCGTGCTGCCCGAGGCGGTGATCGGCGAGGACGTGGCGGTGCTCTCCGGCCTCGACGGCCGCAAGATGTCGAAGAGCTACGGCAACACGATCCCGCTGTTCGCGAGCGAGAAGGAGCTCCGCAAGCTCGTGATGAAGATCAAGACCAACTCGCTCGAGCCCGGCGTGCCCAAGGACCCGAGCGACAGCACGTTGTTCGAGATCTACAAGGCGTTCGCCACCGCGCAGCAGACGGCCGCGATCCGCGAGCGCTACGCGGCCGGCATCGGCTGGGGCGAGATGAAGCAGTTGCTGTTCGAGCTCATCAACAGCGAGCTCGTGGACAAGCGCGCCGAGTACGACCGTTTGATCGCCTCGCCGGCGCACGTAGAGAAGCTGCTGCGCGAGGGCGCCGACAAGGCTCGTGCGCTCAGCCGGCCGTTCCTAGCCGAGATTCGCGAGCGCGTCGGCATCCGGCCGCTCGCGCGCTGAGCCCTGCTCGGTGCCTGGCACCACCGCACGCGAGTGTGGATCGCTGGCATGGATATTGCTCCGACCACCACAACGGAACGCGATAGCGAGGTGGCGCGATGGACGTTGGATACGGCGGCTTGCTGGGCTTGATCGTCCTGATCTTGGACGTGTACGCGATCGTGAAGATCGTCGGCGGAGGTGGGTCGACGGGTCAGAAGGTGCTCTGGGTCGTGCTGATCCTGCTGCTGCCGCTCCTCGGCCTGATCCTCTGGTGGCTGCTCGGACCGAGCTCGCGCGCGGGAAGACCTGCGCGCAGCCTGTGACCCGAAAAACAGGGACATGTTGCCTTTTCGCAGGGCGCGAAAAGCAAACATGTCCCTAATTTTCCGCGGCTAGGCTTCGGCGGCCGCCGGCAGCGACCCGAGCAGCTCCTCGAGCACGCCGAGCTCCACCGGCTTGATCAGGTGGTGGTCGATCCCGGCTTCTCTGGAGCGGCGGCGGTCCTCTTCATAGCCCCAGCCGGTGAGCGCGATCAGCGTAGCGTCGGCGCCTCCGGGGATCTGGCGCGCGCGCCGCGCGACCTCGTAGCCGTCCATCCCCGGCATGCCGATGTCGAGGATCGCGACGGACGGCCGATAGGTGCGGAACGCTTCTAGCGCCGCCGGCCCGTTGTTCGCGATCTCGACGTCCGCGCCCAGGAATTGCAGCAGCAGCCCCAAGCTCGCCGCCGCGTCGCGATTGTCGTCGACCACGAGGATGCGCAGCGGCGCGATCTTCGGCCGCTCGGCGCGGTGCCCCGCGCCGCGCGCATCGACGGCCCCCGCCGCGAGCGGCAGTCGTACGATGAACTCGCTGCCGCAGCCGAGCCCCGCGCTGCGCGCCTCGACCGTGCCGCCGTGCATGTGAACGAGGCTGCGCACGAGCGTGAGGCCGATGCCGAGCCCGCCCTGGGCGCGGTGGTAAGTCCGCTCCGCCTGCATGAACAGGTCGAACACTCGCGGCAGCGCGTCGGGCGGGATGCCGGTGCCCGTGTCGCGCACGGAAATCAAGACGTTCGCGTCGTCGCGCTTGGCGCTCAACCAGATCTTGCCGCCGTCTTGCGTGTACTTCGCGGCGTTGTTCAGGAGATTCGCGAGCACCTGCGCGAGACGCACGGGATCGGCGTCGAGCAGCAGCGGGCCCGTCGGCAGCTCGATCGTCAAGTGGTGACCGGCCGCCTCGATCAGAGGCCGGCTCGTCTCGATCGCGCTGTGCATCACCGCGGCGAGCTCCACCGGCTCCTTGCGCAGCTCGATCTTGCCGCGCGTGATGCGCGACACCTCCATGAGGTCGTCGACGAGCCGCACCATGTGGCTCACTTGCCGCTCCATCATCTCGTACACGCGCTCCGCCGTGCCGCCGTTGCGGCCACCCACGCGCAGGATGTTGAGCGAGTTGCGGATCGGCGCGAGGGGCGTCCTGAGCTCGTGCGCGAGCGTGGCCAAGAATTCGTCCTTGCGGCGGTCGGCCTCGCGCAGCGCCTGCTCGGACTCGCGGCGTAGCCGCGCGAGCTCGAGCTGCGAGCCGACGCGTGCGAGGAGCTCGCGCGCGCTGAACGGCTTGGTCAAGTAGTCGTCGGCGCCGTGCTCGAGGCCCTCGATCCTTGCTTCCTCGCCGGCCCGTGCCGACAGCATGACGACCGGCAAGGTCCGCGTGCGCTCGTCGGCGCGGATCACCGCCAGCAGGCCGAAGCCGTCGAGACGGGGCATCATCACGTCGGTCAGCACGAGGTCGGGACGGTCGGCGCGGATCCGCGCGAGCGCGGCCTCGCCGTCGGCGACGGCCTCGACGTCGTAGCTCTGCTCGAGCAGGCGGCGTACGTACTCGCGCATGTCGGCGTTGTCGTCCGCGAGCAGCACGCGGGCGCCGGTTTTCGTGCGGCCGGCCTGCAGCGGCCGGTGTTCCGCGATGTCGACGACACCCTGCTGTCGGAGCCTGGGTCCATTGCCGTTGCCGTTGCCGTTGCCGTTGCCGTTGCCCGGCAGCCAGCGCAGGGCCTCCTCGATGAACGGCGTCGCGCCGGTGCTCGTCGACGGGAGCTCGCGTGCGGCGCCGATACGGTCGGCGGGCAGGTGCGCCTTGCCCGCCGGAACGGCGACGACGAACGTCGTGCCGCCGCCCTCGAGGCTCTGCACCGAAACGTCGCCGCCGTGCAGCTTCACGAGCTCGGCGACCAGCGCGAGCCCGATGCCGCTGCCCTCGTGCGTGCGCGAGCGCGCGTTCTTCACGCGGTGGAAGCGTCGAAACATCTTCGGCAGGTCGGCCTCGGGAATGCCGACGCCGGTGTCGGCGACGGCGAGCTCGATGCGCTCGCCGCGCGCGTGCAGCGCGACCGTGATCGAGCCGTCGAACGTGAACTTGAACGCGTTCGACAGCAGGTTCAGTACCACCTTTTCCCACATGTCGCGGTCGACGTACGCGGGCTCGGGGAGCGGCGGGCAGTCGACGACGAGCTCGAGGCCGGCCTTCTCGGTGGCCGCGCGAAATACGCTCGCGAGGTCGGCCGTGAACGCGGCGAGGTCGGTGGGCTCGTAGCTCGCCTCGACGCGTCCGGCTTCGATGCGCGAGAAGTCGAGCAGCGCGTTGACGAGCTTGAGCAGCCGCAGGCTGTTGCGGTGCGCCACCGTGAGCGTGGCCGCGGCTTCCTTCGGCAGCGGGCCGTGCGCGTTCGCGAGCGTGTCCTCGAGCGGCCCGAGCAGCAGCGTGAGCGGCGTACGAAACTCGTGGCTCACGTTCGAGAAGAACGCGGTCTTCGCCCGGTCGATCTCCGCGAGGGCCTCGGCGCGGCGGCGCTCATCTGCCAGGGCCTGCGCGTCGGCGAGCCCCGCCGCGATCTGGGTGGCGACGAGCCCGAAGAACGTGCGGTACGCGTCGTCGAGCGCGCGCATGGGGCTCACGCCCGCGACCAAGAGCGCCCGCGGCCGGTCGTGCCCCGGCAGCAATACGGGCAGCACGAGCGCCTGGTGCGGCGGCACCTTCCACGCACCCGAGGGCAGACGCTCGAAGCGGCTCGCGAGGTCGGTGATGACCGCGGGCGCCCCGCCGCGAGCCACCGCGGCGAGCGACCAGGCGTCGTCGCCGTCGAGCGCCACGCTCGGCGCAGCCGCGTCCGCGTGCCCGGCCATGCCGGCCGAGGCCGCGAGCCGCGCGCTCGAGCGGGCGTCCGCGACCTCGTAGAGCAGCGCGAACGGCAGGTCGAACGGATTGGCCGCGAGCACCTGCGCGGCCGCCTCGTAGGCCGCCGTCTCGCTCTCGGCGCCTTTGCACTTGGCGGCGAGGTCGCGCAGGGTCCGCAGGCGCCGCTCGCCGATCACCTTCTCCGTGGTCTCGATCACCGGGCAGAAAATGCCGCCGACCCTACCGCTTTCGTCCCGGATCGGGCTGTAGGAGAACGAGAAGTAGGCCTCCTCGGGATAGCCGGCGCGATCGACGTGCAGCAGCAGGTCGCGCGAGCGCGTCGCTTCGCCGCGCTCCATGACCTGCGAAAGCATCGGGGCGATCACGTCCCAGATCTCGGCCCAGACCTTGGCGGCGGGCTGGCCGAGGGCCGCGGGGTGCTTCGCGGGACCCATCACGGCGCCGTACTCGTCGTTGTACAGGAGCACGAGCTCCGGGCCCCACCAGAGCACGATCGGGAACGCGCAGTCGAGGCAGATGCTCACCGAGGTCAGTAGCGACTGCGGCCAGCGCTCGGCGGGCCCCAACGGCGTCGTAGACCAGTTCAGGGCGCGCATACGGCGCGCCATCTCGGTTTCCCCGGGGAAAAGATGCTTCGTCATTCCGTTCTCATCCGCGTCCCTGCATGGGGGCCGCGGTCATTGTGGGGAGGGCGGATGCAAGTCTCGGGCCGGTGCTTCACGCTCGCGGCCGCCGCGGCCCAGGGCAGCGCCGGAACCGGATGTCGCGCAATTGTTGCTACGCCCAAGGCAAGATTTGGACCGCGCGAAGGCCGGGGGCGCCGCGGCGGACGGGAACCGGAGGGGCTATTTGGCCTCAGGCAGGTGCCACCACTCCCGGAGCGACGAGACGAGGCCCGACGCGTCGAACGTCAGCACGAACACGCCGTCGAGCTCGACCTTGTCGCCCGTCGACGCCGTGTTGAAGGTCGCGGACCAGTGCGCGACGCCAACGTTGGCCTGGACGGCGATGACGTCGGACTTGAAGGCGATCGAGCGCTGGTCGGCGGTGACGTCCGTCCAGTACTTGCGAATGCCGGCGCGGCCTTTCATCGGGTCCTGGAACGGGGTCTCGCGGTAGGTCGCGTTCTCGGTGAACAGCTGCGCCGCTTGGTCCGGGCTGCGCTGCTCCCAAGCGGCCTCGTACTTCGCGAGCCACGCCGCCACGGCCGCCGGGGTCACGTTCTGCGCGCTTGCCAGACCGGGGGGGAGCGCGGCTGCGGCGAAGCCGAGAGCGAACCACAAGGACAGCGACGGACGAAGACGAACGGGCGACATCGGCAACCCTCCGAGGGCGGCTCGCCCTCCGCGGAGGGATTCTGCACCAACGCTGGGCGCGATTCACGCGGTGCTAACGCGACGACTCGTAGAGATTCTTCGGCCGCTGCAGCTGGAAGTCGTACCGGTCGCCCGCGCGGCATCGACCAGGCGATCCGACACCGCTCCTTGCCATGCGTCGTCGAAGTAGCGTCGTTCGGCAGGCCTGTCGTGCTCGCCGGCGAGATGGATCTCGTAGCGGACGATCGGCTCCTTGCTCGCACGATCGATGATGACCACGTTCATGCGTCGTTCCTCCGTGAAGAAGGGATCGAACGGCTCTTTCGAGAACCATGCCAACTGCGGTTATGATCGGCAGGGTCGATCTCCATCAATAACAAGGGGACCATCCATGGCAGACAACACCGTGCGCGGGCGATTCGTCTGGCACGAGCTCATCACGCCGAACGGTGCGGGCGCGCACGAGTTCTACGGCAAGACGCTCGGTTGGAAGAAGCAAGGCTGGGAACAGGACGCGTCCTATCAGCTGTTCGTGGCGGCGAGCGGGCCGCTCGGGGCCACGGTCGAGAAACGCGACGCCGTCCCGCATTGGCTGCCGTACGTCGGCACCGCCGACGTGGACGCAACCGTCGAGGCCGCCACGCGGCTCGGCGCGACGGTGACGACGCCGGCGACGACGCTGCCGAATGCCGGCCGTTACGCCGTGCTGACCGATCCGCACGGCGCCGCGTTCGGCGTGCACGGCTCGACGGAAGAGCCGCGACCGGAAACGCCCACGACCTACGGCGAGTTCTCGTGGCACGAGCTCGCGACCAACGCCGGGGCCGAGGAGGCGTTCGGGTTCTACTCCGCGCTGTTCGGCTGGGACAAGCTCCACAGCTACGACATGGGCGAGTCCATGGGCGCGTATTTGCTGTTCGGCCGTAACGGCAAGCAGCTCGGCGGCATGTTCAAGAAAGGCGAAATGGGCAAGCCCGGCCCGGCGTATTGGGTCTGCTACGTGCGCGTGCCGGACGTCGACAAGACCGTCGACGGCGTGAAGGCGGCGCGCGGCGCGCTGCTCAACGGGCCGATGGACGTGCCGGGTGGCGATCGCATCGCGCAGCTCGCCGATCCGCACGGCGCGTTCTTCGCGGTGCACATGCTCGCCGTCGACGTGCGCAAGCCGGCGGCGAAGGTGGAAGCCGCGGCCGCGAAACCGGCGAAGCCCGCGAAACCCCCGGCTGCGCCGCCCGCGAAGGCTGCCGCGCCCGCGAAGGCTGCGGCGCCCGCGAAGGCTGCGCCGCCCGCGAAGGCTGCGCCGCCCGCGAAGGCTGCGGCGCCCACGAAGGCTGCGGCGCCCACGAAGGCTGCGGCGCCCACGAAGGCTGCAGCACCCGCAAAGGTCGCAAAGCCCGCGCCGAAGAAAGCTGCGAAGAAGAAAGCTGCGAAGAAGAAGGCGAAGAAAGCCGCGAAAAAAGTGGCCAAGAAGAAAGCAAAGAAGAAAGCAAAGAAGGTCGCGAAGCGGGCCGCGAAGAAGAAGAGCGCGAAGAAGAGCGCGAAGAAGACAGGGAAGAAAAGATCGAAGAAGGCGAAGGCACGCAGGCGCTGACATTCCACCGTCGGCAACACCACGCGTGTTGCCGACGGCGTCGCGTTCGGGTCATGGCGTCGTGCGTCGTTTCAGCACGATGACTCTTTCGAACGTCAGCGTCCCGATCTCGCCGGGGTGGATCGTGCGGCCGCCGCCGCCTTCGAAATAGAGTTGATACCAGGGCTCTGCGCGGAGCTTGGCAATCGTTTCGAGATCGGCGGCGAGGGACTCCCCCAGGGGCACTTTCCTGATCGAGGGCCCCAGTCCGTCGACGATGCAGCCGCTATCGCTGCAGATCACTTGCTCGACCGTGAGCGGGCCGTGCTCCTCGAAGAAGTCGCGCAACAGATTCTCGCTGTTTGGCGCCCATAAGCCGGTCGTCGAATCGGCGCCTCTGGCAATGTGCTCCATGAGTTCCGTGTCGGCGGCACACGGCCCTTCCACCAGCTCAGGGTTCACTATCACTTTCGGCAAGTCCGGGTGCAGATCGCAGAGCATCAAGCCAGTGGCCATTGGCCCTGTGGTCGGCGCGAACCCGCGGTAGGTGCGCCGCGGCGGCTCCAAGTCTTTGTACGCGAGGGTGCCGTCCTGCGCCATCCACGCTTCGAGCACGCGTTCGTCCGCCCGATCCGCGACGGACGGCGGAGAGGATTCCGGCGGCGGCTCGCTCCGAGGGGGCGGCGCGAGCGCGGGCACTTCAGACGGTTGTTCAGGCGAGGCCGCAGCAGGCGCGGCTTCGCGAATCGGCGGCGCGGCGTCCTCGCGCGGGTCCGTGCGTGCCGTTTCGTCGAGCTCGCCGAGCGCGGTGGGATCGCCCGAGATTGGGGGATCGCGCTCGCGCAGCGCGCCCACCACGGCCGCGGCTGCCGCTGCGATACCGAGGATCAGGAGCGTTCGTCGCATACAGCCCTCCGGGGGCGCGTACGAATCAGTCCATCCAGGCGGGCATGCCCCGCGACGGCAACGCGCGGCGCCGTTCCGGCCGGCCGATCAGATCCAGAAAATTGTTGAACACCGACTCGGCGTGTAGCCGCGTGCTCTCGACCAGCGCACCCGTCGCCGCGCGGATCGCTTGCTCGTCGGTGGGCAGGCCCGCGGCCGCGAGCTCCGCTTTGAACGACGGCAGCCCGGTCCAGCGCTCGATCACCGGCGCGTCGGCCTCGAGGTGAAACTGGAAGCCGTACGCCTTGTCGCCGAAGCGGAAAGCCTGCTGCTCGCACGTAGCGGTGCTCGCGAGGTGCACGGCACCCGCGGGCAAGTCGTATGTGTAGGCGTGCCATTGGAACACGGGCATCCTCGCACCGAGCGCGCCGACCACCGGATCGGCCAAACCCGCCGAGCTCAGCGTCAAGTCATACCAGCCGATCTCGGGCCGCTCGTGCCTACGCACCGGCCCGCCGAGCACGTGCGCTAGCAGCTGCGCGCCGAGGCAGATCCCGAGCACGGGCTTGCCCTGCGTGAGCGCGCGCTCGATCGCGAGCAGCTCCGTCTTGAGGTGCGTGCGCCGGTGCTGATCCTCGACGTTCATCGGCCCGCCGAGCACGACGAGCCCACGATATCTATCGATGCTCGGCTGTGCCTCGGGGTCGCGCTCGAAGTTGTGAAAGCGGATCCGATGCCCGCGCGCGCGGATCAACGCATCGAGCGTCCCGAGCGGCTCGACGGCGACGTGCTGGAAAACGAGAATGCGCGGCATGGCGTTACCCGGCGCTCACGATACGCCACCCACCGCCAAAGTTCAGGTGCTCGGGTCAGTCGGCGTCGGCGGTGGCGACGGTAGCGCCGCTCCAGATCGCGACCGACAGCGTCGCGGACGCTGCGAGCGCGAGCGCCGAGGGGCGCCACTCGAGCAGCGACAGCCGGCCGGCGTGATCCTCGACGAGCGCCGTACAGCTCTCGACCCAGTCGCCGTCGTTGCAGTAGAGCAGCCCGTCGCGCTCCGCGAGCGCGGCTTTGTGGATGTGCCCGCAGACCACGCCGTCCACGCCCGCGTCGCGTGCCGCGACCAGCGTGGCGTCCTGAAAGCGCTCGATGTAGCGCGTGGCGCCGGGGAAGCGCGCTTTCACGTGTTGCGCGAGCGACCAATACGGCCGGCCGACGAGGTCGTGCAGCCAGTGCACGAAGCGATTGAGCTCGAGCAAGCGGCGGCAGGCGAAGCCGCCGAGCAGCACGCCGAGCGACTTGCTCCGCACGACGGCGTCGAACTGGTCGCCGTGCAGCACGAGCAGCCGGCGGCCGGTGAGCGTCGTGTGGATCGCGTCTCGCACGATCTCGATGTTGCCGAACTTCGCGCCGGCGAACGCGTGCAGCTCGTGATCGTGATTGCCCGGAATGTAGACCACGCGCGTGCCTTCCTGGCTCTTCTTCATGATCAGCCGCAGCACTTCGGTGTGGCTCGCGGGCCAGTAGAACTCGCGGCGCAGGTTCTCGAGGTCGACGATGTCGCCGGCGAGATAGAGCACCTCGCAGCGGGTCTGGCGGAGGAAGTCGAGCAGCAGGTTTACGCGGCACGCCCGCGATCCCAGATGGACGTCGGATAACCAGATGCGTCGCAGCAGCACGTCTGCGCGCATCGTGGGGGCGGAG
>Ga0137409_10001950_pt1 | contig 22226 bp, 18 predicted proteins | sample CZODoug1_16funga_FD_122059 | JGI IMG/M metagenome (GOLD analysis project Ga0137409, IMG submission 122059) | Vadose zone soil fungal communities from Angelo Coast Range Reserve, California, USA - CZODoug1_16fungal (Hybrid Assembly) | ecosystem: Environmental > Terrestrial > Soil > Vadose zone...
TGACGTTCGCGCCGGCGGCGGACGTCAACTCGTCGTTAAAGCTGCTGCGCAGCGTCGCATTGACGCCCGCGAGGTTCACCACGCGCAGCGTCTCGCGCGCGTCCTCGAGCCCCGCCTCGGAGGCGTAGAACACCGTCTTCGAGCGCAGGTCCACCTGCCCGGTCTTCATCTCGTTCTCGGAGACGAACAGCAGGGCCGCCCCCATGGCCGTTAGGAGCACGAGGACGAAAATTGCCATCACGAGGGCGGAGCCGCGCTCCTCCCGCCGCGTGATCCTGCCGTCCTGCATCGGGCACGGCGGTGCCGGTCTCACAGCTTCTTCCTCAGGACCACCTCGCTCGAGACGGTGTAGCGGATGTACTGCCCCGTGCGTGGGTCCGGGATCGGCGAGCGGGCGGTGATTCGGACGGTGATGCGCGTCGGGTTGCTCATGGAATCGGCCACGAACATGGTCTCCGCCGTGCCGTCACCGTCCGCGTCGTTGCTGATGGAATCGGCGAGGATCACGTAGGGCTGGGTCGTGTCGCTGCTCTGGCGCCACTCGATGCGGTCCGAGGTCCAGCGGATGGTGACGTCCTCACCGGCGTCGCTCGTGTCGCCGTCCTCGTTCAAGTCCGCGAACACCTCGATGTAGTTGTTGCTGTTCGTCGGCGACGGATCGAGGGCGACCGCGGCGAACCCGGCGTTGCGCGGGTCCCAGCCCGCCGAGCGCAAGGTGTGGACGATCATGGACAGGCAGCTGCGCGCGGTCGACTGGACCTCGGCGCTCATCTGCTCGGCCCTGTTCACCTGCGAGTTCTGGATCAGGAGGCCGGCGACTCCGCCCAGGACCATGGACAGCAACGCGAGGCTCACGAGCAGCTCGACCAGGGTGAAGCCCCCCTCGCTTCCTGCACCTCTCATCGAGCCCTCAACGAGCTCAGCGTGACCTCCTTGGCGATGCCGATCACCTGCCGCGCCGCAATCGCCCGGACGCTGATCGTCTTCACCGTGGCGGGGGTGCCGTTGTCGGTGATCTGCCAGAGCACCGTGTACTTGGTGTTCGAAGTGTCGGAGTAACCGCTCACATTGGAGGTGAGCCCGCCCCCGGCCGTGAGGGAGTAGAAATCGGTCGCCCGCAGGAGCTCCATCCGGTCGACGGCCGCGGCGCCCACCGAACCCATGTCGGCCCCGGCGGCGGTCTCCTTCATGGCGAATATGAACATCGGCGCCGCCGCCACGACCCCCACGAACAGGAGCGCCAGGGCCAGGAGGACCTCGACCAGGGTGAAGCCGCGCGACTCACGCCGGGTCGGCATCAGGACCCCAGCACCCAGGTCGAGCCGTTCCAGCGCTCGACGCGCACGCCGCCGGCCCCGTAGAGGTTCACCCGGTAGCTCCCGTCTCCTCCCTGCACCGCCACGAGGCCGGCCCCCGCCGAGACGCTGCCGTCCGACGCGAAGGTGGCCCCGTACAGGTTGCCCCCCAGGGAGGTCAGCGTGACGGCGGAACCGCTGTCGGGACGGGCGAAGGAGATCTTGGAGGACAGCGTCGCGTCGTTGAGCAGGAGGTCGTCGGTGGTGCTGGCGGGATCGTTCAGGTCGAACACGGTCATGCGCCGGCTCGAGGTGTCGATCTGGAAGCGGCAGGAGCGGTTGCGCGAGATGGCGTGCACGCGGGCGAGCTGGAGATACTGCTGCACCTCGTACACGGCGCCGCGCATCTCCTCGCGCCCGAGCCACGGGATCGTGTAGGTGGCCGCCGCGGTCGCGATGATCGCCACGACGACCATCACGACGGTCACCTCCGCCAGGCTCATCCCCCGTTCGCTGCGCATGGATCGACCCCGGTCTGCCCGGCAGAATTTAGGGTCCGAGGCGGGACAAGTCAAAGAGCCCCTTGGCTTAAGGGGTCCCCCGATCCGGAATCAGGCGGCCCGTGGGCCGGCGGGGAGGTGCAGGTGCTCCGGAAGGAGACGATCCCCCTCCCCCAGGATGAGGGCGCGCTCGATGGTGTTCTCGAGCTCCCTGATGTTCCCCGGCCAGGAGTAGGCGGCGAGCGCCCTCAGGGTCTCCGGCGTGAGCGTGATCGCTCCCCGCCTCTTCTGCTCGGCCGCGAACTTCTTGACGAAATGCCTGGCGAGGATCGGCACGTCCTGCAGGCGATCGCGCAGGGGGGGCACGGTGATCGGGAAGACCGACAGCCGGAAGAAGAGGTCCTGCCTGAATGTCCCCTGCACCGCGAGGGCTTTCAGATCTTTGTTGGTGGCCGCGACCAGGCGGATGTCCACGCTCCGGGTCTCGGTCCCCCCGACCCTTTCGAACTGGCGCTGCTCGATGACGCGCAGGACCTTCCCCTGCAGGCCGAGCGACAGGTCGCCGATCTCGTCCAGGAACAGCGTCCCCTTGTCGGCGATCTCGAACTTTCCCCGCTTCGTCCCGGACGCCCCGGTGAACGCCCCCTTCTCGTAGCCGAACAGCTCGCTCTCGAGGAGGTTTTCGGGGATGGCGGCGCAGTTGATCGGAAAGAACGAGTGCGCCTTGCGTCCGCTCAGGTGGTGCACGGCCCGCGCGAACAGCTCCTTCCCCGTGCCGCTCTCCCCCAGGAGCAGGACCGTGGCATCGGTCGGGGCGACGCGCCGCACCTGGTCCAGCGCACCCTTGAGCGCCGGGCTGTCACCGAGGATCTCGGGGACGTCCAGCTCCTGCGAAAAGCGCTCTTTCAGGAGAGTGTTCTCGCGCAGGAGGTTGCCGTGATCGAGGGCCCTCCGGATCAGAGCCAGGAGATGATCGGTGTCGACCGGTTTCTCGAGGTAGTCGTAGGCCCCCGCCTTCATGGCGCTGACCGCGTCCCTGATCGTCCCGAACGCCGTCATGAGGATGACCGGCATCTCGGGGTCGGCGTCTTGGGCGGCCTTCAGGACCTCGTGGCCGTCGGCCCGCGGCAGGCGCAGATCGGTGAGGACCATGGCGAAGCGATCGCGCCGGATCCTGTCCACCGCCGCCCGCCCATCCGACGCCTCATCGACTCCGAATCCCTCCGACTCCAGCGTCTTCTTCAGGACGGCGCGCAGGCTTTCCTTGTCCTCCACCAGGAGAATGCGGTCCGCGGCCTTCACCGGGACTGCGATTCCTGCGTGAAGCGCGTCTCGACGGACGCCAGCTCGTCCCGGGCGGTCTCGAGCTCCTCCTTGACGCTCTTGATCTCCGCGTCGACCTGGTCGATGAGGTCCTTCACCTTCAGCTTCTTGTCGTTTTCCTTGTCCTCGTCGGTCTGCGGCGGAGGCAGGGGCGGGAACAGGCCCGCGACCGGGAACTTTCCCGCTCCCGGAGTCGCGGTGAGGCCCCTGCCCGGTCCCTGGATGGGGGTGGGGGGCGGAGGGGGCTCGCCGGGCTTGGGCGGGTTCTGGGTCTGCGTCTGGCCCGCCATGAGCGGCGCGGGGTTCGTGAGCGCATCCCGCTTGGCGTTCAGATAGTCGAGCCGGGCCTGGAGCTTGGCGATGCGGTCGCGTCCGGTCTCGATCTGCATCTGGCGGAATTTTTCCTTCGCCTCCCGATCCTTGAACGACTTGAGCGGATCCTGGTCCGGCTGCGCCGCGATCGGCTTCGGCCTGGTCTTCGCCCGGGGCCCTTTGATCGTGGTGGCGGGGGCCGGCGAAGCGGCGGCGGTCGGTCCCGCCGGTATCACCAGGCCTTCCTCCTCTTCGGACTCGCCGTCTTCCGGCTGCGGGATCGGCTTGTGATATTTCTCCAGATCGAAATCGTCGAAGCGCAGCGCCGGTGTGGGGGCTTGCGCCGGCACGACCGGCTTTGCGGCAGCGCCAGGACGCTTCGCCTGCGTCGCAGGGATCTTGGGCGTCGGGCTCGCCTTCGGCGCGGGAGTCGCCGCCGGCTGCGACGTGGCGCTCCTGGCGGCCTCGGTGCTGTCAGGTTCCTGGCCCGACTTCTCGGAGGAGGATGCAGCAGCCCGATCGTCGGCGAGGACGGGTGACACGCCCGGCAGGACGAGAACGCAGATACCTGCGAGGATCGCCCCGGCCCCTAGGGTCGGAGCGAACCGGACGGTCTCGGTTTCACGCAGCCTTTGGGGGTTCCTGGGTTTCGGATCCATCACCTCTCTCCGGTGACGGAAATGTAGTGTCCGGCGGTGCGAGGATCAAGCCTCCAGGCGCCTGTTCTCCTCGCGCTAGAGCCCCGTCTGCCAGGACGACACGATGACGCGCGGCATGTTCATCCCCTTGCGCGGCCAGTTCCCCTTCACGAGGCTCTCGTCGAAGTAGAAGGCGGGGTTGCCGCTGCCGTCGAGCACCCCCTGCTGGGCGACGAACGATCCGAAGTAGAGCGCGTTCCCGGTCGCCGTGAAGGTCCCGCTGTTGTACATGACCCCGTCGAGGACGGTGGTCGTCTGGAACCCCAGTCCGGTGTCGTCGCGCTTCGGGCCTGTTGTGGACGCCGTGCCAAGGGTAGCTGACTGAGGGCAAGTGTCCGCGTCGGTGCAGTACCGGATGCCCGTGGCGGCGTCATAGAACTGTCTGAATGTCGTGGCGCCGTTCCGAACGATGTAGTTGTCGGTGAGGTCACCCGGGTATTCCAGGTTGACGAAACCGCTCCCGTCGAACGGCTCGCCCGGCGGGATGATCGTCCGGAGGATGCCGATGCCGCCGCTGCCTGTCGTCTGGAACGTCGCGACATTCAGGTAGGCGAACCCCACCATGCCATCCCAGGGATCCGAGCTGGCAATGCTGATAGCCGGGGCCAGGTTGGTCGTCGGGTAGGTGTCGCTGTAGAGGCCGCGCGGCGGTTGGCCGTCGCGGGTGTCGAAGAAGAAGATGCCGCTCTTCCCCGAGGTGGCCGCGGCAAAATTCACGGCCGTCCCCGTGCCGTCCAGCTTGAAGTTGTTCGTGTTGGTCGCCGGATTCGGGTCGCCGTAGGAGTAGTAATAATTCCCGCGGTTCCCTCCCTGGGCGATCGATTTCCACAAGTTGTAATCGAACGCCGGGCAGTTGATGACCGTGTTCTGGAAGATGTTGGAGTGGCTCGTCTGGCCGTCGCCCGGATAGGTCACCGGGTAAGGCTGCGGGTTCGTCGTAGGGGCTGGGGGAGAGGCCAGACTCGTGATCGAGCCGCCTGAGACGTACTTGAACCACGGGTCCTCGATCTTGTTGTTGTTGATGGCAGGTTCGGCCGCCCAGGTGGCCAGATTGTGCGGCGTCGCATCGCTGTAATAGGTCCCGGGGTCGTTCAGTGCGTATGGCAACCCTGTCGCGACTTTGGTGTTGACGTTGCTGGGGATGTCGGAGCTGGCCAGCGCCGAACCGGTCCCCCAGTGGATCTCGAAGCTGCCGTTGTAGCTCATGTCGGAGCACGACTGCAGGGGACCGACCGGACCCGGGACCGGGATCTCGTTGACCACCGCCTTGACGACGCGCGTGGCGATCTGACGCTCGTTGACCGTCCCGGGGTACATGAAGACCCCGGCCGTGACCCTGATCGTGGCGACGCCGAGCCGCGTGAGCGTGCCGCCGATGTTCGCGGAGGGCGGGGCGTACACTTCGATCCGCGAGATGCGGGCCCGCAGGTCCGGTTTCGGGAAGTTCGGGAACAGCGTGTTGTTGATCGTCGTCAGGTGGGCGGCGCTCACAACGAGATCGGGCCCCGCTGTGGGGAACCCGGCGTCGGCCCCGGTCTCGACCCCCAGGAAGGTGTTGGCGTTGTCCGACCTGTACGGACGGTCGAAGATCGGGCTCGTGGTGAGGGTGGAATCCTTGTAGATCGGCTTGGTAGCGTCCCCCGACACCCCCTGCACCCGCGCGGTCCCTGGATTGGCATCGTTGTCGTACACCCGCAGCGTCCGATCGACGTTGCCGACCGTCGGGACCAGGTACCCGGTGGACGTCGGGTCGTTGAACCAGCCGGTCACGAGCCTCGCCCCGGCCTCCGCGACGTACATGGCGGTCGCGGCGTTGCGCTCGTTCTCGGCGATGGTGCTCTCCGTCTGCGCCATCATGAGATACGACAGGCCGAGCAGGGCCAGGATCACCGTCACCAGGGTGGCGATGATCAGGGCTGATCCCTGCTCGCCCTTGCCGCTGTGAACCTCGCGTCCGTTCATTTGAGCACTTCCCCTGATCATGATCGCGCTCCTATGGGCACGCCCCGCTGGTCGAAACGGTGATGGTCTGGGTCGGGCTGACGCAGAACGTGCAGACACCGGTCAGGTTGGAGCTGTCCGTGTAGTCGTACTTCAAGGTGATGGTCTCGCCGGCCACCGATGCGTTCCAGATGTACTTCGTGTCATTGGTCGCGCCTGGCAGGATCGCGGACGAGAATGCCGGCACACAGGTCGCTCCACTGGCCTTGTTGGCGCCCGGGCCGCAGTAGGTCGATTTCGGGGTGAACGGGAGATCGAATTCGTTGACGACCCTCGTGCCGGGGTTCGTCCAGCTGACCGTGATATCGTCGATGGTCAGGCTCTTGGTGTACGTATTGGTCAAGTTGAGCGTCAGGATGTTCGTCTTCAGGCCGCCCGACGTCGGCAGGAGAGTGGCGCCCGAGGCCGACAGCTTGCAGGGCAGACTGCTGGTCCGGGTGTACTTCGTCGTCATCGATGCGATGCAGCCCCGGGTGTTCTCGATCTCCCAGTAGATGGTGAAGACGCCCGTGTCGACGGATGACCACGTGACGGTGCTCGGGGTGGAGGTGATGGTCGGGAAGGTGTTGTCCAGCGCCACGGAGCCGTCCGAATCCTTCGTGACGTGCACCCGTCCCACGTAGCCCGGGTCTGTGCCGCCCGAGATCGAAAGCGACAGGACGACGTCCCCGCCCCCCGCGGCATTGTTCGCGGGAGACTGGACGATCGTTCCGTTGAACACACAGGTCGCCCCCGAGCCGTCCGACTGCGCGCTCTCGTTCGGGCAGTAGTCGAGAGCCGAGACCTTGTAGAAGGCCTTCTGAGTCTTGAGAGCGCTCTTGATCGAGATGATGTTGTCGTCGTAGTTGGGCGGACCGCTCGGTGTCGCCGTGGTCACGTACGCGTACGTCAGGGACGGGTCCGCGGGGGTCAGCGACGGATCCCCGACCGCCCTGTAAATCTTGTACTGCTCCACTGTGATCGTCTGGGACGGCGACGCAGTGTTCGTCGTCACGGGCGACCACGTCATGTGCATGGTGTTCGGGTCGAGGCGCGTGGCGGCCAGGCCGGTCGGAGCCGCCGGGAGATACAGGGTGTTGGCGCGCCCTGTGACGATGGAGCTCTGCGTCCCCTCCGTGCCGCACAGGTCGACCGCCGACACCTTGTAGAAGTAGTCCTTGCAGGCCGTGACAACGTCCTGCGCCGACTGGGTCCCGACCGGCACGTCCGTGGGAGTCTTGACCGGCACCGCCGTCGTGAACGCAGCGCTGGAGTCGCGGTAGACCTTGTACCCGGCCAGGTCGCGCAGAATCGTCGCGCCGCCGATCGAGTTCGGGTCGCCGGAGAGCGACGTGCCGACCGTGTTGACCCTGAGCTCGTCCCAGTTGAGCTGGACCTTGCCGTCGAGGGTCGAGGGCATCCCGACGGTGCTGGAGTAGTAGGACGCCGTCAGGTTCAAAGGCGTCCCGGGCGTCGTGTTGTTCACGACCTGTCCGCACGGCGGAGAGACGGCCGGCGCCCAGCCACTCTGGTTTCCCCCCAGGTCGCGGGCCTGCACCTGGAAGCAGTAGTTGTTCAGCTGGGTCAACCCCGTGACGAAACCGTGGCCCAGGTAATCGAGGGTGCCGTAATCCAGGTGCGGGTAGGTGAAGCTGCGCGTCGAGAACGCGGTCGGCGTCCCCTGCGGATAGTACTTGACGACGTAGGACGTCACGCCCGAGGTCGGCGACGGCTGGTCCCACTTCACGAGCGTCCCCTGGCAATGCCCGTTGACGATCGCAACGTTCGTCGGCGCCGGAGGGGGCGTGATGTCGATGTCCTTGACCCCCGTCTTGCCGAGGTTCTCGGGGTTGACGTCCGACGTCAGATCGAACTTCCGGTAGTGGCTGGTGGCCGTGGCGTCGGTCGGGTCGGTGTAGTCGAGGTCCTCGTCCTGGGTCATTCCCACGATGCTGACGGCGATACGCCGCACGCGCGCGCGGATCGTCGTGTTGGCGTCGCCGCCGCCGATGTCGTCGGCCGAGTTCGCCGGCGTGTTCGGGTTGAGCAGGGTGCCGGCGTCGTCGTAGTAAAGGAACGTCATGGTGCGGATGTTCTCGGCCACCGGCTCGTACACGAAATTGGTCGCCGCCTGCGGCGAGGCCGGGAACGCCCCGTTCACGTCGGCGAGCGTGGCGCGGTACAGGGTGTACGGCGGGTTGTTCTGCACCTGGACCACGTTCGGGATGGTGATGGTCTTCAACGTCTTCGTGCGCGGCCGGTCCGCATCGACACGCATGGTCAGCGTGTCGGACCCCACCGGGCCGGGCTTGGCCAGGACGTAGGTGACGATCTCGTCGTTGCCGGTGGACACCACGTTGTACTGGATCCCGGGGAGGGAGGACTCCGGCGTCGTGCTGGCGACCGGATCCTCGAAGTCGAAGTCGCCGCGGATGGTGATCGCCGTGTCCCACATCCCCTCGACCTGCTCATCGATGCGGCTGGCATCGCCGTCGGGGTTGGTGTTGAACCCGGCGAGACGGATGTCGGAGAGCATCCGGTCGAAGGCCACGCGCGTGGACTGCTGCTGGTCGGTGAAGTTCTCGCCCGACTTGTACGACTTCTGGGCGGCGCTGTAGAGGATGAACGCCACCGCCGCGGCGATGGCGAAGATCGCCGACGCCACCATCATCTCGATCAGGCTGAACCCGCGCTCGTTTCCATGTTCCGACTTCAGAAGCCCGTTCACGCTGTCCTCCGATCCGCCGCCGGATGACCGGCGGCTCTTCCTGCCTCCCTGCTAGAACCTTATCGTCGAGAGCGTCACCGTCTGGGTGCGTCCCAGCTCGTTCCAGGTCACCCCTACCGTCATCTTGATGCCGATCGCATTGCCGAAATTCGTCCCGCCGACCGGGTCCAGGGTCGCCGTCGCGATGCCCTGCTCCAGCTTCCTCGTGACCTCCATCTTCCAGGGCGTGATCACGTTGCTTCCCGTGCTCGTGGTGATGCTGATCGTGGTGGACGCGGTCGTCGCACCGAACGTCGTGTACAGCGAGTTGAACGAAAGCTTGTCGAAGGTCTCCATGATGTCGTGCGCGATAGCGGTCGCCTCGGTCATCGTCTTGCCGCCCTTGAGCTGGCGCCCGCCCATGATGAACATCGAGCAGATCGACAGGAGCACCCCCGCCAGCACGCCGATGGCGATGACCACCTCGATCAGGCTGAACCCCGTCTCCCCCGCCTGTCCCGATCTCCATGGTCTGCGCGCGATCATGACTCTCTCCTCGTCCCTAGAAGGTGCTGTAGGCGCTCGATATGGTGCCGGACGGCGTGATCGTGATGGTGTACCGGTCGTTGCGCGATCCGCTGATGAACATGCTGAGCGAAACCGTCTGGTTGCCGGTGGCGCCGGTCGAGCCGTTGATGTTGAAGGTGATCGACGCGGCGCTGGTGGTCTCGATGGCGACGCCCGGCTCGATCAGCACAGTGATCGGATCCCCCTTGAAGTTGGTGTAGGTGTATTGGTTCGGCGACGCGCTCGTCGTGTTGTTGAGGGTCATCGTGCGCGGCGTGCGCGTCGACACCGCGTTGTAGCGCAGGGCCCTGAGGTCGGTGGTGAGGTCGTTGGCGACGCTTCTCACCTTGTAGGCCCTGAACGCGTCGGCCATGGCGGGCCCGCCGAAGAGGACGAACAGCCCGATGAGGGCGATCACGATGAGGAGCTCGGGGAGCGAGTACCCTCTGTCGTGACCTGCGTGTCGTGTTCGTGTGGATACCGGCTTCATGTTCGTCTCTCCCGCTCCGCTGAAAGAGCAAGCGATGTGCCACGACCGGGATCGCCTATGCGACGGCGGGATGTGATGCACCTGCGGGAGTTAAGCGGAGTGACAGGGAAGCGACTGCGGTTACGGAATCGTTCCCGGGGAGCGCGCTGTTACAGGACGTAACAGCGTGTTCGGCCGTTCACAGATCGGGAAGGGCGGCGCCGCCTCCCGGGCGTGCCGGCAGGACGAGGGCGAACGAGGCTCCATGCCCCCTTTCGCTCTGCACCTCCACCTGGCCGTCGTGCACCACGGCCGTCTTCTGCACGAGCGCCAGTCCCAGACCGGTTCCCTTCTCCTTCGTGGTGAAGAAGGGCGTGAAGATGCGCGGCAGGTCCTCCGCCGCGATCCCCGCGCCGTTGTCCTGCACGACGATCCTCACTCCCCCCTCCCCTCCGGCGATCGCCTCGCACCGGACGACGACGCGACGCCCGTCCGTGGGATCCGGCGCCGGCACGTCCCCTCCGGGAAGAGTCGCCGTGAACGACTCGACGGCGTTCAGGAGGAGGTTCCTCACCGCCTGGCGGATCAGCGCCTCGTCGGCGACGATGCGCGGAAAGGTGCCGCCGACCGTGAGCGTGACGCCCGCCGTGCGCGCGTCCTCGGCCAGGTCGCGCGCCAGGTTGTCGATGACCTCCTTGAGATCGACCTCCGACAGGTTCAGGTGGAGCGGACGGGCGTAGCGCAGAAAGTCGGTCACGACCTTCTCGATCCCCTCCACCTCGCGCAGGATCGTCTCGGCGTGCTCGCGAGGGGCCGCGGCGTGCCCCGCGCCGTTGCCGTTCCCCTTGAGGATCAGGCGCGCCAGCCCGTGAATCGTCGCCAGGGCGTTCCTGAACTCATGGGCGATCCCCGCCGACATCTCCCCCAGGACCGCCAGGTTCTCCTTGAGCCCGACCTTCTCCCGGAGGGACTTGATCTCGGTCAGATCGGCCAGCAGGCACAGGACTCCTTCGATCGGCGAGGGGCCGCCCTCCGCCTCGTCCCCCGGGCGGATCGGCGACACCATGACCCCCAGGTGCGTGACCTTGCCGCCCGGACCCGTGAGCGGCACGACCTCACGCGACAGGCTCTCACCCGTGCGCAGGCTGCGCTCGATGAGCTCGATCAGGCGCTCCGCCCCGCCGAGCAGGTCGCCGTACTTGCGCCCGACGGACGCGGACCGCTCGAACGACAGAAGCCGCTCCGCCGCGGGGTTCAGGACGGTCAGCCGGCCGCCGCGATCGAAGACGAGAACGGCGCTCGACATCCCCCCCACCAGGTGGTCGCCCGGAAGCGTCGACTGGGACACGGGGCCGGCCGGGACCTTCAGTCGCGTCAGCTCCTGCTCCTGGGCGCGCAGCTTGTCGAGCACTCCCTGGAACGCCTCGACGAGGTAATCGGGCTCATCCTTCCCCCCCTCCGGCGGAGGCCCCGGCACCTGTCCGGGAGCCTGCACGGCGGCCCGGAGCAGCCGCCGGTAGGGCTGCAGCAGCCAGCGGGCGAACAGGATCACCAGCGTCAGGATGAACACCAGACCGGCGGCCTGGAATGCCGCGATCAGGGTCAGGTTGAAGGCGACGCTGCCGAGGGCCGGGACCTCGGTCAGGACGCGGACCACCGCGATGGTCGCGCGGCTCCTGTCCTGGATCGGGCCGTAGGCGGCGAGCGTGGTGTAGCGCGACCGTGGCAGCCTTTCGGGTTGCGCCACGAGTCCGCCGCCGCTTCGCAGACGGGCCGCCGCGGCGGGATTGCCGGCGATCAGCGGGTCCGGCCTGCCGACCCGCGCCGCGTCGGAGGAGGACAGGACCTTGCCGTCCGTCGTCAGGATCTCGATCGCCAGCATCCCCTTCTGGCGGGCCATCAGGTTGAGAAACGTGGGCGGGATATAGGGCGGCGTGCCGGCTTCCGCGCGCAGGCCGCGCAGCATCTGGTCGCGCTCCAGCTCCGCCCGCACGACGTCCGCCTCCAGCGCGACCCTCCGGCCGACCTCCTCCTGGATGGCGTCGCGCGCCGAGACCAGGAGATGGAAATCGAGGACGATCGCGACCGCGAGGAACAGCACGAGGAGCACCAGGAAGATTTTGATCTGCCCCTCGTAGCTGTGCAGCAGGGAGCGGGTCATCGGGCGGCACCGAGAAGACCGGCGTACCACCTGACCCACGGCTCCCCCACGAACAGCGCCAGGAGCGCCGCACCGCCCAGGAACACGCCGTACGGCAGCCTCGACTTCCAGCCGTAGCCGCGGAACAGGATCATCGCGACGCCGTAGACGGCCCCCGAGACGGCGCCGAAGAACAGGGTGAACAGGAGGAGCTTCGGGCCGAGACAGGCGCCGATCATCGCCAGGAGCTTGAAGTCCCCCTGGCCGATGCCGTCCTCGCGACGCTCCTTCGGCACAGCGCGCGCCTTCTGCCAGAGGAGATAGCAGGCATTGATCGTCCAGGGGATCGTGTAACCGAGGATCGACCCCAGAAGCGCGTCCCGTACGGGATGGGACGCCGTGTCCGCACGCAGCGGGCTCGTGAGCAGCCCGAAGAGGATCCCCGGCAGGGTGATGGCGTTCGGCAGGATCTGGTGTCGCGCGTCGATGACGATGAGAGCGACGAGCGCCGACGACAGGATCGCCTGCAGCACGAAGGCGGGAGATGGACCGTTCCTCGCGAACAGCAGGGCGAACAGCACCGCGGTCGCCGCCTCGACCAGCGGATACTCCGGCGAAATCGACGTCCGGCAGTGACGGCATCGCCCCCGCAGGAGGATGTACGAAAGGACCGGGACGTTGTCATGCCAGGAGATCCCCCGGCCGCACGCGGGGCAGGCGGAGCGGGGACGGACGACGGAGAGCCGCCGCGGCAGACGGTGGATGCAGACGTTCAGGAACGAGCCGACGCAGGCGCCCGCGGCGATCACGAAGAACCACAGGATTCCGTTCGGCATGTGCGGCACCCCGGCGCGGTCCGATCTACCTTCCCAGGACCAGGCCGCCGCCGTAGCGGACCGCCCCCGTCTGCGGATCGTACAGGTAATCGCGGTCCTCGGGGTCGCGCGGCAGCGCCGGCAGAAGACCGGCCGTCAGGATCTCCTGCAGGTGGCGCGGCGGGCGCTTCTCGCGGTCGCGGAAGCGGCCCACGGCCGAGGTCAGGTCGGCGATATCCACGTCGACCTTCAGGTCGTGGACATGGTTCCAGGCGATGCCGTGCGCGTAGGGGTCGTCGGACGTCTGATAGATCTCGAGCCATTCCTTGAGGGACGTCCGCTTGTCGCCGGCGCGGTTGTACATCTCGGCGTAGAAGCGACGCACCAGCGGGTGAACGCCGGGGACGCGGAGCGCCTTCTCGAAGTATGACGCGGCCCGCGTGTAGTCATGCAGGTCGTTGTAGCACAGGAAACCGGCCTCGAAAGCAGGCAGCCACTGGTCGGGGTTGGCGTTGACCGCCTTGTCGAGAAGCCGGAGCGCCATCTCCGGGTTGCGCGCCTCGGCCGTCATGATGAGCGCCCCGACCAGGTACGGATCGAGGTAATGCGGGTCGAGCTCGGTGATCACCTGGTCGTAGATCCGCTCCAGGTAGGTATAGCGGTCCTTGATGTCGTAACTGCCGTAGAACTGGATCGACCAGAGGTAGAGCAGATCGGCGAGGAGTCCGTCGAAGCCGAGCGCCGCGACCTTGAGGTACTTTCCCGACGGGAGGTACAGGAGAGGGTGGGCGGTCGCGCCGGGCTTCAGTCCTTCGATGCGCCCCTGCACGAAGATCGCGGCGAGCAGGCAGGCGAGCGCACCCAGGGCCATGATCTGCCGCCTCCGGCGCTGGACGAACGAGGCGGCCATCTACTGCAGCTCCTTGCGCTCGAAGACGGCGCACGCGGTCCACAGGATCGCGCACCCATAGACCAGAAGATAGATCGTGGCCCAAGCGATGCGGCCCGGAGCGACCGCCAGGCCGTGCACGATTTCCCCCTTGATGTCGAAGTTCCCGAGGTTCGGGAGGAGGTAGTACAGGACCCGGCACAGGATCCTGCCGGTCTCGGTCTGGAGACGCTTCGCCAGAAGGTCGAGGCTCCACAGCAGGTGGCCGACCACGTAGAGCGCCAGGGTCATGACGCTCGCGAGGATCGGGGTGGACACGCACGAGAACAGGACGGCCAGCGCGGTGATCAACAGGAACTGGAAGAACAGGAGAAGGACGGCGATCCCGAGGCGGGGGTCGAACATCCCCTTGATGAGCAGGACCAGGAAAAACCAGGCGGTCATGACACAGGTGTTCACCAGGAGCGTCAGCGCCAGACCGGCGTACTTTCCCAGCACGAACTCGAAGCGGTGGATCGGCTTGGCCAGGAGCGTGTACACCGTCCGCCTCTCGATCTCACGGCTCACCAGGCCGATGCCGATGAACACCGCCGTCAGGACGCCGAAGACGTCGATTGTGGCGAGGCCGAAGTCCTTGATGATCTTCTCCTCGCTCCCGACGGTCAGGAGCGACAGGATCTGGGCGAAGGAGATCAGGACCACCGCGAACACCAGGAGAAGGTACAGGATTCGATGCCGGATGGCCTCGCGGAACGTGTTGAGTGCTATCGCGTTAACTCTGGCGAGCATGGCCTTCTTCGAGCCGCGCGGTGGGAACCGAGGCGGCCCGCGCCTCCCTGATGAACAGGTCCTCGAGCGACTGGCGCGCGGGCGTCACCGACACAAGGCGGGCCCCGTGCCCGTTGAGGATCGACAGCAGCCGGTGCAGGTCCCCCTGTGTGTCGACCCGGACCAGGACGCGGTCCTCGCGGCGGGACACGATCCGGCCGCACGGCAGGTTGCCGTTCACAACACCCTGCAGCGCCACCTCCCAGTAGGGCACGTCGCGCGACACCAGCTCGTCGATCGTTCCGACAGCCTTGAGCGCCCCTTTCACCAGGAGGCCGACCCGGTCGCAGATCATCTCGGTGTCCGACAGGATGTGGGTGGAGAAGAAGACCGTGCGGCCGCGCGTCTTCAGATCGAGGATGATGTCGCGGACCTCGCGACGGCCGATCGGGTCGAGGCCCGACATCGGCTCGTCGAGCACGACGAGATCGGGATCGTTGATGAGCGCCTGGGCGAGGCCGATCCTCTGCAGCATCCCCTTCGAGTAATGACGCAGCTGACGATACCCCCGGTTCCCCAGGCCGACGCGCTCCAGGAGGTCCTTGACCCGCTTCCGGCGCGTGATCCTGTCGAGCCCGAACAGGCGTGCGTGGAAGTCGAGGAACTCCTCCCCCGTGAGGTAGTCGTAGAGGTACGGGTTCTCGGGCAGGAATCCGACGCGTCGCCTGAGCTCGACCCTCGAGGCGTCCTCGCCGAACAGACGGACCGACCCCTGGTCCGGAAAAATGAGGCCCAGGGCCAGTTTGATCGTGGTGGTCTTGCCGGCCCCGTTGGTCCCTATAAAGCCAAACACCTCCCCCTCCCCGATCGACAGGCTGAGACCTCGGAGGATCCAGTACTTGCGGATCGACAGGTGGGATCGATAGCTCTTGTGAATGTCGAGGAGATCGAGGACCGCCATGGCTGACCTCTGAAGACGGGCGGACGGTCACCCGCCGCAAGTCTCAATATAATGATGCCGCCCGGCTTTTCAAGTGTCGGCTGTTCAACGAGTTGCGGCCGCCCGGCCGCGCGCAGCGCGGGGATCGCCCCGGGAGGCGCCCTCCCGTCCATCATTATTAGTATCAGTCACGGCCGGAGGCCGCGGCCGCTCCCCGGCGCCGCGCGTCTCTCCGCGGTACAACGACAGGTAGAGTCGCTCCTGGTTGCGCACCATCTCGTCGATGTCGAATTCCCGCAGCACCGCCCGGGCGCGCCCGGCGAGGACGCGCCCGAGATCCGGGTCGAGGAGGAGGCGGCGGACTCCGCCGGCCAGCCCTTCGATGTCCCCCGGGGCGCAGACGATGCCGGTCGAACCGTCCTCCAGGATGTCGGACGTCCCGTCGGCTGAGGTCGCGACAATTGGCACGCCCGAGGCGATCGCCTCGGGCAGAACGCGCGGCAGCCCCTCCCACAGAGAGGTGTGCAGCAGGACATCGAGCGACGCCATCACGTTCGGGACGTCGCGCCGCCAGCCGAGCAGTCGCAGCCGTCCTTCCAGACCGAGCTCCGCCGCGCGTCTCTCGACCGCGGGCCGCATCTCGCCGTCGCCGGCGATGACGAAGACGGCTCCGGGCACTTCCCGCGTCACGCGCGCCGCCACCTCGACGAAGGTCAGCGGTGACTTCTGCGGCTTCAGGCACGCGACCATGCCGACGAGTCGCGCGTCCGCCGGCAGACCGAGCTCCCGCCGCAGGACGCCCCGCCTCCCGGGCCCTTCGGGAGCGCCCGTGGCGCCGTCGAATTCCCGCAGCGCGATGCCGCTCCTGATCAGGCTGACTTTCTCGGGCGTGAACAGGCCCAGCGCCAACCCCTGCTCCAGATTGGCGCGCGACACGGCGATGAAGCGGTCGGTGAAGCGCGCCGCCAGGCGCTCGAGCGCCAGGAACGTCCGGTACTGCCATCGCGGCTGCGCCGCGTGGAATCCGTACCCGTGGATCGTGTGCACGACCCTCGGCACGCGCGCCCGGCGCGCCGCCAGCCGTCCGAGAATGCCCGCCTTGGACGAGTGGGTGTGGACGATGTCGGGTCGCTCCTCGCGGAAGATCCGGACCAGCGCCAGGAGGGCCGCGAGGTCGCGCGCCGGCCGCACGGCCCTGACGAGCGACGGAACGAAGCGCACCTTGATCCCGAGCCGCTTCGCGTCTTCATCCAGGATCCCCCCCGGACCGCACACCAGGGACGCCGCGAAGGGCGGCTTCATGTGGGACACGGTGTAGAGGGTATTGTCCTGGGCGCCCCCCAGCTCGAGGATCGTGATCACGTGGCAGACGCGGATCGTCCCCGGCATCAGGCGGCCTCGCGCGCCGGCCGGCCGCGCCGCGAGCGCAGCCACAGCTCGAGGACCAGGAGTGTCCAGATCATCTCGTCGTAGTTGCGCTGACCCATCCGATGGATCTTCAGCACCGCCCCGACCGAGTCGGCCCTGAGATACTCGCGCGACAGCGCTCCACGCCCGAGCAGGAGGTCGTGGGCCGGCTCCCTGAGGCCGTCGCGGAACCAGTGATCGATCGGCATCCCGAAGCCGGCCTTGCGGGCCCGGCGCACGCTCTCGGGGATGTGTCCCCTATAGACCTCCCGCAGGAACCACTTCCCCCCGCCTCCGCGCACCCTCCACCCGGGGGGCAGGGCGGCGGCGAACTCCACCACCCGATGATCGAGGAACGGGCTCCTGAGCTCGAGACCGAACGCCATCGACGTGATGTCGGCCTTGAACAGGAGATCGTCCGGCAGGTAGCGCCCGAGATCGGCGCGCAGCACGAGGTCGATGAGCCGGGCCGAGCCCCAGTCGTTCGGGATCATCCCGAGAGCCCGGGTCGCGTCGATCCCGGCGACCCGGGCCGCGAAGTCCGGCTGGTACAGCCGGGTGATCCGGCGCGCCCCGGGGTTGGCCATCCACAGGGCGTTGCGCTCGCGGGCGGGCAGCTCCCATCCTTCGAGGAACCGCCTGATCCGTCCCGGATAGTTGCGCCGGTTCTTCTCCGAGGACACGGCCTCGAGGAGGGCGAAGAACGGAGTCCGCGAGACCACTCCCGGCAGCCAGCCGAACCGGTCGGCGAGCAGGTGGGCGCGGTAGCGATCGTACCCGCCGAAATTCTCGTCGCCGCCGTCCCCCACCAGACCGACCTTCACATGGCGCGACACCTCCCGCGCCAGGACCCACGACGGCACGATCGACGGATCGGCGAAGGGCGTCTGCATGTGGTCCACGATCGTCGCGAGAGTATCGAGGACGTCCTCCCGGACGGTGATCTCCTCCAGCTCGAGACCGAGCTGCTCCGCGGCGGCGCGCGCCCTGGGCATTTCGTCGTAGTCCGCCTCGCTGAAACGGACGGTGAAGGCCCGGAACCTCCCGGCGTGGTTGCGCCTGACGTGATAGGCGATCGCCGTCGAGTCGATCCCGCCGGATAGGAGGAGGGCCATCGGCACGTCGCTCCTCAGGCGGATCTTGACGGCCTCGTCCATCAGGCTCCGGTAGCGCTCCTGGCACTCGCGGCGGCGTGTCGCGGGAACGTCCACGATCTCGGGAAGCGACCAGTAGCGCTCGAGACGCGCCCGGCCTCCCTGGTACACGAGGACGTGGGCCGGCGGCACCTGCAGGATGGAGGCGAAGGCCGTTCCTGGATTCGGGATGAACCGCAGCGCGAGGACGCTGTGGATCGCCTCGGGATCGGGCGCCGGGGAGAAGCCCGGCTCCGCCAGAAGACCTCTGATCTCGGAGGCGAACCGCAGACCGCCGTCGTCCAGACGGTAGACCAAAGGCTTCACCCCCAGGCGGTCGCGCGCCAGGAGGAGGACGCGCTTCCTCGCGTCCCACAGGGAGATGGCGAACATCCCGACGAGGCGGCGCAGGAACTCGGCCCCGTGCGCCAGATAGAGCTGCAGGAGGACCTCGGTGTCCCCCGTCGATCGAAACCGGGCGCCGCGCCGCTTCATCTCCTCCCGCAGCTCGACGTGATTGTAGATCTCGCCGTTCCAGGACAGGACGACCCGGCCGTCCGGACTGGCCATCGGCATGTGCCCCGCGGGAGACAGATCCTGGATCGACAGTCTCCGGCTGGCCAGACCGATCCCCGGTTCCAGGTGTTCTCCCTCATCGTCGGGGCCGCGGTGCCCGAGCGCCTGGGCCATGGCGCGCAGCACCACCGGATCGGGGGGTCTCTGGTCGGGATAGGCGATGCCGGCGATGCCGCACATGTCAGCGCACCTCCGTTCGGGGCGTCACGAGCCCGTCCTCAGCACCGGCGGGCGCTCCTGAACGGCGCCGGACAGACGCTCCGCCAGTTCCATCCCTGTCTTGATCGCCCCTTCCATCGAGGAGTACTCCCACGAGCCGAACCGCCCCGCCGAGAGGATGCCGGCCTCGTTCAGCGCCCGGTGCGCCGCCGGCAGGTTCTTCGCCCTGAATCGATCGTAGATGACGTACGCCGGATCGAGGACCGACAGGCGCCTGTAGACGAGGCGATCCCCCTTCCAGAGGATGCCGGCCCGCCGCAGATCGTCGACGGCCCGCTCGGTGACCTCCTCGGGGTCGAACGGCTCGTCGCGGAGGAGCGAGCGTTCCACGTAGAGCGACGAGCAGCCGCGCGGCGCCAGTGTCCGCGAGAGGTTCGCTGGGAAGCCGACCCGGTAGAAGGAGTATTCCTTCTCGGGGAAATAGATCCAGTGCGCTCCGGACACCGCGTCACGGTCGACGCCGAGGCTGATGTTCAGGACCTTCACGGCGCGCAGCCCCTCGCCGATGCGCGGCAGGTCGGAAGGCAGTCCGCGCGTGATGCGCAGCAGGCGGTCGAGCGGAATGGTCGAGACGAGCCTTTCGTATGCGACCACCTCGCCGGTGGAGAGGTGCACCTCGCGCGCGCGCGCGTCCACCGACGTGACCGTCCGGCCCAGCCGGACCTCCGGCCCGCGCAGGGCGAACGCCTGGGGCAGGACGCTGATGCCGCCCTGACGGGGGTAGAGGAACATCGGGTTGTAGCCGAGCCCCCGCACGGTGGCGCCGAAGGCGCCGTCCAGGATCTCCTGGAGAGTCGGACGCGGGATCGACCAGGACACCCAGCCGCATTCGATCTCGTCCAGATCGGTGCGCCACAGCTTGGCGTTGTACGGCAGAAGGAAGTGGCCCGCGATCCCCGCGCCGAACGTACGCTCGGCCCATTCGCGGAAGCCGATCGTTTCGAGATCGGGCTCCCCCTCCGCAGCGCGCCGGACCTCCGCCCGCACGAACCCGGCGATGCACTCCTTCACCACCTCGAGCGGCAGGCCGTGCAGGTTCGCCTGGAACGGGTAGGCGGTGTACACACCCTTCGAGAAGATCAGCGCCCGCCGCTCGTGACGGGCGAAGGCCCCCGGCAGGATCTGGTCGACGAGCCCCGCGACCCGCTTGTCGCGCAGGTGCAGGAGGTGGCCGGTGCAGTCGAAGGTGAACCCCTCCTCGGCGTGGGTGCGGGCCAGGCCGCCGACCTCCTCCTCGCGCTCGAGAATCAGGCTCGGCGCGCCGAGGTGATAGCCGACCGAAAGACCCGTCAGACCCGCCCCCAGGATGACGACGGGGTACGACTTCGCGCTCACCCGATCACCCCCTCACAAAGACATGTCGATGCGCCGCAGAAACAGCCCGAGGCCGAGAGCGCCGAGGAAAATCGCCGCGAGCAGGAGGACGGCCAGGTTGGTCGGCGACAGCATCATGACGATCGCCAGGATCCCGAGGACCGCGGTGGCGGCCCAGGAGAGCAGGACCGTCTGTCGCGTGCTCAGGCGCCATTTTCTGAGACGCAGGGCGAAGTGGTCCGGGCTCCCCAGGAACACGGGGAGACCGCGCCGGAATCGGACGTACATGACGAACAGCATGTCGAAGATCGGCACGCCCAGGACGATCACCGGCGCGACCGCGGCGGCGAGGTTCCGGCGCGTGTAGGAGTTGTTCATCGACAGCGCCCCCAGCATCAGTCCCACGAACATGCTCCCGGTGTCGCCCATGTAGATCCGGGCCGGCTCGACGTTGTAACGAAGGAAGCCGCACAGCGAGCCGCACAGGGCCGCCAGCAGGACGGCATACGTCTGGCGGCCGTTGACCGCCGCGATCAGGAACAGGATGAACGACGCGGCCGCCGCGACACCGGCCGCCAGGCCGTCCATGATGTCGATGAGATTGAAGGCGTTGGTGATCCCGAGAAGCCAGAGGAACGACAGCACGATCGCCAGGGGCGGCCACAGGAACCCGAGCTTGATGTACACCGAGGCGTTGATCAGCGTGAGCACCGCGACCACCTGCCCGGCCAGCTTGATCCCGGGCGTCAGGACACCCAGGTCGTCGACGAGCCCCAGGATGAGGACGATGGCGCCGGCCAGGAGCATTCCGAGCACCTCCGTCGAATCGAATCGCCGCGTCGCGGTCAGCGCCAGGAGGAACGACAGGAAGATCGCCAGCCCGCCCAGGTACGGAACCGGTTGCGCCTGTGTCTTCAGCCGCCCGTCCGGCCGGTCGACTATCCCGAAGCGCAGCGCCGCCGCCCTCATCAGGGGAGTTGTATAGAGGGAAATCACCAGGGCCAGCGCGAACGCCAGGCCGCAGCCGAGGAGCCACCCGGTCACAGGGCACCCCGCCGTCCCGCGGCCGTGCCGCTGTCGTGACCGGCCCGGTCCCGGTCCAGGAGCTCCCGGTACAGGTCTTCGATCTCCCGCACCAGTCTCTCGATTCCGAACTCGGCGCGGGCCCTGTCGATTCCGGCCCGCCCCATCTGCGCGGCGCGCACGCGATCCCCGAGAATCGAGGCACAGGCGGACGCCAGCGCCTGCGCATCACCGGGCGGCACCAGGAGACCGGTCACGCCGTCTGTGACCGCCTCGGGGATGCCGCCCACCCGGCTGGCGACGACCGGCGTGCCCACCGCCATCGCCTCCGCCAGCGTCAGCCCGAACCCCTCCCACAGGGACGGCTGCACCAGCAGGTCGAAGGCGCGCATGATCTCGGGGACGTCCCGGCGCAACCCGGGGAACACGGTGCAGTGACTCACCCCTTCGCGCGCGGCGAGCGCCTCGAGGGAGGGGCGCGCCGGTCCCTCGCCGACGATCGCGAAACGGACGCGCGGCAGCTCGCGCGACAGCAGGCGTGCCGCCTTGAGGAAGACGGCCAGCCCCTTCTTGGGCTCGGTGAGCCTTCCGAGCGTGCCGATCAGGAGATCGTCGGCGGAGGCCCCCAGCTCCCGGCGCACGCGCTCGCGGGAGGCCTGCTCGGGAATGGAGTCCGGCAGCTCGATGGCGTTGCGGAGCGTGCGCACCAGGCCGGGCCGCAGTCCGAACGTCTCGATCGCCTCGCGCCGCACCGACTCGGAGCAGGTCGTGATCGCATCCGACATCGGGGCCGTCAGACGCTCGGCGAGGCGCTGGTGCCAGCGCATCCAGGAAAACGTGTCGTGGTGCGCCGTGACGATCACCGGGACCGAGGCGAGACGTCCGACGACGCGCGCCACGAGATTGGCCCAGTACAGATGGCTCCGGAGAATCTGGATCCGGTCGCGCCTCAGGATCGAAAGCAGGCGCCCGAAGACCCGCAGGTCCCAGACCCCCTTCGCGCCGAGCGCTATCGCCCGCACGCCGCGCGCGTCCAGCTCGTCGCCGAGGATTCCCCATCCCTTCAGGCAGGCGACGGTCACCTCGAAGCCGTCGCGCTGAAGGCGCGGCGCCGTGGTCAGGATCAGCTGCTCCGCTCCGCCGACCGTGAA
>Ga0137409_10001951_pt1 | contig 22220 bp, 15 predicted proteins | sample CZODoug1_16funga_FD_122059 | JGI IMG/M metagenome (GOLD analysis project Ga0137409, IMG submission 122059) | Vadose zone soil fungal communities from Angelo Coast Range Reserve, California, USA - CZODoug1_16fungal (Hybrid Assembly) | ecosystem: Environmental > Terrestrial > Soil > Vadose zone...
CAGCCGGACGGTTCGGAGCGCGCGACCAACATCAACATCTTCCCCGAAGAGCTGCGCGGCATCGGCGAGGGAAGCTACTTGATGAATCCGAATCCAGCACAGAGTGCGAGTAGCAGTAGGATGACCAATGGCACCGTCGCGGGTGCGGCGTCGCGCATGACCAATGGAACGGTCAGCACCCGGTCCGGTGCAGCGACACTCTCCGTTCAGTACGGCGGTGGCATGCAAACCATCAGCGTTCCACGTGATGTAAGCGTGACTGCCCTGGCTCCCACTACTGACAAGCTCAAGCCGGGGGAAAATGTCTTCGTGCTCGCGAAGACGCTGCAGGACGGGTCCTTCAGCACGACAAGCATCGTTTTGATTGGACCTTAGTACTACTCCGACTGAACGTCTTCAGGGAGTGTCGATGACCGCCCGCGCCGCCGCCTGCGCGAAGAGCGTGGAGTTGTTGCGGTTATTGAACGGGATGGCGGCGGCGCCATCCCTCCTGTAGTCCTTCGTCTGACAGTTTTGTTCCGCCGCGCCTGATGCTTCCGTCGATGCGCGATCGCTACGATTGGCCTGGTTCAGCGATCCATCTCAGTCACGACGGAGCACACGATGAAACCGACGGTCTATGCCCCTTTCCTGAGCCTCGCGGCTCTGGCGGCGTGCAACAGTCTCAATTCGCCCATCAACAACCCGGCCCCGCCCCCCCCGCCCAGCTTCACGGTCATCCGGGCGCAAGGCGACAGCATCACGCTCGCGGACACCCTGGACAAGTTTCGCGCCGCGCTGGGCGGCAGCTTGAACGCGCCGAACTCCCCGCCCGCCACGAGCGGCCGGCGCGAGATCAACTGGGACGGAGTGCCCGCCGCGTTGACCAACGTCGACAATTTCCCGGCGAGCTTCTTCAACGTCAACTCGAAGCGGGGTGCCGTGTTCGCAGGCCCCGGCACGGGCTTCCGCGTGGACAGCACGGCGTTCGTGTCGATCAACGCCGGACTGGCGGACCAGTTCAAGGCCTTCTCGCCCAAGAAGCTGTTCATGGCCGTCGGCTCGAATCAGGTCGAGGTCGATTTCAAGCTGGCGGGCACCACGACCAACGGCCTGGTCAAGGGCTTCGGAGTGGTATTCTCCGATGTCGACCGGGCAGGCGGCTCGGCTCGTGTCGAGTATTTCGACGCGAACGGCGTCGAGATCGCCAGCGTCCCGGCTCCGGCCCGGCTCGGCGCCCAGGGGTTCAGTTTCGTCGGCGCGGTATTCGACTCCCCGATCGTCGCGCGGGTGCTGATCACCAGCGGCGACGCCGCTTTGAGCGCGACGAGCACCGATGTGAGCGCGGGCGGCACCACCGACCTCGTCGTGATGGACGATTTTATCTACGGGGAGCCACAGCCCCTCCCGTCCTCGGGGCCCGGCTCTTACTAAACTGCGCGGAGGGTTCGAAATGCGACGCGCAGCATGGATCGTAACGGAGCGGCCATGACCGGGCGGATCGTGGTGCAATAGCCGGGCGCGGGCGGGGCCTCCTTCCTTGCAGGAGGCGTCCTCCGCACCTTTCGCCAGGAGACTCGATGCCGACAGCGTTGCCGGAATCAACCCAGCTCAACACCCCCGAACTCCTGGAGGCGTTCTTCGAGCGCTCCCAGGACGGGTTCTTTTTCATGATGCTCGATCAGCCGGTCGAGTGGGGGCCGGGAGTCGATAAGGACGCGGTGCTGGACTACGTCTTTTCCCATCAGCGCATGACCAAGGTGAATCCGGCGATGGCGGAGCAGTTCCGTGCCACGCCGGCGCAGCTGCTCAGTCTGACGCCGAGCGATTTCTTTCGGCACGATCTCGCTGCCGGACGCCGGGGCTGGCGCAAGCTGTTCGACGCCGGTCACACCCACAGCCTCACCAACGAGCGCCGGCTCGACGGTTCGATGATGTGGGTCGAAGGCGACTACCTGTGCTTCTACGATGCCGCCGGCCGCATCACCGGGCACTTCGGGATTCAGCGGGACGTGAGCGACCGCGTCAAGGCCTTGGAAGAACTGGAGCAGTCCCGGGCCGAGCTGCGGGCGCTCGCGGCCCGGCTGCAGGCGACCCGTGAGGAGGAACGCACCCGCATCGCGCGGGAGATCCACGACGAGCTGGGCCAGGCGCTCACTGCCCTGAAGCTCGACGTCGCCTGGCTCGAGAGCCGGCAGTCCCGGACCGATTCCGGCATCTTCCGACTGGGCGACGCGTCGCTCGCCGACCGGGTCGACCAGACGATGCAGATCGTCCGCCGCATCGCCAGCGAGTTGCGGCCCAGCGTGCTCGACCAACTCGGCCTCGAGGCCGCCATCGAGTCGCTGGTGCGGGAGACGACCCAACGGACCGGCATCGCGGTGATCTTTCATGCCGACGATTTTCCCCGCCTCCCCGCCGAAATCGCGAGTCACGCCTTCCGCATCATCCAGGAAGCGCTGACCAACGTGGCGCGGCATTCCCAGGCCACCCGAGTGGACGTGTCGGTGCGCCGGGTGGGCGGGGTCATCATCCTCGGCGTCGAGGACAACGGTGTCGGATTCACGCCCCAATCGCTCAGTGGGCTTTCGTCGCTGGGATTGGTCGGCATCCGTGAGCGGGCGTTGGCGTGTGGTGGGACCCTGATGATTCGGGGTGAGCCGGGGCGGGGCACCGGTATCGCCGTCACCATTCCGGTGCCGAAGCCGTGAGCCGGCCGACCCCGAAGATTCGCATCTTCATCGCGGACGACCACCCGATCGTCCGGCAGGGGCTGCGCCGTATCGTGGAGGCGGACGCGGGGATGGTGATTTCGGGCGAGGCGGCCGCGGCCGCGGCGCTGCTGGCCGGGCTCGAGACCGCGGCCACCGATCTGGTGCTGCTCGACGTTTCGATGCCGGGCGGTCTGTTCATCGAGACGCTGAAGGAGCTACGCACGCGCCATCCGACCATTCGAATTCTGGCCTTGAGCGTTCACCCGGAGGACGAGTGGGCGGTACGGGCCCTCAGGGCTGGTGCCTCGGGCTATCTCACCAAGGACCATTCGCCGGATCAGCTGCTGGAGGCCATCCGCCGGGTGTATCGCGGCGGCAAGTACGTCAGTCCCACGCTGGCGGAGCAGCTGGCCAAGCAGCTCGATGCCGGCGGGCAGCGACCCCCCCACGAGCAGTTGTCTGACCGCGAGTTCGAGGTGATGCGCCGGCTGGGCAGCGGCCTCACCGTCTCTCAGATCGCCAGCGAGCTGGCCCTTTCGGCCAAGACGGTGAGCACCTACCGCACTCGCATTCTCGAGAAAATGGCCGTCGCCACCAATGCCGACCTGGTGCGCTACGCCGCGAGGTACGGCCTGATCGCCTGATTTCGTGTAGTCCTCCGTCCGACAGATCTGTTCCGCCGTTTCCGTCCCGCCCCAGCCATTGCGTCTGATACAGCCGTCGAGCCGCGATCGCTAATCTGCTCCCGTAACGAAGGCAGGTGGCTCTCTCAGATGAACCGAGAACAATTGGAGCTCGCGCAAAGCGAGCAGGAGAAGGACATGCGTATCGCAAAAGCGGTAATCGGCTTGCTGGCGCTGGCTGCGCTGGTGGGTTGCAGTTCACCCACCTACGGGGGTGGCGGCGGGGGTGGTGGGGGCGGCGGCGGTGGTCCGGTCGGTCAGATCGCGGTCGGGAACATCCTGTTCCAGAGCGCTCACAACGGGACCCAGAACCCCGCGATCGACACCGTCGCGGTGGGGAGCACCGTCACGTGGACCTGGACCGGCACGGGAACGGTGGCGCACAGCGTCCAGTCGCAAGGGGCGCCCAATTTCCCGAGCAGCGCCATCCTGACCGGGAATGGCATGACGTACTCATTCACCTTCACGACGGCGGGGACCTATCAGTACGACTGCGCCGTGCACGGCGCCGCGATGAGCGGCAGGATCGTTGTCCGCTAGCAAGTGTGTTGGGGTCCCCGGATCCCGCGCCGGATTCGGGGCCCGCAGCTCTGCGAAATGGAGGAGGCCATGGGCCTCGTGATGGAATACGTGGAATGCGTGGCGTGTGAGACGGTCGCTCAGCGACTGGAGCGCGACGGCATTTTCCCGCTCTCCGACGCCATCCGCGTGCTGCGTAGCGCGGCGGACGCGTTGAACCGCCTGCACTGGATCGGCATTCTGCACCGCGACTTGAAACCTCAGAGCATCCTGCTGGAGTCAGGGGGCGTCGTGAAGCTGCTCGACTTCGGAGCGGTGCACGGTGTGGCGTCCGGCACGCTGGGCTACATGAGCCCAGAGCAGTTGCTGGGCGACGCCCTGGGTCCCGCGAGCGACATCTTTTCGCTGGGCGTCGTGTTTTACGAGATGCTCACCGGCCGGCTCCCGCATGCGGGGACGACGGTCTCGGACCTTCGGATCCAGCGTCTCCTGCGCCCGCCCATCCCCGTGCACTGGCTCCGCCCGATCGTGCCTCGCGCATTGGGTGAGGTGGTCGCGCGGGCCCTGCATCCCGAGCCAGCCGAGCGCTGGCCGTCGGCGCTGGCCTTCGCGCAGGCGGCGGAGCGGTCCCTGTTAAGCAGACCGCGCCAACTCGAACTCGGGGAGTACTGACACCATGCGGCTCATCGTTCTTAAGGCTACCGCTGTCCTCCTGGTTGCCGTTGCCGCGGCCTGCGGGACCGACGCCACGTCGCCGATGGTGCCGCCGCCACCGCCGCCACCCCCACCCCCGCCCACATCGGCCCAGGACGGACTCTGGGTGGTCAGCGGGAATCCCCCGGCCATTCTCCGGCTCGATCCGACGCAGCTGACGGACACCGGGCAGCGCGTCCCGGCGACGATCGTGACGACGCCCAGCGCGGGCCTCACCACGCTGGCCGGTGTCGCGTTCGACGCCGCCGGCAACTTGTGGGTGGCCAGTGACGACGATTCCGTGCTGCTGGCCTTCGCGCCCGGCGCGCTTGCGAGCTCCGGGACCAAGGCGGCGAGCAGGGTGATCACGCCGACCCGGGGCTCGCTCAGCGGACCGATTGGTCTGGCGTTCGATTCGCAGCAGCGCCTGTGGGTCGTCAACCACCGGAGCGCGACGGTGGTCCGCTTCGATCCCGCACAGCTGGCCGCGGGCGGCGTACAGACGCCGGCGCTGGTCCTGTCCGTACCGGGAACCCCGGTGGCCATCGCCTTCGACGGCGCGGGCTCGTTGTGGGTGTCCGACAACCAGCTCCGCGTGATCTACGAGTACACGGCCGCGCAGCTCGCGGCGTCAGGCTCGCCGCCCCCGGCGTTCGTTCTGACCGCCGCGGACTCGTTCGTGAATCCCACCGGCGTGGCATTCGACGGGGCGGGAAACCTGTGGGTCGCCAACAACGGCAGAAGCAATCTGCTCGCCTTCACTCCGGCTCAGTTGGCCGGCGCGGGGCCTTTGGAGCCGAACGTGGTGATCACCTCGAGCGGCGGCGCTCTGGGCATTCCGATCGGCCTGGCGTTCGAGGAGGACGGGAGTTTGTGGGTCGTGGGTGGAACCGGAGTGTTGGCCAAGTTCGCACCGGCCAGCCTCGGTGCTAGCGGGGCAGTGGCACCGAGCGTCCGGCTCAAAATCAGCGGCCACGTGTTGTTCTGGAGCGCGGCGTTATGGCCCAAGCCCACGGGGCTCCCGCTGAACTGACCCGCGTCCTGAGAGCCCAGGAAACTCACTAACCTGCGTCTGGTCCACTGACCCCGGGCGCAAGCCCGGGGATCATCGATTCGCCGTCGCCTGCAGCTCCGCCGCCACCCGCAGCATGGCGGCCAGGCTGCGCTCGACATCGTCGTCGGTCGTCGCCCAGGAGGAGACGCTGATGCGCATGGCCGTGTGTCCCTGCCACACGGTCGCCCCTGCCCAGCACGTGCCGTCCGCCTGTATGCCGGCGATCACACGGCGGGTCAGCTCGGCGTCGCCGAACGAGACGAGGACCTGATTGATCACCACGTCGTTGAGGATCTCGTACCCCGCCTCCCTCAACCCATCAGCGAAGCGCGCCGCATGACGGCAGGTGCGCTCGATCAGGTCGGCCAGGCCGCGGCGGCCGAGGGAGCGCAGCGCGGCCCACACTTCGATGCCCCGCGCCCGCCGCGAGAACTCGGGAGTGTAGTGCTCCGGCTCGCGGGCGTCGCCGATCACCAGGTAGGGCGCATTCACGGCCATCGCCGCATGGAGGTGGCGTGGGTCTCGCACGACGACCATGCCGCTGTCGTACGGCACATTCAGCCACTTGTGCGCGTCGATCGCCCACGAGTCGGCGCCGGCGAAGCCCTTCACGAGGTGTGCGCGGGCGGGAGCCGCGGCCGCCCACAGCCCGAACGCTCCGTCCACGTGCACCCAGGCGCCCGCCGCCTTGGCCTGTGGGATGATTCTGTCGGCCGGATCGAATGCCCCGGTGTTGACGTTGCCCGCCTGGAGGCAGACGATGGTATGGTCGTCCAAGGGAGGCAATGCGTCGGCGCGCATCCTGCCCTGACCATCCACGGGCACGCGGATCACGCGCTCGCGTCCCAGCCCCACCAGCATCAGCGCCTTGAGCACGCTCACGTGAACTTCCTCGCCCACGACCACGCTGATCGGCGGCGCGCCGAACAGGCCTTGCGTCTCGACGTTCCAGCCGCGCCGCGCCAGCAGCGCGTGGCGCGCGGCCGCCAGACCCGAGAAATTCGCCTGCGTCGCGCAGGTCACGAACCCCACACCGCAGGCCGACGGCAGTCCGAGGACATCCAGCAGCCAGCGCATGGCGATTTCTTCCAAGCGGGCTGCAATGGGCGAGAGGACGACGATCCCCGCGTTTTGATCCCACGCGGCCGCCAGGTTGTTTGCCGCCACGCTCGCCGGGAGCGACCCGCCGACCACGAACCCGAAGAACCGTCCACCGGCCGACGCCATCGTGGCCGGCGATCCGATTTCGTCGAGCAGCGCAATCACCGCCGCCGGATCGGTCGGATGCTCGGGGAGGGCTTGATCGAGCCGATGCAAATTGGTCAGGGCCTCGGGGCTTGGCGCGACGCCGCGGCTCTTCAGGCCGGCCAGATAGCGTGCCGCCCGCTCGGCGGTCGTTCGCAGCAGATCTTGCATCCGGTTACCGGCGTCCTTTCTCTCGCAACTGGTCGAACCAGTTCAAGACGACCACGAAATCTCCCATCGGTTTCGGGGATCGCACCATCACGAAGGCCTGCCCATCACGCGTCACGTCGTAGCCGCGATAGACAGGATCGTTCACGTAGTTCCCTTCGAACAACGTACGCCGGGCGCCGACGGCGAAGGTGGGTTGCAAGGCGATCGCGGCGACCATCAACTTCGTTCCATTTCGGTAGAACAGCTCGCGGCCGCTCCGTGCCCACACCGGCTCGGTGCCCCCGTCGAGCGACACCTGCCATCGGCCGCCCGGTCCCGGGAACGGCCGCACGTACACCTCGAGCCGCCCCGACTCGTTGGAGGCATAGGCGACCCAGTGGCCATCGGGGGACAGCGCCGGTGAATGGTTGTCGAACTCGTTCGCGACGAACGGCCGCGCCGTTCGCGGCGCCGCGAGCGACAACGTGTGGATCGAGCGGGCCGGCCCGGCGCCCCCGGACCGGAACAGCAGCGTGCGGCCGTCCGGTGTGATGTCACCAGCCCACTGGTCCTCCGGCGCCACCAGCAGCACCTCGGCCGGGCCCGTGCCGTCGGCGGGAATCCAGTACAGGTCCCCCTGGCTGAACTGGCCGCGCGAGTACACAACGCGCCTGCCGTCCGGAGTCCAGATGGGCCGGTGGCCTGATTGGTCGAAGGTGAGGCGGGTGCGGGTGTGCTGCGCCATGTCGTACACCCACACGTCCGAGTTCACGGCGTCCGGCTCGTCCACTTCGACCGCGATCCGCCTCCCGTCGGGCGACAGCCGCGGCGCGATGTAGCCTTGGGGCTCGGCGGGCAACGCGCGCGCTCTGCCTGCGCGGTCCACCATCACGAGGTCGCGTACCGCCAACGGCCCGGTCACGTAGGCGAACGCGCCGTCACGGGACATCCCCATCCTCGCCGCGCCGCCCGGTCCGACCGCAACCCCGTCGGCCACGGGCACCGCCGACCCCGTGATCTCGAGGCGCGACGGGTCGAACGGCACCGCCAGGAGCGTTCCGCTCCGCGTGGCCACGACCACGTAGCCCGAGGATACGTAGCGCGGGTTGCTGCCCGGCTGCTCGAAGCGCGTGAGCTTGCCGGTCGCGAGCGTCAGCGCCCCCAGCCGGTCGACCCCCTTGGTCCGGACCTGCAGCAGCAACACCTTGGCGTCCGGTAGGTACTGAGGGAACAGGTACGTTTCGCTGCCCCTCGTGTCGGCCGGGAGCAGCAGCCGCGGCTCTCCCCCCGCGGCGGACACCGCCATCAGGCCCTTGTCCGAGCGAAACACGATCGTGTCGGTCGCCCCCCACGTCGCTCCAAACGCCAGCCCAGCCACGTCGGCGACCACGGCCGCCGGGCCGCCACCCAGCGGCAGTTTGTACAGCCTCGAGCCCGAGAAGTACGCCACCCACCGTCCGTCCGGTGAGAAAAACGGGTTCCGCGCGTTCTGCGTGCCGGCCAGGCGAGCGGGCTCGAGCTCGTCGAGCCTGCGGCTGAACAGCTGGCTGCCGGTGGCGACGGAGCTCACATAGACGATCCGCGACCCGTCCGGGGACAACGCCACGCTCGCGCCCGCCGTGAAGTCCGACATCGGTGCGTTCGGTGGCAGGACCAGCGTGAACCGAGCCACCGGCCGCGCGGGTGGCTCGGGTCGCGGACGGACCGAGACCCACAGCGCGAGGCTGGTCGCAATCGCGGCGACCGCCAACGGTGCGACATCGCGCACGGCACGCCGACCCGGGCGCCCCGGCGCCGCCGCTGCCGAGTCCGGTGCAGTGGTCGCGGATACGCCGCTCCAGCCGGGTCGCGCCAAGGCGTCGACGAACTGCGCCGCCGTCTGGAACCGGTCCGCGGGCAGCTTGGCCAGGGCCTTCAGGACCGCGGTCTCGACGTGCGGGGGCACGGACTCCCGCAGCTGTCGCAGCGGTCGCGGTCGGTCCGTCACGACCTTGGCGATCACCGACTGCACCGTCGGCCCGGTGTGGGGCGGCTCGCCGGCGAGCATCTCATACAGGACCGACGCGAGCGAGTAGATGTCGCTCCGTGCGTCGATCAGGCGATCCCCGGTGGCCTGCTCCGGGCTCATGTACTGGGGCGTGCCGAGTGACAGCCCTGTTTCCGTCAAGCGCGAGCCAGCGGCGGCGGCGAGCGCGAGGGCGATGCCGAAGTCCGCCACGACCGCTTGGTCGTCCTGGAACAGGATGTTCTCCGGCTTGATGTCGCGGTGGATCACGCTATGGCGGTGGGCGTAATCGAGGGCGCCGGCCACGCTCGTGGCGAGCGTTAGCGCTTCCTCGATCGGGAGTTGCCTCTCGCGCTCGAGGTGCTGCCGCAGGGATTCGCCTTCCACGTACGGCATTACGTAGTAGATCAGGCCGCCCGCTTGGCCGGAATCGAACAACGGCAGGATGTGCGGGTGCTGCAGGTGGGCGGTTACCCGGATCTCACTCAAGAAGCGCTCGATCCCGAGCACGGCGGCGAGCTCGGGGCGCAGCACTTTCAGGGCGACGTGGCGATCGTGCTTCAGATCCCGCGCGAGGTATACGGTCGCCATGCCACCGGCACCGACTTGGCGTTCGATGGCGTAGTGCTCGGCAAGGGCTGCCCCGAGACGTTCGAGCGCATCGGACATAGCGTCCCCAACGTACCGCCCGGCGAATGGAGCAGCCAGCGCGCTAAACTAAGGACTGCTCTACACGTTACCGACGTGGCTCGTGGCCGTGAGAAGGCCTTCCCCCTAGACGCTGGTTCTCGGCGTGAAACAACCCTTTTCGAGGTCCCGTCATCTAACCGGGAAACCTCCACCCAGGCCGTTCATGCTTCTCGGGTTGCCGCTTCTCGCCGCCGTCACGTTCGCCAGTCAGAGTCAAGATCCGCCCCCGGTCCCCGCGAGCAGGGTGATCGCCACCCGTGCCGCTCAGCCGCCCGTCATCGACGGGCGCGACGACGATGCCGTGTGGCGGGAGACCCAACCGATCAACGGATTTCAAGAGTGGCGGCCCAGCGAGGGCGGACCGCCCAAGCTCCCGACCGAGGCGAAAATCGCCTACGACGCGGCCAACATGTACGTCTTCGTCCGCGCCTTCGATCCGCACCCCGACAGCATCATCACGGTCCGCGCCCGGCGCGATTACTTCACGCCGTCCGACATGATCTGGCTCTTCTTGGATTCGTATCATGATCGCCGAACCGGCTACGAATTCGGGGTCAACCCCTCGGGCGTGAAGCTCGATGCGCAGGTGTACAACGACGGCAACGAAGACTTCGCCTGGGATGCCGTGTGGGACGTCGCGACCCGCGTCGATTCGCTCGGCTGGACGGCCGAATTTCGCATCCCGCTGTCGCAACTACGCTACGGGCCGCAAAAACACCATACCTTCGGCCTGATCATCGATCGGGATCTGTACCGCTACTCCCAGCGCGTGAGCTGGCCGCTGCTACGGCAGTCCAAGGCGGGGTTCGTATCGCAATTCGGCGACGTGGACGGGTTCGACGACCTCGAGGCCCCGCGCCGGCTCGAGGCGGCCCCCTACGTGGTGACCAAGAACGTGTCGCAGTTCACGGCGACGGGCATCGGGCGCACGCAGGACCTGGCAGCGGGCGGTGACGTGAAGTACCGCGTCGCCTCGAACCTTACGCTCGACGCCACCCTCAACCCCGACTTCGGACAGGTGGAGGCCGACCCCGCGGTCCTGAACTTGAGCGCCTTCGAGACGTTCTTCACCGAGCAGCGTCCGTTCTTCGTCGCGGGCCGGGGCCTGTTCCAGTTCGACGTCAACTGCAGCCAGGTGAACTGCAGCAGCGAAGGCCTGGTCTACAGCCGGCGCATCGGCCGGGCACCCGAGCTGGCGGGCACCTACTCCGACACCACATCGCCCGCCTTCACGCGAATCCTCGGCGCGGGGAAGCTAACCGGACGCCTGCCGGGCGGGATGACGATCGGGGTGCTCGACGCCGTGACACAACACGTGACGGGCGTGGGCGGCGTGACGATCGAGCCGACGACGAACTACGGTGTCCTGCGACTGCGCCAGGACCTGCGCGGGGGCGAGAGCAGCATCGGCGGCATCGTCACCGCGGTGAACCGCGACAACGATTCCTTTACGGCGCCGCACCTGCGCCGCACCGCCTACGTAGGCGCCACGGACTTTCGCCACCGCTTCCGGGGTGGCCGGTTCGAGATTTCCGGCTCGCTCGACCTGAGCCGGATGACGGGCAGCGCCAGCGCCATCGCCGCCACGCAACGCGACGCCGTCCACTACTACCAGCGTCCGGACGCGGGGCTGCCCTACGACACGACGCGCACGTCGCTTGCCGGGGACGCGGAGGAGCTGCAATTCAGCAAGGTGGGTGGCGCGCACCTCCTCGGCCAGACCAGCTACCAGCGCCGCTCCGCCGGCTTCGAGATCAATGACCTGGGCTACCTGCAGCGCGCGGATCAGCAGTCCTGGAACACCTGGCTGGGATACTTCGACCGCCACCAGCGCGCCCTGTACCAGCGGTTTCAATGGAATTTCAACTGGTGGCAATACTGGACCACCGCGGGACTGCCCGAGGAGCGGGCGTTCAATACCAACACCCATACCACGTTCAACAATACGTGGTCGTTCCACACCGGCTTCACGCTGGGACAACTGGGCGGGACGTACTGTTATGACTGCGCGCGCGGCGGACCCGCCGTGCGGCAGGACCCGTACTTCGCGCCCTGGGCCGGCTTGAACGGCGATGACCGCAAGGCGATCGTGCCGTACTTCTGGGTCAATTATTGGCGGGGCGATGGCGGGCGCTCGCACAGCCTCGTGTTGATGCCGGAGGTCGACTTCAAGCTGGCGTCGCGCATCACAGCCGCGCTCATCCCCGAGTACAGGCGCAAGACGAACGACATCCAGCCCCGCGATCCCGTCACGGACCCGGCGGGCCGGGTGACCCACTCGGTCTTCTCACATCTCGAGCAGAAGCAGCTCGGCGTCACCCTGCGCGTCACCTACCCCTTCAACGCGAACACGTCGCTCCAGGTGTACGCGCAGCCGTTCGTCGCGAAGGGGACCTACAGCAACCTGCAAGAGCTTTCGGGCACACCGCGGGCGGCGGACTACGCGAGCCGCTACAAGGGCTATACCGACAGCACGGGCACTTACTCGACCGGGTTCAATTACAAGCAGTTCCGCTCGAATGTCGTGTTCCGCTGGGAGTACCGCCCCGGCTCGACGCTGTTCGTGGTGTGGAGCCAGGGGCGCACGGCGTCGAGCAGCGTGGAGGGCACGCGTGGGCTGGGCGGGGATTTGCGGGACTTGTTCGACCTGCGGCCCGACAACGGCTTCCTGGTGAAGCTGTCGTACTGGATCAACCGCTAGTGTCAGTCGAAAGCAGGGTTACCGACCCCCGGCTGCCTTGTAGAGCGCCGCGTACGCCGTCGCCGCGTCGATGCGCCCCTGGGCCAGCCGATCCTGGGCCTCGAGCTGCGTCCGCTCCGCGTCCAGTACCTGCAGAAAATCCGTGACGCCTTCGCGGAACCGCAGGCGCGCCAGCTCGGCCGCGCGCTCGCTCGCGGCGCTCGCGTCCTGGAGCAGCTCCACCTGGAGGCGCGCAGCGCGATAGCGCGCCAGGCTCGTCTCCATGTCTTCCATCGCGGCGAGCACTACGCGGCCGTACTGCGCGCGCGCGGCGTCTTCCCGCGCTGCTGCCGCGTCCACCTCCGCCTTCACCCGCCCCAGGTTGAGGCCCGGCCAGGTGAGCACCGGGCCCACCACGTAGCGTAGCGTCCCCCGATTGCCCACGGAATTGAACTCGGGCGCGGCATAGCCCACGCTCCCGCCGATGGTGAGCCGGGGCAAATAGCTCGCCTTGGCCGCTCCCACCAGCGCCCCTTGCGCCGCGGCGAACCGCTCGGCCGAGGCCACGTCGGGCCGGTAGCGGACCACCGTCTCAGGCGTCCCGATGGAAGTCACCTCCGGCAGACGCGGCAGCTGCCCGATCTGCTCGAGCTCCCGTGCAACTTCCGTCGGTGCGCGGCCGACCAGCGTACCGATGCGGTATTGGGCCGCCGCTACCTGGGCCTCCCGAGCGGGAATCGACGCCAGCGTCGAGCTCAACTGTGCCTGCGCCCGTTCCGTATCGAACGAGCTGCCGCGCCCCGCGTCGAGGCGCTGCTTGGTGAGGTCGAACGTGCGGCGCTGGTTCTCCGCGTTCCGCCGAGCCACCTCGAGCTGCTCCTGCGCTCCCCGCAGCTCGAAGTAGGCGCGAGCCACTTCCGCGGTCAGGGACACCTGCACGTCGCGCAGATCTTCCTGGGCCACGTCCGCCAGCGCGCCCCGCGCCTGGACGGTGTGGCGGATGCCGCCGAACACGTCCAGGTCCCAGTAGGCGTTGGCGCCGGCGTCCCACACGTTCTGGTCCGGGAACACGCCGCCTATGCCGGGGAAGCTCGCGCTGGACAGCCGTTGCCGGGAATAACCGGCCTGGAGCGTCGCCGATGGCGTCAGATCCAGCACGCTGCGCACCCGATCCGAGCGGGCGGCGCTAACTCGCGCCCGCGCGGACCGAACGTCGAGATTGCCGCGCAGCACCTCACCGACCAGGCGGGTCAGCGTGGTGTCGCCCAGCTGCTCCCAGTAGTCGAGCGTGACAGCGGCCTGCTCCTTCGTTCCCCCTCTCCCGGAGGGAGAGGGGGTCAGGAGGTGAGGACCATCCGGAGCGGGCGCCGTCACGTGAGAATCGTCCGTCGTCCCCCGGAACGAGGCGGGCGTCCGTACCGAGGATGATCGATAGCCTGGGGCCGAGGCGCATCCGTAGAGCGCAACGAACCCGAGGAGAATTGCGCTACGCATGAGCCACCTCCCCTACCATTGCAGGTGCAGGTTCAAGAACGAGACCTTCACTCTCCGCTTCCGTTTCGGGACGGTGCTCGGCTGCGATGAACGAGTAGAAGACGGGGACCACGAACAGGGTGAACAGCGTCCCCACCGTCATGCCCGCCACCAGCACGGCGCCGATGCTGTTGCGCGCCGCCGATCCCGGCCCGGTCGCGAACACCAGCGGCAGGTGTCCGAAGACGGTGGCTGCCGAGGTCATGAGCACGGGCCGAAGCCGTGTGAGCGATGCTTCGCGCAACGCCGCGAGCTTCGCCACGCCCTGCGACTGCAGCGTATTGGCGAACTGCACGATCAGAATGCCGTTTTTCGCGATGAGTCCTACCAGCGTGATCAACCCCACCTGCGAGTAAATGTTGATGGTGGTGAAATCGAGGTAGCTGAACACCAGCGCCCCGGAAATCGCGAGCGGCACCGAGCCCACCAGCACGATCAGCGGGTCCCGGAAGCTCCGGAATTGCGCCGCGAGCACCAGATAGATCAGGATCACGGCGAACCCGAGGGTCACGGTGAGCGCCGCCCCCTCGAGCCGGATCTGCCGCGATTCGCCGGCGTAGTCGAGTCCGACGCCGGCCCCCGTCACCGCCTTGGCTGCGTTCTCCAACACGCGCAGCCCCTCTTCTTTGGTGACGCCGGGCTTCACGCCGCCGAAGATCCGGACCGCGTTGCGCTGCTGAAACCGATTCAGGGTGCGCGGCGCGGTGCTCGACTCGATGTGCGTGAAGGTCGACACCGGTACGAGCCGACCGCTCGGCGTCTTGATCTTGAGATCGAGCAGCGGCCCGACCGTGGTACGGCGCTCGTCCCCGATCTGGGGGATGACCTTGTAGCTGCGATCGTAATAGTTGAACCGGTTGACGTACGCGCCGCCCAGCAGCGTGCCGAGCTCTCGGCCCACGCTGGCGAGGTCGAGCCCCAGGTCGGCTACCTGGTCGCGATCGATCACGACTCGCGCCTCGGGCAGATCGATCTTCAAGTCGGTGTCGACGTACAGGAACTTGCCGCTCTGCCAGCCGGCACCCAGCACGGCGCCCACCGTCTGCAGCATCTGCTCCGGCGGATTGTCGCTCGCCAGAATCAGCTCCACGTCGTACTGGCCGGGCGTCGGCAACGGCGGGTCGAGGCGGGGGAACACCTGCAATCCCGGCACCTGCGACACCGCGTAGTACACCTGACCGTACATCTGCTCCGTGGTGCGCTTCCGTTCCTTCCAGTTTTTCGCGACCATCCCGCCAAACCCGCCCCAGTTGGCCGTCAGCGACCACATGAACTTGGCTTCGGGGAACGACGTGATAGCCTTCACCACCTGGAGAGACGCCTTGTTGGTCGCCTCGAGCGACGCGTCGGGCGAGGCCGCCATGAACAAGCTGATGTGGCTCTGGTCCTCGATGGGCGCCAGCTCCCGCCGCGAGTTCTGATACAGCGGCACCGCCGCCAACATGACGAGCACCGCAGCGGCGACGATCGCCCAGCGCATTTGCAGGGCGCCGTCCAGCAGCCGCTCATAGCGCCGGCGCACCGCTTCGAAGCCATGGTGCACCAGCTTGGTCAGCCGCCCCTCCCGCCCCGCTTCGTGGACGAAGCGCGAGCTCATCACCGGGGACAGCGTCACCGCCACGAAACCCGACACCACGACGGCGGCTGCCAGGGTGATCGCGAACTCCAGGAACAGCGAGCCGGTGAGCCCGCCCTGGAATCCGATTGGCGTGTACACGGCCGCGAGCGTGATCGTCATCGCGATGATCGGGCCGACCAGCTCGCGCGCGCCGATGATCGCCGCCTGGATGCGGGTCTTCCCTTCGCGCACGTGCCGCTCGACGTTTTCGACCACGACGATGGCATCGTCCACCACCAATCCCACCGACAGCACGATCGCCAGGATGGTGAGGAGGTTGAGGCTGAAGCCGAAGGCGTACATGACGATCGCGGCGCCGACCAGCGACACCGGCATCGCCACCAGCGGCACGAAGGCCGTGCGCACCGATCCCATGAACAGGAACACCACCAGGCCCACGATCGCGATGGTCTCCATTAACGTCTTGGTGATCTCCTGCAGCGCGTCGGTCATGAACACCGTCGCGTCGTAGGCCATCTGCATGTCGATGTCGCTGGGTAGCGTGGGCCGGATCCGGGCCATTTCATTGTGGAGACGTTTGGCCACTTCGATCTCGTTGCTCCCGGGCAGCGGCCAGACGCCCATGTACACGGCTTCTTTGTCATTGAACTTGGTGATGAAGTCGGCTTCCTCCGCCCCCAGCTCGACGCGGGCCACGTCGGACAGCCGCACCATCGCCCCGTTGCGCTCGGCCACGACGAGGTTCTTGAACTCCTCCGTCGTGCGGAGGTCGGTGTTAGCCAGCAGGTTGACCTGCACCAGGTCGCCCTTGGTCTGCCCCACCGCGGCGAGGTAGTTGTTGCGCTGCAGCGCCGCGTGCACGTCGCCGGGCGCGAGGTTGAGCGCCGCCAGGCGGTCGGGGTCGATCCAGATTCGCATGGCGATAGGCCGCCCGCCCACCACGTCCACGCGCTGCACCCCCGCCAGCGTCGAGAGCTGGGGCTGCATGTTGCGGGTTAGCCAGTCGGTGAGCGCCGGAATCTCGCGCGCCGACGAGGTGAAGCTCAGATAGAACGACGCATACGGCCGATCGGCGCGCTGCACCTCCACCACCGGTGGCTCGGCCTCGGCGGGCAGCTCGGAGCGCACTTGCTGCAACCGTGCGGTGACCTCCGCCAGCGCGGCCGTGCTGTTGTGGTTCAGCTTCAGGTGCACCGTGATGCTCGAAACGCCGGCGCGGCTGGTGGATTCGACGTAGTCGACGCCCGAGATAGCCGACACGGCGCGCTCGATCGGCGTCGTGAGGAAGCCGCGGACGGTTTCGGCGCTGGCGCCGTAGTACACCGTCGTGATCAGCACCGACGAGCTCTGAATGTTCGGATACTGCTGCACCGGCAGCGTCGTGATCGCCCGCCACCCCACGAGCACGATCACGAGGTTGACGACGACCGCGAGGACCGGATGCTTGATGAACGTATCGGTAAAAGAGCGCATGAGCGGTTTCCGATTAACGAGTTGAGTCGCCCGCGACCAGCACAGCCTCGCGCAGCTTGAAGGACCCCGACGTAGCGACCTGCTGACCGGGGGTGAGACCACTCAAAATCACGACCTCGTCGTCGAGCACCGGCCCGCTCCGTACCGGTTGCACGTGCGCGCGGCTCCGCCCGCTCGAGTCGGGGACGACCAGGAAGACATGATCGCCGGCGGGCCCCTTGCGGAGGGCGCTCACCGGAATCGCGACGACGGTCGTCGGGGCTCCGACGGGGACTTCGACGCGCACCGAGGCGCCCGGCGCCGGGGCGTGGCGGGCGATCCGGGCCCGCACCAGTGCGTTGCGCGTGGCCGGATCGACCCGCGCGTCGACCGCCACGATCCGCGCCGTCAGGGGACGAGGGTTGTCAGCCGCGAACACGCTGACGGGCTCGCCCGAGCGCAGCTCGGCCGCCACTGCCTGCGCCACCGTGAAGTCCACGTTGGCCGCGGCGTCGACCCCCTGCAGCGTGGTGAGCTCGGTGCCTTCGTTCAGGTACTGTCCGGGATGGACATCGGAGATGCCCACGCGGGCCCGGAACGGAGCCCGGATCGTCTTCTTCGCGATGACGGCCCGGGTGCGTACCAGTTGTGCCAGGGCCACATCGCGCGCCGCGCGGGCCTGGTCCACTTCCTCCTGAGACGTGGCCTGGGCCTGCCTGAGGACCTCGAGGCGTGCGAGGGTCGTTGCCGCCAGGTCGGCTTGGGCCTGCTCCGCCTGGAGCTCCGCTTCCTCCACGGATACGTCGAGGGCGACGAGGACCGTGCCGGAGTCGACGACCCGTCCCGGCGCAAGCATCACCTGGCGGATCGTGCCTGAGAGCTCGTTACGCAAGGTGATCGAGCTGAGCGCGAGGACGGTTCCGACCGAGGTGGTCGTGGGGCGATACTGCCGCGCCCGGGCCACGGACAGGGTTACGGACTCGACGGGCTCGGGCTGGCTCGCGGCCGCCGCATTGGCCTTTCGGGTGGACGCGTGTTTCCAGGCCACCAGGCTGCCGGCGGTGAGGACGAGGGTTCCCAACAAGACGGCCGATCCGGTCCAGCCGCGAGTGTTCGCGAAGAGACGACTGCGCATACGGGGTGATCTCCTTCGGTCTGATAAAGGGTGAAGCACTGCTGCTCTGTACTAGACGTTCGGGCTAGCCTCATATCGACAACGAGACGGTCTCGATCGCGCCACAGTTTCACGAAATCAAGTTGCCGCCCCCCGGTACGGTTCAGTAATGAATCAACTTTCCTGTATGTTCCCGCGGTCCGGGCAGGGGGGAAGCGAATGGTTAGTTGACTACCTGATCGGGTGGGGTGACGATGTTTGTTGTCTTCGGCACGCGGGCGAATCTAGCGGCGCACTGTCGCCCCGCGCATGTTCATCGCGCGTTACGCCTATCCGCGCCTCGGCTCCGCACCAGGATGTGCAGCGCGGCGACGAGCCCGACGGCGCTGGGATCGATACCGGCGAGGTAGTCGACCAGCCCTTGGGCCACCAGACGGAATTGCGTAGCGTACCGAGCCATGCTTCATGAATGAACCATACCGCTGGGAAGTTCCCACCGGAGGAGCGCACGTGAAACGCAGGACCCTCGGTTCTACAGGCTACGCAGTCAGCGAACTCGGGCTTGGTGGCTGGGGGCTGGGCGGCTCACAATGGCGCGGCGTGGACGATGAGCAGGGGCGCGAGGCGCTGCGCGAGGCTGTGGACCGCGGAATCACGTTCTTCGATACCGCGCTGGCGTACGGGGATGGACACAGCGAGCGCCTCATCGGCGAGGTGCTGAAAGCCGACATCCGCGCCGGTCGCGTCGTCGTCGCCAGCAAGGTGCCGCCCAAGAACGAGGAATGGCCCGGCAAGGCCAAGAGACCGCTCGCGGACGTGTTTCCCGCCCGCCATCTCGCGGCCGCTACGGAGCGATCACTCAAGAACCTGGGCGTCGAGGCTTTGCCGCTGCAACAGCTGCACGTGTGGCACGATGCGTGGCTGGACGATCCGCAATGGCAGGCCTCCTACGAGCAGATCGCGCGCCTCAAGCGGGAAGGAAAGGTCCTGCATTGGGGGATTTCGATCAACGATCATGCACCCGAGACCGCGCTGCGAGTGCTCGAGGACCCCATGTTCGAGACGGCCCAGGTGATCTACAACATCTACGATCGTTCCCCCGAACGCGCCCTGTTCAAGCTCGCCAAGACCAAGCCGCTCGGCGTGATCGTACGCGTCCCGTTCGACGAAGGCGCGCTCACCGGTCAGATTCGGGCCGACACGGTATTCCCCGCCGGCGACTGGCGCGAGGAATACTTCGCCGGTGACCGTCGCGCCGAGGTCGAGCGGAGGGGAAAGGCGCTGGCTCGCCTGCTGGATGACCAGGTCCAGACCCTGCCGGAGCTGGCACTGCGCTTCTGTCTGTCGTCACCTCAGGTATCGACGGTCATTCCCGGGATGCGGCGCGCCGGCCACGTTCGCCAGAACGTCGTGGCGACGGAGAAGGGGCAACTGGCGCCGGCCATGCTCTCCAAGCTCGAGCCGCATGCCTGGGAGAAGAACTGGTACCCCGCCTAACCCGTGCGCATCGGCATCGACCTCGGCGGCACGAAGATCGAAGCGATCGCGCTGTCGCCCGGCGGTCAGGAGATCGCCCGCCTGCGGGTGACCACCCCGCGTGACTATGCGGCATGCCTCGACGCCATTGCGGCGCTGGTGCGGGAGCTCGATCGCGCTGGCGGGGCCGCGGGCACGGTGGGCGTCGGTATCCCGGGCACGGTGGTGCCCCAAACGGGGCTCGTGAAGAACGCCAACTCTACCTGGCTCAACGGCCAGCCGCTCGAGCGCGATCTCGCGGGACGGCTGGGCCGCCCAGTGCGGGTCATGAACGACGCGAACTGCTTCGCGCTGTCCGAGGCGACCGACGGAGCGGCCGCGGGAGCGCCGGTGGTGTTCGGCGTGATCCTCGGCACGGGAGTGGGCGGGGGAATCGTGGTGGACGGCCGCTGTCTCCCGGGCGCGAACCTCATTGCCGGCGAATGGGGGCACAATCCGCTCCCCTGGGCTACGCCCGACGAGCAACCCGGTCCGCCGTGCTACTGTGGGAAGCGCGGCTGCGTCGAATCGTGGCTCTCCGGCCCAGGATTCGAGCACGACCATACCGAGCGGACGGGGATCACCGTGTCCGGCCGTGAGATCGTGCGCGCTGCGGCGAGCGGTGACGCGGGCGCCACGGCGACCCTGGCGCGCTACCACGATCGACTGAGTCGCGCCCTCGCATCCCTGATCAACGTGCTCGACCCCGATGTCGTCGTGCTCGGGGGCGGCATGTCGAACCTTCCTGGCCTGCCGGAGGCGACGTCCGCGCTGCTGCCACGCCACGTCTTGGCCGTCGGGGCAAGCTCAGATCCCGTCCTCACCCGTGTCGTGCGCGCCGCGCACGGTGATTCGAGCGGCGTACGAGGGGCGGCGTGGCTTTGGCCCTCCAGCCGGTGAGGCCCCTCGCGCGGCTTTCACGATCCCCGTCTTTCTGAGAATCTCCTTAAACACCAAAACGCGAAAAACCGCAGCGCGCCGCAGGTGACCGTCCTCACGGATGCGGGGGCCGGATGTGTGCATTTTGTACCCGATAGAGAATCGGCGGTCCAACCGCCGATGCGCTCTCCCTCCGAACTCCCCACGCCCTAGAGGAGAAGGAAGGCCTATGAAGGCCGCTCGTCGTCGTTTTGTGGGCATTGTGCTCGTGTGCGGGCTCGCGCTCGCCACCGCCTGCGGCGATCACTCGCCGACTGCACCTCAACCTGCTCCACCTTCGGCCGATCTCATCGGGTCGCTGCTCAGGGCGACGGGGCTGCTCAAATGCTCGGACCTGCCTTACGCGTCGACCACGCAGACGGTCGGGATCGCGGGCGGCATCCTCAGCGCCGGGCCCCATAAACTGATCATCCCGCCGGGCGCGCTCACCCGCCCGACGACGATCACGATGACGCTGCCCACCGGGCTGGGCGTGAACGCCGTCAAGTTCCAGCCGGAGGGGTTGCGGTTCCAGACGCCCGCCGCGCTCACGATGAGCTATGCGAATTGCAGTCTGCTCGGCAAGCTGCTCCCCAAGCGGATCGCGTACACGACGGACAACCTGCAGATCCTTTATTACCTGCTGTCGCTCGACAACCTGTTCAGCAAGTACGTCACGGGGAAGGTCAACCACTTCTCGAGCTACGTTATCGCGTGGTGACGACCGGGCAGGCGGGCGCGCGCGCGGCGGCGCGCCCCGCGGCGGACCTGTTGCACGACGCGCGTGCCCACGAGCGGGCCGCGTGTATTCCCGAGGCGATCCGCTGTTATGATGCGGCGATCGCCACAGCGGACCGCACCGGGGAGCGGACGGTCCTGGCTGAGGCCCTCCGTCGGGTGGCGGTCATGCGCCATCTCCGCAACGAGTCGACCGAAGCGCGCCAACTGTGTCGCCGCAGCTACAGCGTGGCCTGCGACGCCGGCAACGACCTGCTGGCCGCGGAAGCGCTGAACACGCTCGGCGGGCTGGACGTGCAGACCGGCGCGATCGAGGACGCGCGCAGTAACTTCCTCCAGGCGCTGGCGCGAGGGGGTGAGAGCCGCGAGCTGCGCGCCAGGGTCGAGCAGAACCTCGGCATCGTGGCGAACATCCAGGGGAACTTGGACGGGGCGGTCGCGCACTACGAGGGTTCCCTCGAGGCGTACCGGGCCTCGAATGACGAGCACGGTTGCGCGATCGCGTATGCCAACCTGGGGATCGCGCACACCGACCTCCGGCAGTACGAGCGGGCCGAGGGCTACTTCCAACAGAGCTACGAGATCGCCGAGCGGGCGGGCGACGCGCACCTGCAGGGGCAGTGCCTGGTGAATCACGCCGAGGTGCACGTCGTGCGGGGACGCTACGAGGACGCCCGGCGCGACGCCGAAGCTGCCCTCGCCATTTTCGACCAGCTCGACGCTCGCAGCGAAAAGTCCGAGGCCTACCGCATCATCGGCATGGTGTACCGCGAGACGGGCCGCGCCGCGCTCGCGGAATCGCGTCTTCGCTCGGCGATCGATCTGGCGGTGAGCGCCGGCTCCGTGTTGAGCGAAGCGGAGGCGTCGTGCGAGCTAGCGCTGTTGTACCAGGCGATGGGGCGGAACCAGGAAGCGCTCACGCTGCTGAACGCCGCCCACCGCTTGTTCCGCCGGCTCGA
>Ga0137409_10001952_pt1 | contig 22211 bp, 21 predicted proteins | sample CZODoug1_16funga_FD_122059 | JGI IMG/M metagenome (GOLD analysis project Ga0137409, IMG submission 122059) | Vadose zone soil fungal communities from Angelo Coast Range Reserve, California, USA - CZODoug1_16fungal (Hybrid Assembly) | ecosystem: Environmental > Terrestrial > Soil > Vadose zone...
GGAGCAGATCTACGGCCGGCTCGCGCAGGCGACCGCGAACTATCTGAACGCGCCGGCGCAGTTCCGGTCCCGGAACATGCGCTGGGAGTTCAGCGTCGAGAAGGCGGCCAAGGTCCTCGACGACAGCGGCTGGAAGCGCAGCGCCGACGGGATTCGTAGCAAGGACGGCAAGCGGCTGCGCATGCTGTTCCAGACCGCGATCAATGCGCCGCGCCAGAAGACGCAGGCGATCGTGAAGCAGGCGGCGGCCCGGATCGGCATCGATATCGAGCTGAAGTCGATCGTGCCCGCCGTGTACTTCTCGACCGACCCGGCCAACCTCGACACGTCCTCGCACTTCACCGCCGATCTGCAGATGTACAGCTTCAACTCCGGCTCGCCGGACCCGCAGCGATTCATGGATCCCTTCGTGTCGTGGGAGGTCTCGCAGAAGGACAACAAGTGGGCCGGCCGCAACGCGACCCGCTGGCGCAACGACGACTACGACCGGTTCTTCCGGGCTGCCGAGACGGAGATGGATCCGGTCAAGCGCGCCGCCCACTTCATCCGGATGAACGACCTGCTCACCCAGAACGTGGTGATCGTGCCGTTTCTGTGGCGCGGCAACGCGTCCGCGGTCTCGAACCGGCTCCAGGGCACCGAGATCAGCGGCTGGGACTCGAACTGCTGGAACATCGCCCACTGGTACAAGACCGCCTAGGACGGAGGCCGTACCAATGAAGCTCAGCACTGACCGCATCCTGACCACGCACACCGGAAGCCTTCCCCGCGCCCAGGACCTGACGACGACGCTCGAGGCGCTCGACGCCGGCACCATGCCCGATCCGGCGGCCTTCGAGACGCGCGTGCGCCGCGCGGTCGGCGACATCGTCCGGCAGCAGATCGACGCCGGCGTCGACATCGTCAACGACGGCGAACAGGGGAAGGTCGGCTACTCCACCTACGTGCGGCATCGCCTCACCGGCTTCGACGGGAAGGCCGCGGTGCCGGGGCGCGCCGACTGGGCCGACTTCCCCGAGGCGGCCGCGCGCGGCGAGCGGCGCTCGACGATCCTGCGGCCGTCGTGCAACGGGCCGATCGAGTGGAAGGACCGGACGGCGGTCCAGAAGGACGTCGCCAACTTCAGGACGGCCCTCAGCTCGGTGAAGCCGGCCGACGCGTTCATGACGGCGGCCTCGCCCGGCGTCATCGCGCACTTCATGAAGAACGAGCACTACCCGAGCCGGGATGCGTATCTGGCGCGCCTCGCCGACGTCATGAAGGAGGAGTACGACGCGATCCATCGCGCCGGGTTCGTGCTGCAGATCGACTGCCCCGACCTGGCGATGGGGCGGCACCTGATGTTCCACGAGCTGAGCAACGCCGAGTTCCTGAAGGTCGCTGCGGCCAACATCGAGGCGCTCAATCACGCCCTGCGTGACATCCCGGCCGATCGGATGCGCCTGCACCTCTGCTGGGGCAACTACGAGGGCCCGCACCATCGCGACATCCCGCTGCGCGAGCTCCTGCCGGTGGCGCTGAAGGCCAAGCCCCAGGCGCTCTCCTTCGAGGGGGCGAACCCGCGCCACGAGCACGAGTGGGTCGTGTTCCGCGAGATCCGCCTGCCCGACGACCGGGTGATCATTCCGGGCGTGCTCGACTCGACGACCAACTTCATCGAGCACCCGGAGCTGGTCGCCCAGCGTCTCGTCCGCTACGCCGAGATCGTCGGCCGCGAGCGGGTGATCGCCGGCACCGATTGTGGATTTATGACGTTCGCGCGCTCGGTCAACCAGGTGGAGCCCGAGATCGCGTGGGCCAAGTTCCAGGCGATGGCCGAGGGCGCGCGGATCGCGTCCAAGCAGCTGTGGCGCTAGTGGTAGTGCGAGCCGCAGGCCGTCGCGGGGCTTGGGGCTCCGCCGGCCGAGGCGAGCCTATGAACTGGAGGACCGCATGATTCCCGACGAGATCGACGTTCCCCACGCCATCGTCCGCGTCCTCGAGGAAGCGGGCATCCAGTTCGTCTTCGGCATGCCCGGCGGCGACACCGGGCGCATCTTCGACGCGCTCCATGACTCGAAGGCGATCCAGACGGTCCTGGTCCGCCACGAGCAGGTGGGCTCCATCATGGCGGAGATGTACGGCCGGCTCACCGGCAAGCCCGGCGTCGTGATGGGGCAGGGCATCTTCCTCGCGTGTAACGCGCTCTTCGGCACGCTCGAGGCCGTCAAGGGCGCGTCCCCGATGCTGCTGCTCGGCGACTTCACGGATATGGCGCCGTTCATGCACCACTCGCCCTACCAGTCCGGCACCGGTGAGCACGGCAATCACGACCTCCGCAATCTGCTCTCGAGCGCAACCAAGTACACCGCGGCCGTCTCGGAGCCGAAGCAGGCCGTGCAGACGATCCAGCTCGCCATCAAGCACGCGACCACGGGCACGCCGGGACCCGTGGCGGTCGTCTTCAGCAGCCGGTCGCTCGGCGGAACGGTGAAGACCCGGCGGCCGCCCCGGGTTCACGAGACCACTCGACATCTGGCGCACGGGCTGGCGAAGCCCGCGGCGTCCGACGTGACGCAGGTGGCCGACGCGCTCCTGGCCGCGTCGAGCCCGGTGATCATCGCGGGCAACGGCGTGCACGCCGCGCGCGCCTGGACCGAGCTCGCCGAGCTGGCCGATCTGCTGGCGATTCCGGTGGCGACCACCGCGACCGGCAAGAGCGCCATGGCGGAAGTGCACGCGCAGGCGCTCGGCGTCTTCGGGAACTGGGGCCAGGCGGTGGCCAACGAGGTGGTCTCGAACGCCGACGCGGTGCTGGTCGTCGGCTCGCGTCTGGCGCCGACCGACACCTGCTTCGAGAACCCCGAGCTGCTCGACGCCGACCGCCAGACCTTCCTGCAGATCGACGTGGAGCCGCTCAACGTGGGCCGGCACTACCCGGTGAAGGGCGCGATCGTCGCCGATGCCCGCGACGCGCTCGCCGCGCTGATCGCCGAGCTGAAGCCGCGCCTGACCGCGGCTCGTGGCGAGGCCGGCCGCCGGCGCGCGGCGCACCTGGCCGAGCTCAAGACACTGCACCGCTTCTTCGCCGAGCCGGAGCAGCGCCTGGAGGACGTCCCGCTCCGGCCGGAGCGCGTCATCACCGAGCTGGGGCGCCGGCTCGGCGAGCGCGCCCTGGTCACCATGGATGCCGGTGCCAATCGCCTCTACATGACGCACTACTTCCAGAGCCGGGGCCCGGGCATCGTCTATCAGCCGTCGTCGATCGGCGGCATGGGCTACGCCTTGCCGGCCGCCATGGCCGCCAAGCTCGCGAGCCCCGAGCGCGACTGCGTGGCCGTGTGCGGCGACGGCGGCTTCGCGATGACGATGAACGCGCTCTTCACCGCCGCTCAGTACCGGATTCCGGTCGTCACCGTCATCCTCAACAACAGCGTCCTCGGCTGGGTCAAGGACGGCCAGCGGCGGCGCGGCAACCGCTTCATCGCCTCCGAGCTCGGGCGCACCGACTACGCGAAGATCGCGCAGGCGATGGGCTGCGTGGGCATCCGCGTCGAGAGCGTCAAGGACCTGGTCGGGGAGCTCGGTCGGGTGAACGGCGCCAAGGAGCCCGTCGTGCTGGACGTCGTCACGACCGAGGACGCGCCCTTCTGGCAGGTCCAGTCGCCCTTCGCCAAGGAGGGCCCGGGCGGCGAGTGACGCGTGCGCCACACGAAGCGAGAGGTCCTGGCTCGCACGCGACGGGAGTTCGCGACCCTCGATCGCCGGGTCTCGCGTCTCCAGCCGGCCGACTGGAAACGCCGCGTGCCCCGGCCGCCCACGCGCGACCCGTGGACGGTCAAGGACGCCCTCGCCCACATCGTCTACTGGAAGGAGCACAGCGCGCGCGTCTTTCGCGGCGAGCGGCGGCTACCGGAGATGCGCGGCCTCGACGTGAATCAGATCAACCGGCTCGTGTACGTGCGCTGGCGGCGCCGGCGTCCGCTCGAGCTGGTGACGTGGCATCGCCGCGTTCACCTCGACGTGCTGAAGACGCTCGCGCGCAATCCTTCGGCGTGGTTCAGCGGCCGGCAGCGGTCACCGGCCTGGCCGCTCGACTTCGACGGGCACTCGGCGGCGCATCGAACGCGCGACATCGAGGCGGCGCTGACACGGGAGCGCGTCAGCGGGCGCCGGCCCCGGTGAGGCCGAGCACGAAACGGTCCAGCACCAGGTGGAAGGCGACGGCGGTCGGGATGCCCACGAGGAGCGCCGCCGCCATGAGGGCGCCCCAGAAGAAGATGTCGCCCCGGATGAGCATCGTCGGTAGCCCCACCGTGATGACCTTCTGGTCCACCGGAGACGCGAACACCACCGCGTAGAGATATTCCTGCATCGACAGGGTGAAGGCGAAGACCGCCGTCGTCGCGATCCCCGGGAGGCTCGGGGGCAGCACGATTCGCACGAAGCCTCCCGCCAGCCCGCAGCCGTCGAGCCAGGCCGCCTCCTCGAGCTCGCGGGGCACCGCCCGGAAGAAGCCGGTCAGGAGCCACGTGCAGAACGGGATCGTGAACGTCGGGTACAGGACGACCAGCGCCCACCACGTGTCGCTCAGCCCGAGCCGGGCCACGACCGGCACCAGGGGCAGGAAGAGGGCGATCGGCGGCACCAGATACGTCATGAACATGGCGATGCCGGTGGACTCCGCGCCGGGCAGCCGCAGGCGGCCGAGCGCGTACGCCGCCGGGACCGCCGCCAGGAGCGTGATGGCGACGGCGCCGACGGACACCAGCGCGGTGTTCATCGCCCAGAGACCGAACCACGTCTGGGTGAACAGCAGGTCGAAGTGCTTGAGCGTGGGCGGCAAGTTGAACCACAGCGGGAATTTCATGCTGTAGAGATCGCGCTCGTGCTTGAAGGCGGTGATCGTCATCCACGCCAGGGGGAAGAGCGCGATCAGCACGAAGGGCGCGAGCGCCGCGTAGATCCCCCCGTACCGGAGCGCGCGCCGCCGCCGCGACGTCACGCGGAGCCGCCTCAGTGCATCACGCCGGCAACGCTCAGGCGGTCGCGGCGGACGTGAGGAAGCGCTCGGGGCGAAAGGGCGCCAGGATCGGGCTCGGCGCGTCGCGGACGATCTCGTCCGCCACGAGACGACCGAGCAGGGGCCCCAGCGTGATCCCGCTGTGCGTCGCGATCATCCACGCGTTGGTGAAGCCCGGGATCCGGCCGGCGATGGTATGCCGATCGCCCGGCATCGGCCGCACGCCCATGCGACGGTCGGCAACCTTCAGCTGGCGCGCCGCCGGAAAGACGCGGGCGGCGCGCTCGAGCAGGAGCTCGCCGAGCGCGACCGGCGAGCCGGAGTTCGAGGCCAGCGTGTCGACATCCTCGGCGCCGAGCAGAAGCCCGCCGGTGGCATCGGGCCGCAGGTGGAGGCCGGGCGCGTGCACGACGCGGCGGAGCGGAGCCGACGTGGGTGAGGTGACCGCCAGCAGCCCGGGGACGCGATCGACCGGAATGACCGCGCCCAGGGGCTCCAGGAACGCCTGCGTCGACGGACCCACACAGACGAGGACCGACTGCGCGGCCAGCTCGCCGTGGTCCGTCACGATCGCCTCGATGCGATCGCCGCCGGCACGCAGTGAGCGAACGGCCCTACCCCCCCGGACGTCGGCGCCGCGCGCCGACGCGGCGGCCAGGAGGCGTCCGATCAGCTTCGGGGCGTCCAGCCAGGCGTCGGCGCCATAGAACGCCACTTCGCCGACGTAGTCCGGGATCGCGAGACCGGGCTCGAGCTCCCGGGCGCGGTCACGCGTGATGAACTCCGCGGGGTAGCCCCGGCTCGCCAGGCGATGGACGCGCTCACGAAGCTCGCGCTCGTCGGCACCGCTCTCCGCCCACTCGAGCGACCCGCCCTCGTGATGGCCGGCGTCGCCGCCGAGCTCCTTCGACAGCTCGCGGTGGGCGGTCATCCCGGCCGCGTTGAGCCGATGGTAGACCTCGGGCTCCTTCCGGACCGAGTTCAGCCAGGCGAACGAGGCGCCGCTCGTTCCGCTTCCCGGCGCGCCTGCGTCGAGCGCGAGCACCCGCGCTCCGGCCCAGGCCGCCGCGTACACGGCCGAGGCGCCCACGACTCCCAGGCCAACGATCGCGACGTCGTAGTCTCTCATCGACGACCTCCCCGGAACGATCCCGTGATCCACCGCCTGGGCATTATAGGGTTCTCCGCGCCGGCGCGCTCGGCGTCGACGCGCTCAGCTCGAGGACGCGGCCTCGATCCGGGTGCCGCCGCGCATGAAGGACGCCCCGAGCGCCACCAGCATGAGCACGAGGCAGGCGAGGTAGATGACGTTCATTGCCGACACGAAGGCCCGGGGGTCAGCGGCGCTGGGCGTGGCGTCGGCGACCCCCGAAAAGTAGCGGAACGCCAGCGTCAGCAGAACACCCCCCAGCGAAATACCGAGCAGCGCCGAGATCCCAAAGACGGTCTGAACCATCCCGGTCGCGAAACCGCGGTACTCGCGGGGCACCGATCCGATGATCGCCGCCTGGTTCGGGGTGTTGAAGAACCCGGAGCCGACGCCGACGAGCGCCATCATGATCGTCGGCAGGAGCCAGTGCGAATCCACACGCAGGAAGAGCCCGATGGCGAAGGCGGCCATCGTCGACAGGACACCGATCGAGGCCGGCGCCCGCGGTCCGATCCGGTCGGTGAGCTGGCCACTCACCGTGGCCAGGCAGATCGTGAACACGGGCGCGGCCAGGAAGATGAGCCCCATGAACGAGGGCGAGAAGTGGAGCACGTCCTGGATGTAGAAGGGCATCAGGAAGCTGAGCACGCTGATCGTGGTGGCGATGAGCAAGAGGCTCAGGATGCTGAAGGTGAACATGCGGATCCGGAACAGCGCGAGGTTCACGACCGGGCTGACCGCCCGGCGCTCGTGGGCGAGGAAGCCGACGAGGGTCGCAGCGAAGACCAGCGCCATGATCCCGGCACGCCCGGCACCGAGGGTCTGCGCGCTTCGCCGGTCGAGCAGCAGCGTGAGGAGCACGGTGAGGGTGATGAGCAGCGTCGCGCCCAGGTAGTCGATCGACAGCGCCCGCCCTGCCGTGGTCGTTCGCCGCTGCGCTCGCATGAGGGTCAGAACGACTCCGGCCAGCCCCATCGGAACGAGCAAAAAGAAGATCCAGCGCCAGCTCACCAGGTCGATGACGAGCCCACCGAGCGGAGGACCGAGGAGCAGGCCGGAATGAAACCCCATGGTCATGTAGCCGTTGGCCCGCCCCTCCGAGCCCTGGGGCATGGCCTCCATGGCCAGCACGCGCGTCGCCGAGGAGATCATCGCCGCCCCCAGCCCTTGCACGAGTCGGAACAGGATGAGGACGAACGCGTTGGGCGCGAGCCCGCAGGCGAGGGAGCTCACGGTCATGATCGCGAAGCCGAGCCCGTAGATCCAGTACCGCCCGTGGATGTCGCCGAGACGGCCGAAGACGACCGAGAGGCTGATCCCGGCGAGCTGGTACACGATGAGCGCCCAGGAGATGGCGAGGATGTCGGTGTGCAGCGCGCTGGCGAGCGTCGGCAGCGAGACGATGAAGATCCGCGTGGCCACGCCCGTGATGAACTGGCCCATGATCGCGTTGGCGAGGAGGAGCCGGTCCGTGCGAGCGGTCACGGAGGACACATTATCAGCCCGGCCAAGGGCGGTTGGCGTAAGATTGCCGGCCATGAGCGAGGAGACGCTCCGGAAGATCGCGATGCAGGTGCGGAACTGGGGCCGGTGGGGCGCGGACGACGAGATCGGGACCCTGAACTTCATCACGCCGGAGGCGGTCGCGGCGGCCTGCCGGCTCGCCACCACCGGCAAGGTGTTCGCGCTCGGGATCCCGCTCCAGCGTGAGGGGCCGCAGAGCGGAACGCGCCAGCGCTTCAACCCGATCCACACGATGTTCCGCGACGGCGGCGACGTGCCGAAGACGCCCGCGGAGGTCGTGGCGATGCAGGGCTACGGCGGCTCCGACGACTGGATCGTCATGCCGCTGCAGTGCGTGACCCAGTGGGACAGCCTCGCCCACGTCTTTTACGAGGGGAAGATGTACAACGGCTACGACGCCGCCCTCGTCACCAGCAGCGGCACCGCGAAGAACAGCATCGACAAGACCAAGAGCCGCATCGCCGGCCGCGGCGTCCTGCTGGACGTCGCGCGGTGGAAAGGCGTGCGAGCGCTCGAGCCGGGCTACGCGATCACGCCCGAGGATCTGGACGCCACCGCCGCGGCCCAGAAGGTGGAGGTCCGGCGCGGCGACCTCTTGCTGATCCGCACGGGCCACATGTCCCGCTACCTCGACCGGAAGGACTGGCGCAACTACGACCTCGACGATTCGCCGGGGGTGTCGGTGCACACCGCACCGTGGATGCACGCCCGGGAGATCGCGGCGGTAGCCGCCGACAACTACGCGGTCGAGGTGCGACCCTCACAGCTGCCCCCGTTCCGGAGCCCCTTCCACATCTGCGCCATCCCGAACATGGGGCTGACGCTCGGCGAGATCTTCTATCTCGAGGAACTGGCCGCGGACTGCGCCGCCGACGGACGCTACGCGTTTCTGCTCGTCGCCTCGCCGTTGCCCGTCACGCGGGGAGTGGGCACGCCGATCAACCCTTACGCCATCAAGTGATCCGGCGCCGGTGCTGATCCGGGAGGTCCGGGCCGACCACTACTGCATCCCGCTGCCGGTGGCGCTGTCCGACAGCACGCACGGGACGATCCGAAGCTTCGAGCTGGTCACCGCGCGGGTGCGCGACGACGAGGGCGCCGAGGGCACGGGCTACACCTACACCGTCGGGACCGGCGGCGCGGCCGTGCACGCGCTGGTCGCGCGCGATCTGGCGCCGGTCCTGGTCGGACGCGACGCCGACCGCATCGAGATTCTGTGGCAGGCCATGTGGTGGGCGCTCCACTACGGCGGCCGCGGCGGCGCCCAGTCGCTCGCCATCTCGGCGGTCGACATCGCGCTGTGGGACCTGCGCGCCCGCCGCCACGGCGCGCCGCTCTGGCGTCAGCTGGGCGGGTTCGATCCGCGCGTGCCGTGCTACGCCGGCGGCATCGATCTCGACTTCCCGCTCGACGCGCTGCTGCGCCAGACGGACGAGAACCTGGCGCGCGGCTTTCGCGCGATCAAGATGAAGGTCGGGCGCCCGTCGCTCCAGGACGACGTGGCCCGCGTGCGCGCGATGCGCGCCCATCTCGGTCCGGAGTTCCCGCTGATGGTCGACGCCAACATGCGCTGGAGTGTCGACGAGGCGATCCGCGCCGCGCGGGCTCTGGCCGACTGCGCGCCGGTGTGGCTGGAGGAGCCGACGATCCCCGACGACGTGCCGGGCCACGTCCGCATCGTGCGCGAGGGCGGCGTGCCCATTGCCGCCGGCGAGAACCTCCACACCGTGTACGAGTTCCGCCAGCTGATCGCGGCCGGCGGCGTCACGTTCCCGGAGCCCGATGTGACGAACTGCGGCGGCGTCACCGCGTTCATGAAGGTGTGCCACCTGGCCGAGGCGTTCCACCTGCCCGTCACCTCGCACGGCGCCCACGACCTGACCGTGCACCTGCTGGCCGGGGTTCCGAACCGCTCGTACCTCGAGGTCCACGGCTTCGGGCTCGACCGGTTCATCGCCGAGCCGCTCCAGATCGAGGCCGGGCTGGCCGTCGCGCCCGACCGGCCGGGCCACGGTGTCGAGCTCGACTGGAAGACGCTCGAGACCGTCCGGGTGCAATGATCCCCGAGAAAGTCGTGACCGTGCTGCTCTCGGTGCTGATCGTCGTCCTGGTCGCGGTGGTTCAGGAGCGTTCCCGGCACCTTGCCGCGATCATCGCGACGATGCCCCTGACGGCGCCCTTGGCCATGTGGATCGTGTTCTCCGGGAGTCGAGGCGACCAGCGCCAGACCGCCGACTTCGTCGGCTCCATGATCGCCGGCTTCGTGGGCAGCCTGGTCTTCGCGCTGGCCTGCTGGCTCGGCTTCCGACGCGAATGGGGCTTCCTGATGACCCTGGCGCTCGCCTCGGCGATCTGGCTGGCGATCGTGCTCGTTCCCCGCTGGCTCGAATCCGCGCCGCGTTGAGGGCGTGCGACTCACCGCCGGCGGCGAGGGGCGGGAATCGTCGGAGGGACTGAATGGGTATCGAGCTGAGCCGTGAGGAGATCGACCGCTACCTGAACGCCGCGCCACGGGGCATTCTGTGCGTGACGCGCGACGGGCTCGCGCCGCTCGCGCTGCCGATGTGGTTCGCCTGGGTGGACGGCAAGGTCGTCATGCACACGAGCCTCAAGAGCAAGAAGGTCGCCGCCGTCCGCAAGCACCCTGACGTCTCGTTCCTCGTCGAGTCCGGCGAGCACTACTGGACCCTCAAGGCCGCCCTGATCATCGGCGCGTGCGAAATCGTCGACGATCAGGCGGGGGCTCGCGCCTGGATGTCGCGCATCGAGGGGGTGAAGCCGCTCTACCGGGAGCAGCTCTTTCCGAAGGAGCTGCCGTCGCACCTGCAGAAGTTCTACGCGCAGGATCGCGCCGCGCTCGTCATCACCCCGAAGTCCATCACGTCGTGGGATTTTGCCAAGGTGAGACGCTGAGAGGGCGAACGTAGATCGGGTCAGACCGCGAGGTACGCGCGGCGCACCTCGTCGTTGCCCACGAACTCCGCCATGGTGCCCTGGTAGCGCACCATGCCCTTCTCGAGGACGTAGACCCGGTCGCCCAGCTCGCTCACGAAGTGGACGTTCTGCTCGGCGACGAGCATCGTCAGCCCCGTGCCCCGGAGCCCGGCGAGCTGCGTGGCCAGCATCTCGACGACGAGCGGCGCCAGCCCTTCCGACGGCTCGTCCAGGAGCAGGAGCGACGGGTTCCCCATCAGCGTGCGGGCGATCGTGAGCATCTGCTGTTCGCCCCCGGAGAGCCGGCCCGCCGGCCGGTCGCGAAGGGTACGCAGATGCGGGAACAGGTCGAAGACGCGATCGGCCGTCCACGGCTCGCCGGCCCTGTCTCCCCACGTGCGCCGGGCCACCTCGAGATTCTCGCGGATGGTGAGGTTGCCGAAGATGCGGCGCTCCTCCGGCACGTAGCCCATCCCGAGGCGGGCGATGCGGAAGGGCGCGAGCCCCGTCAGCGACCGCCCCCCGAGCGTGATCTGCCCCGATCGCGGGGGCACGAGACCGATGATGCTCTTGAGGGTCGTGGTCTTGCCGGCGCCGTTCCGGCCCAGCAGGCACACGACCTCGCCCGCGGCGACCTCGAGCGAGAGATCGAACAGGATATGGCTGTCGCCGTAGTACGAATCGATCCCGCTGACCTCGAGCAGCCGCATCAGTGCGCCGTCTTCGACCGATGGCCGAGATACACGCGCTGCACCTCGGGGTCGCCGCGCACCTCGAGCGGCGTCCCCTCGGCGATCACCCCGCCCTGGTGCAGGACGGTGATGCGCCGAGCGACCGCGAAGACGACGTCCATGTCGTGCTCGGTGAACACGATCGTCAGCCGCGCGTCGGCGGCGATGGCCGCCGCCAGCGCCATGATCTCGTGGCGCTCCCGCGGCGCCATCCCGGCGGTCGGCTCGTCCAGCATGAGGAGCTGCGGCTCGCTCGCGAGGGCCAGGGCCAGCTCGAGCCGTCGCTGATCGCCGTGCGACATGATGCCGCTCGGCTTGGCAGCCTGCGCGCCGAGTCCGACGCGGTCCAGCAGAGTCATCGCCTCGTCCCGGTAGAGCCGACGGGCCGGGCGAAAGATGTCGAGATGCCGCCGGTGATGGGTCAGAAGCGCCGTCTGGACGTTCTCCAGCGCCGTGAGTCGGCGAAAGATGCTGGTGACCTGGAACGTCCGCGCCAGCCCCCGGCGACAGAGCGCCTGGGGCGGCAGGCCGCTGACCTCGGCTCCTCTGAAGAAGATCTGCCCGGAGTCGTGCGGGAGATCGCCGGTGATCAGGTTGAAGAGCGTGGTCTTGCCGGCACCGTTCGGTCCGATGATCGCTCGCAGGTCGCCCTCGGGCACCGCGAGGTCCACACCGTTCACGGCCTGGACCCCGCCGAAGTGCTTCCGGAGGCCGACGGTCTGGAGGACTAGCGCGCCGCCCGGATCCGCCATGACCGCCTCTGGAGAAGCCCGACGAAACCCTGCGGCAGCGCCACCACGACGAGGACGACGGCACTGCCGAGGAAGAGCGGCCAGTACACCGGCCACTGGCGCGCGATGAACGTCTCGAGGATCTTGAAGCCCACGGCGCCGGCCAGTGGACCGAAGAACGACTGGATCCCGCCCAGCAGCACGACCACGAGCGGCTCGAACGACTTGTTCAGGTACGCGAAATCGGGAAAGACGCTGCCGTTGAAGAACGCGAAGAGCCCGCCGGCCAGGCCCGAGAAGAAGCCGGACAGCACGAACGCGAAGAGCTGGTGACGGCGGACGTTCACCCCGATGAAGCGGGCGCGCCGCGGGTTCTCGCGAATCGCCCTGAGCGCGTAGCCGAAGGGCGAGTCGACGATGGCGCGCAGCGCGAGCATCGCCAGCCCGGCCACCGCGAAGGTGAAGTAGCAGTAGGCGAGGGGGGACTTGAGCGCCGGCGGCGGCCAGACGTTCAGGATGCCGTCGTCACCGCCGGTGAGGGTCTTCCACTTGAAGAGCACCGTGAAGACGATCTGGGCGAAGGCCAGCGAGAGCATGGCGAAGTACGTCTGCGTGAGGCGCACGATGAAGAAGCCGAAGAACAGGGCGCCGGCGGCCGCCACGAACGGGGCCGTCGCCAGGGCGAGCGGCATGGGCCACGCGGCCTGCTTGACGAGGAGCGCCGCCGCGTAGGCGCCGAGCGCGAAGTAGGCGGCGTGGCCGAACGAGACCATGCCGCCGAAGCCCATCAGCAAGTTGAAGGCGGTCGCGAAGAGGGCGACGATCGCGATCTCGGTCATCACGACCACCAGGAAGCTCGGCAGCACGAGCGGCAGCACCAGGAGGAGGGCGAGCGCGACGAGCCAGCGCACGGAGGTCACGCGGCTATTCTTCCGGCCGCCCCAGGAGGCCCCAGGGGCGAACGATCAGGACGACCGCCATGATCGCGAAGAGCAGCACGATCGACACCGCCGGGAACACGAGGATCCCGAAGGACTGTAGCTCGCCGACCAGGAGCGCGCTGATGAAGCTCCCGGCGAAGCTGCCGAGCCCGCCGATGACCACCACCACGAACGCGGTCGTGAGCACGTCGCTGTCCATGCCGAGCGCCACCGCCACCGTCGGCGCCGAGAGCGCGCCGCCGAGCCCGGCCAGCCAGCTCCCGAAGATGAACACCTGCGTGTAGAGCGTCGCCACGTCGACGCCCAGCGCGCCGAGCATCTCCCGGTCGACGGTGGCCGCGCGGATCAGCATGCCCCAGCGCGTCCGGTAGAAGACGATCCAGAGCGCGATCGCGACCACCGGGGCGAGCCCGAGCACGAGCAGGTAGTAGGAGGGAAACGGCTGGCCGAAGATCCGTACCGACCCCGCCAGCGCGTCGGGGCGCGCCACGCTCTTGTTGTCGGGCCCCCACACGAGCAGGACGAGCGTGCCGATGACCAGGATCAGCCCGAAGGTGAGGATGAGCTGCAGGAGCGGCTCGCGGTGGTAGATGCGCCGGAGAAGCGTGACCTCGATGACGCCGCCCAGGAGCCCGACGCCCAGCGGCGCCAGGACGAGGGCGACCCAGAACATGGCCTGGTGCGCGGGCAGCGTCTCGACCAGCGTGACCATCAGGTAGGCGCCGACCATGTAGAAGCTGCCGTGCGCCAGGTTCACGATGCGGGTCACGCCGAAGATGAGCGACATCCCCACCGAGACCAGGAAGAGGAACATGGCCACCGACAGCCCGCTCATCACCTGGACGACGATGAGCGGACCGTTGGTGATCCAGGGGAACAGGCTGGTTACGGCGTCCACACTCCGGCTACTTCTTCTGCTTGGCCGCCGCGGCCGCCCGGAGGTCCTTCACCTCCTCGCAGCTGCGCGCGACCTCCTTGCCCTGGATCTCCTCGATGTCGGTGGCGAACGGCTTACCCTGGGCGTCGAGCTTCACGACGCCGAGCCACTGCGGCGGCAGCGCCTGCTGATCGCAGCCGCGCATGACCACCGTGCCCCACGGGAAGTCCATCTCGAACCCTTCGCTCAGCACGCCGATGACCTTCTCCGTATCCGTGCTCTTCGCCCGCTTGATCGCTTCCGCGATGATGTAGGCGCTCGCGTAGCCCCAGGAGGCGCCGAGCTTGGGCTGCGGGTCCTTCAGCCCCTTCGCGGTGGCCCACTCCGTGTACTTCTTGGTCCACGCCTCGAGCTTGGGGTGGCGCTTGTGAAGCCCGGCGTCGTACCAGGCGAAGGGCGTGGCGATCGCGCCGACCGGGGCCTCCTTGCCGAGTGGATCGAGCTCGTCGGGATTGCCCACCGAGGGCGCGACGAGCCGCATCTTCTCGAAGAGGCCGAAGGGGCGCGCCTGCTTCACGAACGCGATGGACTGGGCGCCCCACACCGAGCTGAAGAGCCCTTCGGCGCCGGACTGGAGCAGCGCCGTGATGTACGAGCTGTGGTCGCTTTCGCCGAGCTTGGGCCAGTTCAGCTGGACGAACTCGACGTCCGGCTTGAGCTTCTTGAGATAGGTCGAGAACTCCTCCCACATGTTGTGGCCGTACTCGTAGTCGGGCGAGATGTTCGCCCACTTCTTGATCGGCAGGGTCGCCGCCTTCTTCGCGGCCACCCGCACGTACTGGTTCACGTTGTTCGTGGTGTGGGCGATGTACCGGTGGCCGTCGTCCCACGTGAGCCGCGAGGTCTGGCAGTGGGTGGCGAAGTACAGGATCTTGGTGTCCTTCGCGTACGCGGAGATGGCGAGGCCCACCGAGCTCGAGATGCACCCGGCCAGGAAGTCGACCTTATCTTGAAGAACAAGCTCGCGGGCGGCCTTGACGGCCTCGTCGGGCTTCAGCTTGTCGTCGCGATGAATGAACTCGAGCGGCCGGCCGAGAACGCCGCCGGCGTCGTTGATCTCCTTCGTCGCCAGCGCCAGGCCTTCCTTGTAGGGGAAGGTGTAGACCGTGGCGACGCCGCTATAGGAGTTGATCTCGCCGATCTTGATCGGCTTGGGCTGCGCGCCGGCGCGATCGGGCCCGGGCAGGACACCGAGCAGAGCGACGACGCCGATGCCCGCGAGGGTGCTACGAAGCCGTGGTCGCATGGTGCACCTCCTGATGCCGCCTCGAGCCGGGATGGATGTTCGAAGTGGCCAGCAATGTGCCCCGGCTCCCGAGCGTGGTCAAGAGGGTTCGTGATTGACGCGCCGGAGCGTCTGTCGCAGGATCGGGCCGAGGTCATCGGCGCCCATGAAACCTACCGTGCTTCCGTCGCTGGCCACGACCGTGGTCGGCAGCTTTCCCCAGCCCGAGTGGCTCGTCGACCGGGCGGCGCTGCTCTCGGGAGGCGTGCCGCGTGTCCCGCGCCCGACGCTCTGGCGCATGCCCGACGAGCTCAGAGAGCTGGCCCAGGACGATGCCGTTCGGCTGGCCGTGCGCGATCTGGAGCGAGCCGGCGTCGATATCGTGAGCGACGGCGAGGTACGCCGGGAGAGCTACTTCAGCTGGCTGGCGCCGGCGCTCACGGGGCTCGACGTGGAAAACCCGGGGACGGCGATGAGCCGCGTCGGGCGCCCGACGCCGGTCCCGCGGGCGGTGGGCCCCATCACGCGGCCGAAGCCGGTGCTGGCGCGGCACACGGCGTTCTTGCGAGGGGAGACGGACCGCCCGATCAAGATCACGATACCCGGCCCGTTCACGCTGACCGCGCTGACGCAGAACGAGCACTACCGTGACGCGCCGAGCCTCGCGATGGCGTACGCCGCCGTCGTCAACGAGGAGCTGCGTGACATCAAGGCCGCCGGCGCCGACTTCGTCCAGCTGGACGAGCCCTATCTGCAGGCCTGGCCCGATCACGCCCGGGAATACGGCGTTGCGGCCATCGATCGCGCCCTGGAAGGGATCGCCGGGCCGACGGTGGTCCACCTCTGCTTCGGCTACGCCCACACCGTGCGCGAGAAGCCCAGTGGCTATTCGTATCTGCCCGAGCTGGAGCGCTGCCGCGCCACCCACATTTCCATCGAGGCGGCGCAGCCGCGGCTCGATTGCGCCATCCTGAGCGCCCTGCCGTCGAAGACGATCGTCTTCGGGGTGCTCGACCTGGGCGACCCCAGGGTCGAGACGCCCGAGGTCGTGGCCGACCGCATCCGCGCGGCCCTGGCTCACGTGCCGCCGGAGCGCCTCGTGCCGGCGCCGGACTGCGGCATGAAGTACCTGCCGCGCGAGCGGGCAGTTGGCAAGCTCGAGGCCCTGGTGGCGGGCGCGCGGCTGGTGCGCGCCCGGCTCGGCGCCTGATGGCGTTTCGCGAGGACTTCTGCTATGGTCCGGAGCCTTGACGTGCATGACGTTATGTCCCGTCTGCGGATGAGGGACAGGAGGTCGGGATGATCGATCACACGAGCGATCCGAAGCATGCCACGAGCGTCGACCGGCGGACTTTCCTCAAGCGGGTCGGCACGGCTGCGGCGAGCGCCGCGATCGCGTCGCGGCTTCCGGCCCCGGGATCCGTCCATGCCCAGGACGCCACGCTGAGACCGGATCCGGCCGCCAAGCGCGGCGGCACGCTTCGCTACGGAGTTCACACGGCGCCCGCCCACTTCGACGTGCATCAGTCGGGCACGGTCGCCAACATCGGAGCCCAGAGCCCGATGTACGACACCTTGCTCCGGCGGAGCCCGAAGGACGGGCAGACGATCATCCCCGACCTGGCCTGGAAGTGGGACATCTCGCCGGACGGAAAGAAGTACACGTTCCACCTGCGCAAGGGCGTGAAGTTCCACGACGGCGCCGACTTCACCGCCGAGGATGTGAAGGCGACATACGATCGAATCGCCCATCCGCCGAAGGGCGTGGTCATTCCTCGCACGCCGCTGTTCGCGACGGTGAGCGAAATCGTCGTGATCGATCCGCACAAGATCGAGTTCCGTATGAGCGAGCCGCGGCCGAAGGCATTCATGCTGGGGGCCTTCGCCAGCGGCTGGAACATCATCGTGCGGAAGAAGAGTCTGGAGGAGAACGGGGGCAATCTCCGCCAGGTCATGGCCTACCCGGGGACCGGGCCCTTCAAGCACGTGTCCCGCAAGGACAAGGAAGTCTGGATCATGGAGCGGAACCCCGACTACTGGAACAAGGGGCTTCCGCTGGTCGATCGGCTCGAGATCTATCACATGCCGCCGTTCTCGGCGGAGCTGGGCGCGGCCTTCCTCTCCGGCAAGCTCGACTACGCCCGGCTCCTGGACCCGGTGTCCTGGCGCAAGGGGAAGGAGATGCAGGGCGTGTCGGCGGCCGCCTTCAACCAGAGCGTGATCCAGGCCGTCTGGATGAACATGAAGAAGAAGCCGCTCGCCGACGCGCGGGTGCGCCGGGCCATGCATCTCGCGATGGATCGGCACACCCTGATCGAGGTCGTGAAGGACACCGCGCCCATGCAGGTGGGCGGCTTCGACTATCCGTTCCACCCGATGTCCACACCGCTCGCCGAGCTCGAAAAGAAGCTCGGCTACCAGAGAGACATCAAGCCCGCCGTGCAGGAGGCACGCCGCCTCATGAAGGAGGCCGGCTACGCCCAGGGCATCAAGGGGCTCGACTTCGTGGTGCGCGACGCCAACACCTTCAAGCTCTGGGCAGTCGCCATCCAGGCGATGCTCAAGGAGCACATCAACATCGAGTGCAATCTCAGGGTCGTCCAGATCTCGAACTGGTTCGAGGAGGTCGGCGGCGGCAACTTCGACCTGGGCATCAGCGCCATCGTCTCCACGCTGATGGACCCGTCCGACTATTTCACCGCGTGGTACGGCAAGGACGGCCCGCAGAACTACTCGTACTGGACCAACCCGGCGTTCCACGACCTCACGAATCAGATCGATCGCGAGCTCGACGACAACCGGCGTAAAGCGCTGGTCCGCAAGGGCGAGGACATCCTCGAGCAGGATCCGCCGCTGATTCCGGTCGCCTACGAGCAGATCTACGACGCCTGGTACAACAAGGTCCACGGCCAGAATCCATCGACGTACTTCGGGATCTACGACGTCGTGCGGTGGGATCAAGCCTGGCTCACATGAGGGCCGGCGCGTAGCACGTGCGGAAGTACCTGGCGCGCCGGGCAGTGTACGCCGCCGTCACGCTGCTCGGCGTCTCGCTCAGTGTCTTCGTGATCCTCCGGGTCCTGCCCGGGGATCCGCTCGTGGCCATCCTCGGCGTCGAGGGCCACGCGCAGATGCGGCCGGCCGACCGCGTGCGCATCATGGCCGACCTGGGTCTCAGCGACCCTCTGCCGGTCCAGTACGCTCACTGGCTCGTCGACATCGGCGCCGGCCGGCTGGGTAAGTCGTTCTTCCGCGGCGACACCGTGGCCGATCTGATCCGGCATCGCGGCCCGATCAGCGCCGAGATCGGCGTGCTGGCGCTCATCGTCTCCTGGCTCGTCGGGCTCCCGGTCGGGATCCTGAGCGCGTTCAAGCCGAACTCCATGCCCGACGGCCTCGCCCGCGCGCTCTCAGTCCTCTTCATCGCCATCCCGGGCTTCTGGCTCGGCATGCTCATCGTCCTCGCGCTGCTCTTCTGGTTCGGCTACAAGGCGCCCATCGTGATCGTCCACTTCTGGCAAGACCCGTGGCAGAACTTGCAGATCGTCATCGGCCCGGGCGTCGTCCTCGGCCTGGCCCAGGGCGCCTACATCGCCCGTATGTCGCGCTCGTGTCTCCTCGAGGTCATCAGCGAGGACTTCGTGCGGACAGCCCGCGCCAAGGGGCTCCGGGAAGGGCTCGTCGTGATGCGCCACGCCCTGCCCAACGCGCTCCTGCCGGTCATCACGATCTCGGGCGTGCTCCTGGGCTTCGTGCTGGGCGGCTCGGTGGCGGTCGAGCAGGCGTTCGGAGTCCCGGGCCTCGGGCGGGCGCTCGTCACCGCGGTGATCGAGCGCGACATCATCGTGGTGCAGAATGTCGTGCTCCTGTACGCGGTGATCTTCGTCGCCGTGAACGTCCTGGTTGACCTCAGCTACGCGTGGCTCGACCCGCGCATCCGGTACAGCTGATGGGCGGGGGAGGCGAGACCATGAGGGCCAGCCGGTGAGCGGGCGCGCGATCGACGAGTCGCTGGCGGCGGGCGTCCGCGGCGATTCTCACCTCAAGGCCGTGCTCGTCGAGCTGGTCCGGTTCAGCCGCCGCAACACGCTGGCGGCCCTCGGCGGCCTCGTCGGCGGCGTGATCATCTTCGTCGCGCTGGCGGCGCCGCTCCTGGCGCCCCGCGACCCGCTCAAGGCGGACTTCCGCCGGATGAACAAGCCGCCCGACGCGCAGAGCCTTCTCGGCACCGATCAGGTGGGGCGCGACACGCTGAGCCGCGTGATCTACGGCGCCCGCACGTCGCTCTTCGTCGCGTTCTCGGCGGTGATCCTCGGGACCACGGTCGGCTCGCTGTGGGGCGTCGCGTGCGGCTACCTGCGCGGGCGCTTCGATCTGGTGAGCCAGCGCGTGATGGAGATCATGCAGGCGTTCCCCGATCTCATCCTCGCCATGGCCATCTCGATGGCGATCGGCACCGGGCTCCCCGCCGTCATCTTCGCCATCGCGATCACGCGCATCCCGTTCGGGGGGCGGGTCATCCGCTCGGTGGCGCTGTCGGTGCGTGAGATGCCCTACGTCGAAGCGGGGCGGGCGAGCGGGGCGTCGGCGCTCCGGGTCATGACCTTCCACGTCCTGCCCCAGTGCATCGCGCCGTATCTCGTCCTCGCCTCGACCCATCTGGGCGTCGCGATCGTCATCGAGGCCGCGCTCGGCTTCCTGGGCGTCGGCGTGCCGCCGCCCACGCCGACGTGGGGCAACATGCTGGCGGATTCGATCACGGCGCTGGTGCCGCCGTGGTGGCTCGCCTTCTTCCCGGGGTTGGCCATCACCGTGACGGTGCTGGCGTTCAATCTGCTCGGCGACGGCATCCGCGACACGCTCGATCCGCGGCTCTCGCCGGCATTCCTGCGCATGATGGCCGGCGGCCGGCGCGCGTAGGGTTCGCGAGGACGGTTCAGGTCCGGTCCAATCGATCCGCCCCGACACAGAGGGCGACCACGTACCCCTCGTGCGCGAGATGTCGTCCCCGGAGCTCTGGGCCCTCCGCGGTCCTGACTCGATAGCGGCCGGGAGCGATCTCCTCGCACGTCACGTCCAGGAGCGGCATCGCCAGACCGCGGCCCAGCACCTTCGAGCAGGCTTCCTTGAGCGCCCAGAGAATCGCCAGGCGCTCCTCGGACGACCGCTCACCGAGCACGACGTCACGATCGTGGGCAAACGCCGCGGCGAGCCTCGGCAGGCGAGGGGACACCTTCTCGATGTCCACGCCGAGCCGAACACCGGGCGCGCTCGAGATGGCCGTGCAGACGAAGCGGTCCTTGTGGGAGAGGGAGCAGTCGTAGTCGACGTCCGGGGCGAGCGCCGTGAGCCGGGCGAGCCGCGGCCGCCCGCGGGGATCCTTCACGACGGCGCAGTCCCTCGGATCGCCGATCCAGCGCCGTCGCAGGAGCATGGTCTTCAGGCAGATCCGGGCGGCGAGCCATTCCAGTCGCCGCGGCGGATGGTGTAGCCTCGCCCACTCCTCGTGCTCTTCGGCCGTGAGGAACTGCGCCGCGGCGGCCTCGACGTCGACCAGCCGGGTCGCGTCGAGCACCGCCACGTCGATGCCCGCTTCCTCGAAGTCCAGGGGTGTCGGCTCGGGGACCAGGAGCGTCGCCTTCAACGGTCGTGGCCCTCCAGCGCCTCGAATTGCGCCAGCCGAACGCCCCCCGCGTCGAAGAGCTCGAGGCGATCGCCGGCGATGCTCCAGCGGCTCGCTCCGCTCAACGCCTTGCGAAGACCGCGCTCCGTATCGGCGGTGTTCGGGCACGCCATCTGCGTTCCCGCCAGAGCCCCGAACTTGATCGCATCGCCGGTGAGCTCGTACGAGCCGATCAAGCGATTGCATCCGTCGGAGCCGCCGACGCGGCCCGTCCCGCCCAGGACGATGTACACCTCGCGCGTCGTCTCGGCGGTCGGCACCGGCTTGCCGTCGAGCTCGGTCGCCTTCCAGTAGGTTTTCTCGAGCGGTCGGGGCGAGCGGGGCTGAGGCGGCGTGCCCGAGCCCTGGGAACCGGGAGGTGCCGGCGGTCCGGAGCCGACCCGACGCAGCATCAACGCGACGGTCGTGCCGTGCCCCTGGGTGAGGACGGGATAGCTCGAGTCGGTCGTGAACATGAGCCGGTCCCCGACCAGAATCCGGGCGCGAACGACGTACCGGCGGTCCGGAACGATCCGGCCCAGATCAACGGCGATGTCGAACCGGATCGGGGGATTCCCCGCCGGCGTCAGGCGCGTGCGGGCGATCACGTCGGCGGGCGCGGCGGCCCGCGAGACGTCCTCGAGCGTCGCCTCGAAGATCGCCGCCGAGGGCAGCGCGATGCGCTCACGGTACGTGGCGGTGCCCTGAATCGACTGCGCCGTCGCCGGCTGGGCGACCACCACCAGGAGGCCCGTCGTCGCGACCAGACGGCCGAGGAGCTTAGGTGAGCCTAAGCAATAAAACATGGTAGACATGTTTTTGGGGCGTCTGCTATCCTCAGGGGGCTCAGAAAGGAGCCCTCGATGCGAGCGCTCGGCCTGATCGTCCTGTTCGCCGTCCTCGGTCCCCTCGGGACCGCCGGCGCGTCGGAAGTCGTCGTGTACACCGCCCGCCACTACGGCCAGGAGCCCGCCCTCGAGGCCTTCACAAAGAAGACTGGCATCCAGGTGAAGCTGCTCGCCGGCAGCACCGGCGAGCTGTTCGAGCGGCTCAAGGCGGAAGGCGACCGGACGCCGGCCGATGTCCTGCTGACAGTCGACGCCGGCAATCTGTGGAACGCGGCGCGGGCCGGCCTGCTGTCGCAGATCGATTCGCCCGAGCTCGCCTCGAATGTTCCCGCCTCCCTCCGCGATCCGGTGCGTGCGCGCACTATCATGTACAACACCAGCAAGGTCAAGCCGGCCGAGCTCTCGACGTACGAGGCGCTCGGCGATTCGAAGTGGAAGGGCCGGCTGTGCCTGCGGACCTCCGGCTACATCTACAACCAGTCCCTCCTCGCCACGATGATCAAGCGCTACGGCGAGGCCAGGACCG